>ERZ827496.4087-NODE-4087-length-11781-cov-5.661521_pt1 | contig 11781 bp, 10 predicted proteins | sample MGYA00519769_ERZ827496 | MGnify/ENA primary metagenome ERZ827496 (study PRJEB31778, sample SAMEA3449327) | human gut metagenome | biome: human gut; feature: human-associated habitat; material: faeces | place: United Kingdom | collected 2010/2012 ...
GGTCATCGACGCGCTGTCGCGATTTACGCCGCGCGAAATCCTCATCAACCCGGAATTTACCGATTTGACGGACGTGGCGAAATTCATTTCCGATAAGCTTTCGGCGTCACTCGAGTGCATGGATTTTGCGGTTTACGAACCGCTGCACGCGGAAGAAACTGTGAAGGCGCAGTTTCACCCCGAGGTTTTGGAACGCTCCGACGTTTTGAATTTCCCGGAGATCACGGCGGCGCTGAGCGCTTTGCTCGAGTATCTCAGCCGCACGCAAATCACGGGTTTGGAGCGCATGGAGGAAATTCGCATATATTCGCAGGCGAAGACGATGCGGCTTGATTTAAACACGCGCCGAAACCTTGAATTACTCGAGACGATGCGCAGCAAGGAGCGCCGCGGCTCGCTTTTGTGGGTGCTTGATAAGACCAAAACGGCGATGGGCAAGCGGCTTATCCGCACATGGCTCGAGCAGCCGCTTTTGAGCCCGGCGGGCATTACGCTGCGGCAAAACGCGGTGGAGGAGCTGTTTGAGAACCGCCCGCTTTTAGACGATGTGACCGAGGCGCTGACGGGCATTTTTGACCTGGAGCGCATTATGACGCGCGTGGTGTACGGCTCTGTAAACGGCAAAGACCTGCGTGCGCTGTGGTCGGCGCTGACGCGCTTGCCGCAGCTGAAAGCGCTTTCTGCGACGTTTAAAGCGACGATGCTGCGCGACATCGACAGCCGCATGGATGTGCTCTCCGATATTTGCGAACTCATCGACCGTGCCGTTGTTGTCAACAATGTGGTCGGCAAATCTTTCATAGCAGGCCTTGCGCCTGTCGTACATCGCCGCAAGGTCGCCCGCCGAAAGAGGCCTCCCCTCGCGCGGCAGCTGGTCGATATCACGCTTCAACCAGAAAATGATGCCGTTCTGGTGCAGAAGATCGTAGTTTTCCTCTCTCGTCACGCAGCCGCCGCCCGTGGCGATGACCGCGCCGGAGCGCTTGCCGAGCTCCGCGATGGCCCCGCTCTCGAGCTTTCGGAATTCCGCCTCGCCGTGCTTTTCGATGAGCTGGGCGCAGGTCGCGCCGTTTTTCTCTTCGATCTCGGCGTCGCTGTCAAGCGCGATGCGGTCGAGCGCCTCGGCAAGGCGCGCGGCCACGGTGCTCTTGCCGCTGCCGGGCATACCGATCAGCACGATGTTCTGCATCTCAAGGCTCAGCTTTTTCCAGATGCGCTCGGTCTCGCTGTCGGGGATGTCGCGGTTTTCAAAGACCTCCGCCGTGCGCTTAGCCTGCGCGACGAGCATGTAGAGTCCGCTCATATACGGAATGCCGAGCTTTTCCGCTTGCAAGACAAACGCTGTACGCGCGGGGTTGTAGACGATATCGAGCACACCCTCGAGCTTCGGGAAGAGCGACAGGTCGACGGGCGACACGCCGCAGTTCGGGTACATGCCGACGGGCGTGGTGTTCACGATGACCTCCGCGTCCGCGTGACGATCCAGATTGTTGTAATTGTCCTCGCCCTTGCGGGAGATGATGGTCACGCTGCGCGCGCCCATCTCCTCAAGCACGGCGTGGACCGTTGAGGACGCGCCGCCGGAGCCGAGTACGAGTGTCTTTTTGCCCTCAATGGCAATGCCGCTCGCCCTGACCATACCGGCAAAACCGTAGGCGTCGGCGTTGTCGCCGTACAGCGTGCCGTCCTCGCGGCGCACGAGCACATTCACACTCTGGAGTTTTTGCGCAATGGGTGAAAGCTCTGCGCAGTACGGGATGACGGCCTTTTTATAGGGAATGGTGACGTTCATGCCGTCAAAGCCGCCGCCCGTCAGAAATTCGCCGAGCTTTTCGGGCGCGACCTCGTAAAGCCTGTATTCATAGTCCGCCAGCTCCGCGTGGATAGCGGGCGAATAGCTGTGGCCGAGCTTTTCACCGAGTAATCCGCAGCGCTTCATTCAAACCACCTCACTGTAAGAGCCAAGATACGTGAACTCCTCGCACAGCTCCGGCAGCTCGCCCATGAGCTGGGTAAACTGCGGGGCGTAGACCGAGGTCTCAAGGTCGAAATAGAACATGAACTCGAAGTTGCGATCCGGCATCGGGCGGCTCTCGAGCTTGTTCATGTTCACGCCGAGCGCGTTGAAGCGTGAGAGCACCTTGTAGAGCGAGCCGGGGTGGTGCGGCAGCACCATCATCAGGCTCGTGCGGTCTGCACCGGGGTAAATTTCGAGGTTTTTCGCAATGCAGATGAAGCGCGTGAAGTTATTGCCCTGATCCTGCACAGAGGCGGCGAGGCAGTCAAGGCCGTAGAGCTCTCTGCATGCGCGGGACGACAGCGCCGCCACATCGTCGCGGCCGGACTCGGCCACCATGCGCGCCGCCACCGCGGTATTTTCGCAGCGGATGACCTTCACATTGGGAAGCCCCTGTAAAAAGTGTGCGCACTGGCTGATGGCCTGCTCGTGGGAGTAAATTTCGCGGATGTTTTCGAGCTTCGCACCGGGATTGGCGAGAAGATTATGGTCAACCTTGATGCGCACGGAGCGCACGATGCGGAAGTTGTGTTGCGTCATCAAGTCGTAGACCGCGTTCACGCTGCCCGCCGTGCTGTTTTCCAGCGGCAGCACGCCGTAGCGGCAGAGGCCCTTTTCAATGGCGGAGAACACCGCCTCAAAGGAACTGAAAAAGAACGTGCTCGGGCGCTTGAAGAGCCTTTCGCATGCCTGCTCGGAGTATGCGCCCTCCACGCCCTGACAGGCGACGGCGGCGTCCTCGGGAAAGAGCTGCGGCGTCTTTTCGATGGCCTCGGCAATCTTCGCGGGCAGATCGCCCTTCGTGCCGAGAAGACAGCTCTGGCGGCTGCGGCTCAGCTCGAAAATGAGGGAGTAGAGCGAGGAGACGTATTCGCGCAGGTCGTCCGGCGTTTTGTCCAGAATCTCGCGCATTTTCTCCTTCTCGCGGCGCGCATCGAGCACGCGCAGGCCGTTGGCCTTCTTATACTCCGCGATCTTTTCAGCGGTCTCCATGCGCCGGGCAAAGAGCGCGATAAGCTGATCGTCGATGCGGTCGATCTCTTTTCGATAGTCGTTTAAGTCCATGTTCCCTTACCTCATTTCCTTCTTGCGCGATAGATACGCATCATAGACCGCGATGGCGGCCGCCGCCTCCACACAGGGCACGGCGCGCGGCACGATGCACGGGTCGTGGCGGCCCGTGACGGCCATCTTCTCCGGCACCATCGTCTGCAAATTGACGCTCTGCTGCTCGCGCGCGATGGATGGCGTCGGCTTGAACGCCGCGCGGAACACGATGGGCATGCCGTTCGTGATACCGCCAAGAATGCCGCCGCAATGGTTCGTCTCAGTGATGATCTTGCCGTTTTCGACCGTAAAGGCGTCGTTATCCTCGCTGCCGCGAAGGCTCGCCACGCCAAAGCCCACGCCAAACTCGATGCCCTTGACCGCGGGAATGCCGAAAACCGCCGAGGCAATGCGATTTTCCATGCCGTCGAACATCGGGTCGCCAAGGCCCGCGGGCGCGCCGAAAACCGCGCATTCGATGACGCCGCCGACGCTGTCACCAGCCTCGCGCGCCGCCGCGATGGCTTCGCGCATCTCCTCGCCGCGCGCATCGCTGACGACGGGGAACTCCTTGCCTGCAAGCGAGCCTGTCAGCTCTCCTTCGTCAGAAATGCCCGCAATGGAGGCGATGCGGCTCACAAGCGTGATGCCCTCGCGCGCGAGAATTTGCAGGCAGATGCCGCCCGCGATGCACAGCGGCGCGGTCAAGCGGCCTGAAAAGTGTCCGCCGCCCGCGCGGTCCTGATAGCCGCCGTATTTGACCTCGGCGGTGTAGTCCGCGTGACCGGGGCGCGGCGTGACGGCAAGATTCGCGTAATCCTGCGAGCGGGTGTTCGTATTGCGGATGATGGCCGTGAGCGGCGCACCGCAGGTATAGCCGTTCACAAGGCCGGAGAGGATCTCCGGCGCGTCAGCCTCTTTGCGCGGCGTCGACCATGCATTTTTGCCCGGCGCGCGGCGGCTTAAAAAGCGCTGGAGCTCGTCCAGATCAACTTTCTCGCCCGCGGGGATGCCCTCGACCGTCACGCCGATGGCAGGGGAATGCGACTGGCCAAAGATGGTCAGATGCAGATTTTCGCCGTAGGTGCTGCTCATAAGCCCTCTCCTTTCAAGCTGCTAAAATCCTCCCAGAAGCGGGGATAGGACTTTGCCACGCAGCCGTCGTTGTCGACTGTGATCTCGCCCGTCGCGGCGCAGGCCGCCGTGGCGGCGGACATCGCGAGGCGATGGTCGTTCTGCGTTTCGACCGCGCCGCCGTGCAGCGCGGGAACGCCCGTGATGACAAGGCCGTCTTCTTTCTCTTCGACTTGTCCGCCGAGCGCGCGCAAGAGATTCGCCGTGCTCTTGAGGCGGTCAGACTCCTTGAGCCGCAGGCGGTAGGCGTTTTCGACTCGCGTCTCCCCCTCTGCGACCGACGCAACGACGCTCAGCACGGGGATGAGATCGGGGATGGGCGCGGCGTCGATCATCACGCCATGCAGTGCGCCGCGCCTGACCGTCACGGCGTCTCCGTGCTCGGTGACTTCCGCGCCGAACCGGCGCAAAACGTCTATCACGCCGCGGTCGCCCTGCGAGGACTGCAAATTCAGCCCCTCGACGGTCACGCCCTCTTTCGACAGCGCACCCATGCAGAGGAAGAACGCCGTGTTCGACCAGTCGCCCTCGACGACCGTGCGCTTCGGCAGATGACATCTCTGCTGACCGGGAATCGCCCACATCACCCCCATTTTGGGGATGGTCAGCTTGGAAAGCTGAAGTGCATCCTCCGTCATGGCGACGTAAGCCGCGGATTCCAGCGGACCGGACACCATAAGAAGGCTGTCTCTGATCAGCAGCGGCAGCGCCATGAGAAGGCCCGAAATATATTGAGAGGACACATTGCCTGCGATCGTATAGTTTCCCCCGATCAGCTGTCCACTGCAATACAGCAGGTCGCCGTCCTCGCGGAGCGTCATGCCATGCTCTTTTAAAACGCTATCCAGCGGGGCGAGCGGGCGCTGGGGCAGCCGCCCCTCGCGGTGGAATACCGCCTGCGCGCCGAGCGCGCCGACGATGGGCAGCAGGAAGCGCAGCGTCGACCCGCTCTCGCCGCAGTAGAGGTCGCAGCGCCCCTCGGGCACTTTTTTGATCGGAGAGACGAGAAAGCCCGTCTCCATTTCTTCAATTTTCGCGCCGAGCGCGCTCAGGCACTTCGCCGTGGCCGCGATATCGGCGGAAATGCCGTCGCAGACGACCTCGGTCTTCTCCTCGCCGAGCGCCGCGCAGATCAGCAGCCGGTGCGCCTGCGATTTCGACGCCGGGATGCGCACACGTCCCGTGCGCGCGCCGGGTATGATGGTTCTCTTCATCGGATGCCACCGTCCTGCATCCAGTCGCGCAGCGCCTCGACGGGGATCGTCTCCATGCGCACCTGACCGATCTTTTCCGGCACGATGAGGTGCATCTTGCCGTCGGAAATCTTCTTGTCGACGAGCTCGGCCTCATAGAGCTTGTCGAGTTCGTAACCCGTCTCGGTCGGCAGACCATAGCGGTGCAGAATGTCGAGCAGGCGCGCCAGCGTCTCTTCGCCGCAAATGCCGCGCTTGACTGCCGCGCGCGTAACCGTCGCCATGCCGATGGCGACCGCCTCGCCGTGCAGAAGAGAAAAATCGCTGCACTGCTCCACCGCGTGACCAAACGTGTGGCCCAAGTTCAGCGTGCGGCGGCGGCCGAGGTCGTACTCGTCCGCGCCGACGATGTCGCGCTTCATCTGCACGCAGACCTCGATGACGTGCTCGTACTGCTCACGCACGGGCGTTTTGTAGAGTTCTTCAAAGAACGCCGCATTGCCGAGCATCGAATACTTGATGATCTCGGCGCAGCCGCAGCGGTACTGCTCCTCGGGCAGCGTTTCGAGCGTGTTGGGATCGCAGATCACGATGCAGGGCTGATAGAAGCTGCCCGCCTGATTCTTGCCCGTGGGCAGGTCGACGGCGGTCTTGCCGCCGACGGACGAATCGACCGCGGCCAGCAGCGTCGTCGGGATCTGGGCAAAGCCCATGCCGCGCTGATACGTCGCCGCGGCAAAGCCCGCGAGGTCGCCCACCACGCCGCCGCCGAGCGCAACGACCACGTCGCTGCGGCTGAAGCGGTGCTCGCCGAGGAAGTGTAAAACATCCGCGTAGGTCGAGAGGTTCTTGCTCCCCTCGCCCGCGGGGAATGTGAAAGAGTGCACACGGTAGCCCGCCTTTTCAAGGGCCTTGACCGTGCGCTCGCCGTAGAGCGCGTAGACCGTGTCGTCCGACACGATGGCGGCCATGCCGGGGGCGCTGACCTCCCTGAGAAGCTCGCCCGCGCGGTCGAGTAAGCCGCGCTCGACCAGCACGTCGTATTCGCGCGAGGCCTTGATATGGATGCTTCGCATCAGCCGTCCACCTCTTCCTTTCTCTTCTTGCCCTCGTCCAGAAGTCGGATAAGGGTCTCTTCGTCGTCATGTTCCATGGCGGTCTTGTATTCGCTCAGGTGTTCGATGTAGCAGTCGATCTCCTTGAGCAGGAATTCCTTGTTTTCCATGAAGAGCTCCGCCCACATGTGCGGCGCGAGCCAGGCAACGCGCGTCATATCCTTGTAGCTGCCGGCGGAAAAGCCCTTGTGCTTTTTCGCCGTGGGGCTCTTGATGTAGGCGTTGGACGCCACATGCGCCAGCTGCGAGGTGAAGGCGATCATCTCGTCGTGCTGCTCGGCGGTTGTGACGGAGTAGCTCCCAAAGCCCGCGGGCGAGAGCAGGTCTTTCACATGGCTGAGTAATTCAATGTCGTCAAAGCGCGGCGGCACGAGCACCATCGGCGCGCCCACGAAGAGGTTCGCCTTGGCGTACTTGAAGCCCGAGAACTGCGTGCCCGCCATCGGGTGACCGCCAAGGTACGTAATGCCGTACTGCTCGGCGATTGGGAAGCACGCCGCGCATACCTTGCGCTTGGTGCCGCAGCAGTCGATGACGACCGTGTGCTTGTCGATCTTTGCCGCGTGATTTTTGAACCATTCGACCGCCGCCGCGGGTCGGACGGCCAGCAGGATGACATCGCACTCTGCCATCGTCTCGTCCGTCAGCGCCTCGTCCACCGCGCCGCTGATGACGGCGAACGACAAGACATCGCGGTCGATGTCGTGGGCGAGCACACGCTCGCCCGCCTCGTGGTATGCCTTGGCGAGCGAGCCGCCGATCAGGCCGAGGCCGACGATGCCGGCGGTCATTCTGCCACCGCCTCTCTCACGCGGCGCACAGCCTTGGCGAGGTCATCGTACTGCTCGGGGCGCAGGGATTGCGCGCCGTCGCACAGCGCATGAATGGGGTCGTTGTGCACCTCGATGATGAGGCCGTCGCTGCCGCAGGCGGCAGCAGCCAGTGCCATCGGGCGCACGAGGCGCGCAATGCCGGTCGCGTGGCTGGGGTCGACGATGACCGGCAGGTGCGTGAGCTCCTTGAGCATCGGCACAGCCGCAAGGTCGAGCGTGTTTCTCATGTAGTCGTCGTAGGTGCGAATGCCGCGCTCGCAGAGGATGACCTGCTCGTTGCCGCCGGCCATGATGTACTCCGCGCTCATTAAAAGCTCCTTGAGCGTGCTGGCGAGGCCGCGCTTTAAGAGGATGGGCTTTCTCAGCTTGCCGAGCTCGCGCAGCAGGTCGAAGTTCTGCATATTGCGCGCGCCGACCTGAATGACGTCCACATCCTCAAAGAGCGGCAGGTAATTCGTGCCCATGATCTCGGTGACGATGGGAAGGCCGGTCTCCTGACGGGCGATCTTCAGCAGCTCGATGCCCTCGGCCTTGAGGCCCTGGAAATCATAAGGAGAAGTGCGGGGCTTGAATGCGCCGCCGCGCAGCATGTTCGCGCCCGAGGCCTTCACGGCCTTGGCAACCGCGACGATCTGCTCTTCGGATTCGACCGAGCACGGGCCCGCGATCATGCAGAAGTTTCCGCCGCCGACCTTGACGTCGCCCACCTGCACAATCATGTCGTCGGGATGGAACTTGCGGTTGCAGCACTTGAAGGGCTCTGTCACGCGCTTGACGGAGTCGACGATGCTCAAACTCTCGATCAGGTCCATGTCGACGCGCGCCGTGTCGCCGATCAGGCCCAGCACGGTCTGGTACTCGCCCTCGGAGATGTGCACGCCAAGGCCCTGATTTTTGAGCCAGTTGATAAGCTGCTCGCGCTTGTCCTGTTCTGCGCCACGCTTGAGTACGACGATCATAATAATTTCCTCCTTATTGACCGTGAAATATCGCCACAACGAAAAAATGCGGCACAGGTCTAACCTGTGCCGCATCAAGCAATCTCTTTTCAGAGCCTTTTTGCATCTTTGCATCACAAATTAGCCTTACTACGAATCCATAGTAAAGTAATAATAGTATGCAAAAACGAAAACGCTCTTCATCTTGTGTTGTTTCTCCGTTCGTGGAACTTTGTTGCCATCAGTATAAGAGCCTCTGCACCGATTGTCAACCGCATAATTTTACATTTCCGCGCGCCGCCCGGAATTTTGTCGAAAAGCACGGTCTTTTTTCTCGATCAGTTTGCCGGAATAGAGCATTTTACACCAAGGAAGGCTCCCCTTTCTGCCCTTTTCCCGCTGCGAAACGCCGCGTCCTGCAAGGTGTCATGCCAAACGTGCATACTTTCTCATCTTTTTCCCGTTCCCGCCTTTTTTCGAAATTTTGACTCTTGACATTCGCCTGACTATCCCGTATAATGCACCGAAAACATGACAAGGAGGAAGGAGCATGCGCTGTATTTTGAAGAACGCAAAGGTTTTCTCTCAGGGCGTATTTCATTTGGCGGATGTGTTTCTTTCGGACGGGAAAATTGTTTCTATTGGCAATGGTGTTTCCCGTTCCGATGATACTATTACTATTGATATTTCAAATATGGTTTTATTTCCCGGTTTCGTTGATGTTCATGTTCATCTTCGTGAGCCGGGATTTTCTTATAAGGAGACCATCCGCACCGGCACGCTGGCTGCTGCGCACGGCGGCTTCGCCCATGTTGCCGCCATGCCGAACCTGAACCCCGTCCCCGACTGTGTCGACGCGCTGAATCTCCAGCGCGCGCTCATCGAGAAGGACGCCCTCGTCCATGTGCATCCCTACGGGGCGATCACGGTCGGCGAAAAGGGCGAGCAGCTCGCAGACCTTGCAGGCATGGCGCAAAACGTCATCGCCTTTTCCGACGACGGACACGGCGTGCAGTCCGAGAGCATAATGCGCCAGGCGATGGCCGAGTGCCGCCGCCTCGGCAAGATCCTTGCCGCGCACTGCGAGGACAATGCTCTTCTCCGCAGCGGCTACATCCACGATGGCGCGTACGCCCGCGCCCACGGGCACCGCGGCATCTGCTCCGAGAGCGAATGGGGGCAGATCGCGCGCGACGTGAAGCTTGCCGAGGAAACGGGCTGCGCCTACCACGTCTGCCACGTTTCGACCAAGGAAAGCGTCGAGGTCATCCGCGCGGCCAAGCGCCGCGGCGTGAACGTGACGTGCGAAACAGCGCCGCACTACCTCGCCTTCACGCAGGACGATCTGCAGGAGGACGGACGCTTCAAGATGAATCCCCCTCTACGCGATCAGGCCGATCAGGATGCGCTCATCGAGGGCCTTCTGGACGGTACGATCGACATGCTCGTCACCGACCACGCACCCCACAGCCACGAAGAAAAGGCCAAGGGTCTTGAAAAGAGCGCCATGGGCGTCGTCGGTCTGGAAACGTCCTTTGCCGCAAGCTACACCCATCTTGTAAAAAAGGGCATTCTGCCGCTGGAAAAGCTCGTCGAGCTGATGCACACCTCTCCGATGCGCCGCTTTGGCTGCGGCACGGAGATCGCCGTCGGTCAGCCCGCCGACCTGACCGTATTTGACCTCAACGAAACCTACACTGTCGATCCCGAAAAGTTTCTGACCATGGGGCGCGCAACGCCCTTTACCGGCACACATCTCACAGGCGCGTGCAAGCTGACGATGATCGGCGGCGAGATCGTCTGGAAGGAGGACACGCTTTGATCGAAGTAAAATATACCATCGCGGAAAACGCCCCCATTGCTTCGGACGTCTACCGCTTGAAGCTCGAGGGCGACACCTCGGCCATCACCGCGCCGGGTCAATTCCTCGACCTTCGCCTGCCCGGTTTCTTCCTGCGCAGACCCATTTCCATCTGCGACTGGGACGAGCGCAGCGTGACCCTCTTATATAAAGTAGTCGGCGGCGGAACGGACTGGCTCTCTCGCTGCACGCCAGGGCAGATGCTGGATGCGCTCTCCGGTCTCGGCAACGGCTTTGATGTTGCCGCCTGCGGCGAAACGACGCTCCTTTCAGGCGGCGGTATCGGCACCGCCCCGCTCTTCGGCCTTGCCAAACGTCTTCTTGCCGCGGGTAAAACGCCCGTCGCCGTTCTGGGCTTCAACACGGTGGAGGATGTCTTCTACGAAAATGAATTCAAGGCGCTCGGCGTGCAGACCGTCATCGCAACAGCGGACGGCAGCTGCGGCACGCGCGGCTTTGTGACCGACGCGCTGCCCGAACAGTTCGACACCGTCTGCGCCTGCGGGCCGATGCCGATGCTCAAGGCGCTTTGTGCAAAAACGGACAAGCCCGGCCAGATCAGTCTGGAAGCGCGCATGGGCTGCGGCTTCGGCGCGTGCATGGGCTGCACGATCGACACGGTAAACGGCCCCAAGCGCGTCTGCCGTGAAGGCCCCGTATTCGGAAGGGAGGAGATCAAATGGTAAAAACGAACGTCACACTCTGTTCTCTTCCGCTCGACAACCCCATCATTCCCGCAAGCGGCACATTTGGCTACGGGTACGAGTTCGCGGAACTGTACGACATCAACTGCCTCGGTACGTTCTCGTTCAAGGGCACGACGCGCGAGCCGCGTCTCGGCAATCCCCAGCCGCGCATCGCTGAAATGCAGAGCGGCATGCTCAACGCCGTGGGACTTCAGAATCCCGGCGTAGACGCGGTCATCGCCGAGGAGCTTCCCAAGCTCGCGCGTGTTTTCCACAAGCCCGTCATGGCGAATGTCAGCGGCTTTTCGCTCGATGAATACGTCGAGGTCTGCCAGAAACTCGACGCCTGCCCGCAGGTCGGCTGGCTCGAGGTGAACATTTCGTGCCCCAATGTCCACGGCGGCGGCATGAGCTTCGGTACCGATCCCAAAGCCGCCGCGTCGGTCACGCGCGCGGTCAAAGACGCCGTCAAAAAGCCCGTCATCGTCAAGCTCTCGCCCAACGTCACGAGCATTGCAAACATTGCCAAGGCCTGCGAGGACGCAGGCGCGGACGGCATCAGCCTTATCAACACCGTGATGGGCATGCGCCTTGATCTCAAGGCGAGAAAGCCGCTTCTTGCCAACAGCACGGGCGGCATGTCCGGCCCCGCACTCTTCCCGCTTGCGGTGCGCATGGTCTGGCAGGTGTACGAAGCGGTGCGCATTCCCATCGTCGGTCTCGGCGGCGTGATGAGCGCCGAGGACGTCATCGAACTGATGCTCGCCGGCGCAACGGCGGTCGAGGTCGGCGCTGCCAACCTTGTCGACCCCTTCGCCTGCCGCCGCATCGTCGAGGATCTGCCCCGTGTCATGCAGAAATACAACATCAATGATTTGAACGACATCATAGGAGGTGCCCACCATGGGTAAGGACGTTATCATCGCGCTGGATTTTGACAGCCGGGAAAAGACGCTC
>ERZ827496.4090-NODE-4090-length-11770-cov-4.418267_pt1 | contig 11770 bp, 8 predicted proteins | sample MGYA00519769_ERZ827496 | MGnify/ENA primary metagenome ERZ827496 (study PRJEB31778, sample SAMEA3449327) | human gut metagenome | biome: human gut; feature: human-associated habitat; material: faeces | place: United Kingdom | collected 2010/2012 ...
CTTCTGGTAGAAACGAATAAGGTAATGAATCTGACCGCCATCACGGAATTTGATGAGGTGGTAGAAAAACATTTTTTAGACAGTCTTTCTTTGTGCCGTGTATATGATCTAAAAATTGATGCTAAAATTTTAGATCTTGGAACCGGGGCAGGATTTCCGGGAATCCCGCTTAAGATTGCATTTCCAAATTTAGAGTTAGTGCTTGCCGATTCCTTAAACAAAAGGATTAAGTTTTTAAACCAGGTGATTGATGAACTGGAACTGAAAGATATTACTGCCGTTCATGCAAGAGCAGAAGAACTGGGAAGAAATAAAGATTACAGAGAACAGTTTGATGTATGCGTTTCCCGCGCGGTTGCAAATCTTTCTTCACTCAGTGAATACTGCATCCCATTTGTGAAGGTTGGAGGAAAATTTATTTCCTATAAGTCCGGCAGTATTGAGGAAGAAGTAGCAGAGGCAAAAAAAGCTGTTTTCGTTCTGGGTGGAAAAGTGACGGATGTGTATAAATTTGATCTGTATGAGCAGAAACGATCTTTTGTTGTGATCGATAAGGAAAAACATACATCGAAAGCATATCCGAGGAAAGCCGGCACTCCGACAAAGGAGCCGTTACACTAAAATAATAAGGGTAAAAGAAAGACATTTTATAAAAAAAATAAAGTGTCATAAATAGAAAAACATTTTGTAAGAAAATAAAGTGTCATAAATAGAAAAACACTTTGCGTGAAAGCATCGTGTTATTGATCAAAAAAGTGACTGTGAAAAATTCCGACAGTCACTTTTTTGTATATTCATGTATTATTTTTCTTCACGTTCGAAAAGCATACGAATCACTTCTGCCAATTTATCCGGTGCCTCTAACTGAGGAAGATGTTTTACATTGGAAATATAGGCAGTTTCAATCATGGAACTTTGCTTTGCATAGCTTGTTACGATCTGAACGGAATCTGGATTACTTCTGCTTTCCACAACATAGAAAGGAATGGAAAGTTTCTTGAGTGCATGTAAAATACAGTTATCCATGTACTGGCCTTCAATGCTTGCCATTAAATATTTTCCGTGGCTGCCATTCATGTGGGAAGCTTCGTAGTAAGCATCTAACATTTTAGAAGAGGCAAGCTGCGGTTTGTTAAAATATTCTGTATAAAATAATTTCTGGATATTTTTTTCATGTGTTTTTACATTGTAAATAAATGTTCCAAGAATAGAAACTTCCAGTAATGCCTTCTTTAAAGTAGAAGAGTTACTCGGTGTTCGGTTGAATTTTTCCGGCATTGGCGGATTGATCGCAATGATCTTATGGAACAGATGATTATTCATGTTTTCTGCCAACGTTACAAAGGAAATAGAAGAACCGGTTGCAATTACAGTCGGGGCATCTTTGATAACTTCTTTTACAAAATCTGTAATAAGCTGAACATATAAATAGTTGGTGTAGGTCAGATAAGGTTTCTCGGAACGTCCACAGCCTAAGAGGTCGATCGTATATACCGTATGCTGTTTTTCAAGTTTCTTTGCATAACGGCACCACTCATAAGAAGAACTGAGTGGACTAAGATCATGTATTAATAAAACAGGTGTCCCGGAACCACGTCTTGTGTAATATATTTTGCCATTCTTCCAATCAAAAAAATTACCATTTTCCGTCTTTAATATATTTTTCATTGAAGCTGTAAAATCAATGAAACGATTTACTAAATGGATGGTTCCGGCGGCAAATGCAGTTAACAGAAAAAAGTGTCTGATGTTTTTTTTCATACTTTTATTCATAAATGCCTCCATATCTGCCAAATAACAGGCGTTTTTTTATAATAATATTATAGCCGCTTTTGTCTTCTTATACAAATAAATTTTATATTTTATCTTTTCAATAATGTAAATTTAGTATAAAATAAAAATGGTCTATTATTTATGTAATATAAAACGTATGTTCGAAGGAAGTATATGATAAGTGAGTATTTAAAAAAATTTCAGTCGGAGCTGATGTCGAATAAAGAAGAGATTCATAAGTCAGTCGAGGCACTGGAATTGCAGATTAAGGAAAATAAGGCATTTATAAAGCTTTTAAAAGAGGAAAATGATTCAAATTATGAATCATTTAGTCCAAGGGATGTTAATCCGAAGGGCAGAGAACAGATCCAGCATTTAGAAGATCAGCAGAAGCTTTTACAGGAACAGTTAGATACCAGAAAAAAAGAATATGTATCCTGCATTGCAAAGTTGGACGAATTAAATGAGGCAATCGCTGAATTAGAACAGAAGATAAATGATAGTGATTCAGATATCAGTGATGATATATTGCGTCTCAAGTTATTGGAGACGCAGGAAAATGAGAGGCAGCGTATATCAAGGGAATTGCATGATTCAACCGTGCAGAATCTGACGAGTCTGGTTCATAAAACTGAATTATGCAGTAAGTTGATTGATATGGATAAAGTCCGGTGTAAACTGGAATTAAATATCATGTCTAAGACGCTGCGGGACATTATCAATGATACACGGAACATGATTTATAATTTGCGACCGATGTCATTTGATGATATTGGCCTGGAAGTTACCATTGAACGTGCATTAGAGAAGTTAGAGAGCAGTGAAACAAAAAAGATAAATTTTTCTGTAGTCGGTGAGTCATATAAAATTAATCCTGTTATTGGAATTACATTGTTAAGGATTATACAGGAGGCATGCAGCAACGCAATCCGCCATGCAGATTGTTCCATAATAAAAGTTGTATTAAATTATCAACCGGGAACAATCATACTTTCTATTGAGGATGATGGAAAGGGATTTGCATATGAAGAAACGGAGTGTAGTTGTAAAGCCGATAATTCAGGATTTGGTTTATCTATGATGAAAGAAAGGGTATACCTTTTATCTGGAAAAATAGACATTCATTCGAAAATAAATGTGGGGACGAAAATCCAGGTTGAAGTTCCGATTACCGAATAGGGAGGTACATAAAAGATGGCAGTAAAAGTTATGATAGCAGATGATCATTCAATGATTCGTGAAGGTTTAAAACAATTACTGGAGTTAGAAGGTGATTTTGAAGTTATTGCTGAAGCATGTGACGGAGTAGACTGTCTTGAAAAATTAAAAACAGTTGTACCAGATATTTTATTACTGGATATTAATATGCCAAATATGAATGGACTGGAAGTCCTTCAGAAAATGAAAGATATGAAAATGAAAGTCAAGGTGTTGGTATTAACGGTACACAATGAAGTAGAGTATCTTTTAAAGGCTGTTGATATTGGAGTAAATGGATATTTGTTAAAAGATTCTGAGTCTGCAGAATTGAAAAAAGCAATTTTAGCAGTTGTAAATGGAGAAGATTATATTCAGCCAAGTTTAATACCAGTTTTAAACTCCAAGATGCTTGACCGGGATAGTGATAGCAGTAAGATTGAAAGTCTTACCAGAAGAGAACTGGAAGTTTTAAAGATGCTTTCTTATGGAACTTATAATAAAGAAATTGCAGAGCATTTGAATATCAGCGAACGTACTGTGAAGAATCATGTTTCTAATATCTTTAAAAAAATCGGAGTAACAGATCGTACACAGGCAGCAGTATTTGCGATTCGCAATAACCTGATTACCATCTAAGAAATTGATTATAAATTAACGTAATGATTTGAAGTGTCGTTATAATGTTTCACGTGAAACATTGTAACGACACTTTTTTGATTCATGATAATAGAATGTTTGCAGAGCGTGCATTCTATTATTGAAAAATATACAAAGAATTGTATATTTTATTCTATTGTCTTAAAATAAGAAAATTGATAGCAATGCAATTAAATCTAATAAATATTAAGATTGCTATGATCTTCCTGATGCAGATTATCTTGGAGTAATGTGAAGAGCAATAATGATTAAGCTTTGACTCGATGCTTATTTGTGATTTAATTCATGAAAAAATATCACTGTAAATAAACGGGTAAACTAGGATTTACTAATTTTTTATCAAAGTTAAACAATGAATGTGGAATTTGTACCTCACAAAAAAATTACTGTAAATAGCACTGAATCAGGCTGATTGCCAGACTGACAAAATGGGCACAGGCAGCTTTTTATTTTATGTCTTTTTTATCAAAAATATTCTTATTTATAATAATAGATATGTTTATGGAATGTGGTGTAATGTGTCATCTAACATAGAAGATTTACCTGCAAGGTATAGAATCTATTGATTATAAAATTCTATTCTGTAAATAAAAAAAACCGGTAGTTAAAAGATGAACGAAAATAATGATTTTGTGCTGAGCAGATTAGAACAGAGATAGAGTATAAAATGATAAATTATTATATCGGGGTACATTATTACAAAATATAATATTATAAAAATACGGAAAATATAAAATGACTACAAAGTAAAAACAAGTAAGTATATATTGGAGAGGTATAAATGGCTTAAAATAAGAAACAGTATTTAATCAATAAAGTTTAAGATTATGGTATATTTTGCATATTATGCAAATTAGAATACGATATTTTTCATCGTGCATAATATTACGATTTTACTGGAAAGCAATATGCACCAAAATAGTAAAATTAATATTATATAACTGTAAAATATCAAAGTGATTCATAGTTATTAATAAAATACTGAAAATATAGAAATATGATATGGTGGAAAAAATATACGCAATATTTGTGGCTACGCATAAAATTAAGATGCAAGTAAAAATATTGTGTTTATTGAAAGCAGCGTGAGAGTGAAGCTTAATATGCAACCAATTAAAATAAGTATAAAATTGAATATGTAATGTTTCACGTGAAACATTGCATATTCAATTTTATCAGTGCTTATATGGTGAAAATTATTGTACGATAATATTTAGCAGGGTAAATAAAAATGAAATTATAGCACGTTAATATTTCAATAGAGTAAATAAAAATGAAATTATAGCACGTTAATATTTTAATAGAGTATACATAAATAAAATAATTACACAATAATATCTAATAGAGTTATATATAAATAAAATAATTACACAATAGTATTCTGATAAAGTATACATAAATGAAAGTATTCCACCCAATATTATAAAAGGTAAAATATATTTTAGTTGTTAAATACGAAATCAATACACAGATGTTTCACGTGAAACATTATTTGTTGGATATTTTATCTGTTATATAAAAGTATAGAAGATTTCATGTTGAGTAAGCTATGCATCAAACAAAGAATCTCCAGAAACAATAAAAAATATATAATTATTCAAATGTGAAATAAATATTAGAAGTAAAAATACACAAAATGTTTCACGTGAAACATTTTTTTATAGAAATGCATATATATAAGTGCTATAATGAAACCAATAAAGAAGGAAATGAGGATTATAATGAGCAGAATTATAGCAATCGCCAACCAAAAGGGCGGTGTAGGTAAGACAACAACGGCGATTAACATTGCTTCCTGCTTAGCTGAAGCAGGAAAAAAAGTTTTAACAATTGATCTTGATCCGCAGGGAAATATGACAAGCGGATTAGGTGTAAATAAAAATGAACTGGAAAACACGGTATATGAATTAATGCTTGATGAATGTTCTATCAAGGAAAGTATGGTTGATACTGTAGTGGATGGAATGAAGATTATACCGTCCAATGTGAATCTTGCGGGGGCGGAGATTGAATTGTTAGGCATTGAAGATAAAGAATACATTTTGAAAAATGCTGTAGATTACGTTCGTGATGATTATGATTTTATCATTATTGATTGTCCACCATCATTGAATATGTTAACAATTAATGCTATGACCACAGCAGATTCTGTACTTGTTCCAATCCAGTGTGAATATTATGCTTTGGAAGGACTCAGTCAGTTGATACATACCATTGATCTTGTTCAGCAGAGATTAAATCCGGAACTTCACATTGATGGTATTGTGTTTACTATGTATGATGTAAGAACAAATTTGTCAAATCAGGTTGTAGAAAACGTAAGAACAAATCTTGATACCAAAATTTATGATACATTAATACCTAGAAATATCCGTCTTGCAGAGGCACCGTCACACGGACTGCCTATCAATATGTATGATACAAAGTCAGCAGGAGCGGAAAGCTATCGCATGTTAGCAAAAGAAGTTATGGAAAGGAAGAATGTATAAAAGTATGGCAACAAAAAAACGTGGTCTGGGACAGGGAATTGATTCATTGATTCCAAATAAAGTAAATGCAAATAAAGAAACTGAGACGGTAAAAGTAAATGCTGGTTCTGAAAAAAATGAGACAGATGGAATCTTTGTTAATATCAATAAAGTGGAACCAAACAGAGAACAGCCTAGAAAAAACTTTGATGAGGATTCATTGGTGGATTTATCAGAATCCATTAAGCAGGTGGGAGTGCTTCAGCCGTTACTTGTATTGGATAAAAAGGATTATTATGAAATTATTGCTGGGGAACGACGTTGGAGAGCCGCAAAACTTGCGGGATTAAAAGAAGTTCCGGTCCGGATCATGAATCTTACCGATCAGGAAGTTGTAGAAATTTCATTAGTAGAAAATATACAGAGAGAAAACTTAAATCCAATCGAGGAAGCGTTTGCATATAAAAGACTTTTAACAGAGTTCCATTTAAAACAGGATGAGGTTGCGGAGCGTGTTTCTAAGAGCAGAACCGCTGTAACAAATTCTATGAGGCTCTTAAAATTAGATGAACGTGTTCAGCAGATGGTAATCGATGATATGATCACAACCGGCCATGCAAGAGCACTGCTTGGAATTGAGGATGTGGAGAAACAATTTGCAACTGCACAGAAAATTTTTGATGAAAATTTAAGCGTGCGTGAGACAGAAAAACTGGTAAAGAAAATTCAAAACAATAAAGATATTCCAGTAGAAAAGAAAAAGGTTTCAGATCCTGCAATGGAGGCAATTTATCATGATTTAGAGGAGAAGATGAAATCAATTCTTGGAACAAAAGTTGCTATCAACAAAAAAGATGATCAAAAAGGAAAAATAGAAATAGAATATTATTCTATGGATGAACTGGATCGTATTATTGATCTGATCCGCACAATTGCATAAAATATACATATACAGAACATTTGTTCTAAAAGGTGAAAGGTAAAATAATGATATCAAAATATTTAGGGTTTGACTCAGATTATATTATTATAGGGCTTTGTGGAGTTCTTTTGATTTTATTTATATTAACAATTGTAAATATTGTTCAGATGAAAAAATTAAAAAAGAATTACCGCATTTTTATGAGTGGAAAAGATGCAAAGACACTGGAAGATACATTGATTCAAAGGTTAGATCAGGTTGATTCCCTGTTAGAATCAAATGAAGAAAATGACAGCAATATTAAAGTACTCTCTAAAAATATGCAGCGTACCTATCAGAAGATGGGCTTGATCAAGTATGATGCATTTCATGAGATGGGAGGAAAATTAAGTTTTTCTCTTGCAATGTTAGATATGCGCAATAATGGATTTATTATTAATGCAATGCACACCAGAGAGGGCTGCTATACATATATTAAAGAAATTATTGATGGTAATTCTGTAATTGTTTTATCAGAGGAAGAACAGGAAGCTTTAAAACGTGCAATGGATCCGAATGGTAATTTGAAAAATTCGGATGAGGAATAGTGTGAGAAATAAAGTTATGGAGAAATAATGAGAATACGGCAGGTCAAATCACTTGTAGGCGGAGAAACACTGGTGGAACCGGTTATAACAAAAGAAAAAGAAATATTGATTTCCGGTGGAACAGTGTTAAAACCGGAGTATTTGGATCTTATTTCTTTTTTGGGTATCGATACCGTATGTATTGAAGATCCGTATGAAGCCTTTGAAACAACACATTTTATTATCAGTGAAGAGAGAAAACAATATTATGTCAGTGAAGTTCAAAAAATCCTGGAAAATCATATTTACCATGGAAAAAATTCATTGAACAAAATGACGGACCTTGCAAATGAAATTGTCAGGGAAATAACGGAAGAAGAACAGCCAAAAGTCATAGATATAGAAGAACGCAATGGAAGTCTTTATGAGCATACCGTCCTTGTGACCATGTTGTCTTTGGTGGTTGCAAAAATGTTAAAAGTAAAAGAAGAATCTTATATTGATATTGCAATAGGGGCACTTTTGCATGATCTTGGTATGCGTTACATCACGGTTCCATATATTAATTTTGATATGGATAACAGACCGGCATCGGAAGTATTTGAATTGAAAAAACATACAATACTGGCATATTCAGCGTTGGAAGGTGAGGACTGGATATCGCCTGTTTCAAAAAAGATGGTATTATCGCATCACGAAAGAAAAGACGGTTCCGGTTATCCTTTAAAACAAAAAACAAAAGATATCGAGTGTAATATATTGCAGGTATGTGATGCATTTGATTGTATGATTTCCGGAATGGAATGCAAAAGAATCAGTGTACAGCAGGCACTTGAGACAATGATAGAGGCAGCAGATCTTTTATTTGAACGAAAAATCGTAAAAGTATTACAGAAAATAGTTGCATATTATCCGGTCGGTACGAAAATCCGGCTGAATACAGGAGAAACAGGAATCGTTGTATGCCAGACGGACAATTCTATCCGTCCGGTCGTTGCTGTCTTAGATCAGGATAATCAGATGACGGAAATCAGATATGACCTGGCAAAAAATAAAAAAATATCAATTCTGCAGTTGGTTTAAGAATGGAGATTAATATGCATAAATTTTTAAGAGCAGTCGGTCTTTCGGATATTAAGAAAGAAGAACTCGAAAAAATATGTAAAGATATAGAAGAAAAACCGGACACAATTAAGGTGGCAGAGGATTCGGAAGGAAATGAATTTGCTGAACTTTGTCATCAGTTTGGCGACTTTTTTGGTCTGACGCTAAGAGGTACTTACCAGGAAGATGACACATTTGAGATGGATTATTACTATCCGTATTTTTTTGGCACAATGTTATCCACAAGAGAACAGGCAGAAGTGGAAAAACATGCGGAAAAAGAGTCCTATGCGGGGATATGTGATGAAGTCAGAATAGGAGTGACGTTAATTTTCTATCTGCAGAATGTTGTGGATTTTCTGGCTGTAAAAGGATCAAAAAAATATATGAATCTGGAGGAAGGTGTTATTTTAGGTGCGCTTTCTACAGAAGGAAAAATTTTGCTTCCAATTAATAAAACTGAGAAAAAAAATAAGCAGAACCAGCAGAATACAACGGACCGCAATTATCTGGTTGCAGCCGCAAGAGATGGGGATGAAAATGCGATCGAGAATCTGACGTTAGAAGATATTGATACATATTCCATGTTGTTCTTCTTGCACCAGGAAGCAACCTCACATAACATCATGACTGCAACACAGGCATCCTTATCCCTTGCGTAAGTACCTGCAAGGCATCCGTAGCTTTCCTCTAAACCAAACACATAATCGTAAGTATTCTGCTGCTCGAAAAATTTGATCTGCTCTCCGATATATTTAAATCCAGTTAAAACTTCGATCAGTTTTACACCGTAAGCTTTTGCGATCGCTTTTGCCATATCGGTTGTAACGATTGTCTCAACCAGTGCAGGATTCTTCGGCATAGTTCCCATTGCTGTTTTTTCTCTTAAAATGTATTCCGCGATCAGCATACCTGACATATTTCCGGTAAATGTCACATACTCGCCACTCTTCGTATCTTTGCAGTATACGCCAAGACGGTCTGCATCCGGATCTGTTGCAAGAACGATATCAGCATCCACTTCTTTTGCAAGTTTTAATGCAAGTTCAAACGCTTTCGGTGACTCCGGGTTCGGGTATGCAACAGTCGGGAAGTTGCCATCCGGCAGAAAATTACATAAATCCATGATCTGCGCGATCTTTGCTACTCCAACACCTTCCATATCCTTTGTCCTCTCCTAAACATATTTTTCGTAACGATTCTGACGACATTTTACCATAGATACCGGAATTCTTCAACTTGAATACCCGTGTTTATCTTCCCGGAAAAAAGAATAAACTGCCCGTGCCGCCTGCTCATTCATCGACTCTGTCTTTGCGAGTTCTTCCTCCGAAGCCTCACGGATCGCCTCAAGTGACTGGAACCGGCGCATTAAGGCTTTTCTTCGTGCCGGACCGATGCCCGGAATATCGTCAAGTACGGAATGTACCTGTTCTTTGCTTCTTAAAGATCTGTGATACTCGATGGCAAAACGGTGCGCTTCATCCTGGATCCTCGTGATCAGTTTAAAGCCCTCGCTTGTCCGGTCGATCGGTATCTCTTTATTCTGATAGTATAACCCTCTGGTGCGGTGATTATCATCCTTTACCATACCGCAGACCGGAATATTTATTTTCAGTTCATCAAGCACTTTTAATGCAATGTTTACCTGTCCGCGGCCGCCATCCATCATGATCAGATCCGGAAATCTTGTGAAACTTCCATATTCCTCTGACATTTCCCGTTCTGCAAGTTCTTTTTTCTCCTGCATACCGTGCGTAAAACGTCTGGTCAAAACCTCATGCATGGATGCGTAATCGTCCGGCCCTGTGATGGTTTTTAATTTGAATTTACGATAATCACTGCGTTTTGGTTTTCCCTTTTCGTAGACGATCATGGATCCTACCGTCTCAAAACCGTTGATGTTGGAAATATCAAATGCCTCCACGCGGGAAAGTCCCTCCATCCCCAGAAGATGCTCGATCTCTTTCATCGCGCCGATGGTTCTTCCCTCCTCGCGTTTGATCTTCTCGCGATCCTGGGAAAGTACAAGCTCTGCATTTTTCTGCGCCAGCTCTACCAATTTTTCCTTCATACCTTTTTGCGGAACACGGATATAAACCCTGGCTCCTCTTTTTTCGGTTAACCACTCGGCTAAGACCTCGTGATCCTCGATCTCCTCCGGCAGCATGATCTCCCTTGGAATAAACGGCGTTCCCGAATAAAACTGTTTTAAAAAAGTTGTTAAAATCTGGCTTTTGGTATCCTCTGTCCCGACCCTGACATAAAAATGATCCCTGCCGATCAGCTTTCCGTCACGGATGAAAAATACCTGCACCACGGCATCCCTGTCATCCGATGCAAGCGCGATGATGTCTTTATCCTCACCGTCGGTATGCGTGATCTTCTGTTTCTGCGCGATCTGGCGCACACTGCCTAAAAGCTCCCGGTATTCGATTGCCTTTTCAAATTCCAGATTTTCGGATGCCTCGTTCATTTTTTCTTCTAAGGATTTTAAGATCGGTGCATAGTTTCCATTTAAAAATTCGACGGCAGCATCGATCCTTTCCCGGTATTCTTCCCTGCTGATATAACCCTGACAGGGTGCCTGGCACTGATGGATATGGTAATTTAAACACGGGCGCTCTTTGCCGGTATCTCTCGGCAGTACACGGTTACAGGTACGAAGCTGGTAAAGCTTATTGATCAGCTCGATCGTATCTTTTACTGCCCCCGCACTGGTGTATGGCCCAAAATATCTCGATTTGTCTTTTTTCTGCTGACGTGAAAAGAGTACCCGTGGGAAATCCTCACCGACCGTCACACGGATATAGGGATAAGTCTTGTCATCGCGCAGCATGGTATTGTATTTTGGACAATGTTCCTTGATCAGGTTGCACTCCAACACAAGCGCCTCTAATTCCGAGTCCGTAATAATATACTCGAAACGTGCGATCTGTTTTACCATCTGTGCCTTTTTGATGCCCTCATCATGACTCGGCTGGAAATACTGGTGTACTCTCTTTCGTAAACTGACAGCCTTACCGATATAGATGATCGCATCGTGGCTGTCATGCATAATATAAACTCCCGGCTGATCC
>ERZ827496.4091-NODE-4091-length-11765-cov-3.679163_pt1 | contig 11765 bp, 12 predicted proteins | sample MGYA00519769_ERZ827496 | MGnify/ENA primary metagenome ERZ827496 (study PRJEB31778, sample SAMEA3449327) | human gut metagenome | biome: human gut; feature: human-associated habitat; material: faeces | place: United Kingdom | collected 2010/2012 ...
TCAGGGAACGTACACGGAAAACTGCCTCAAACGTGTTTGTTCTTGGTCTTAAATGGGAGATCGTTCTTAAATACTCAAAACTGTGTTTCTTTTTCTGCAGCGGATAATCCGGTGTGGAAACACCCTCGATCTCGATTTTCTCTGCCTGGATCTCAAACGGCTGCTTGGTTTCAGGTGTTGCAACAAGCTTACCTGTCACGATGATCGCTGCACCGACATTTAACTTTTCAACATCATCAAATAGAGGCTGGATAGATGACTTTATCCTGCATTATGAAAAATGCGACCTGAACCGGTTCGAAAAATGTTCCGTCGTTCACCACGATAAATCCAAAATTTTTGGAGTTACGGATGCTTCGCACCCATCCGCCGATCGTCACGGTCTGATCCACATATTCTTCCTGTTTCCGGAATAAATCCCTTACATTTACCATATCCATAATTGAATCCTCCAATCCCCATCTCTTTGGTCTTCTTTTGGGATATTTATTTGATTAATTTGCTGTTTCTGTCTCGGCAGCGTCGACAGCTTCCTGCGGTTCTGCACTCTCTGTGCCCTCAGTACTCTCTGTCCCCGCCGGAGCTTCCACAGTTACATCCGCATTATCTTTGACAGACTGTAATGCAAGATTATCAACATAGACCTGTCTTAAATATTTTTCACCATAAGCTGCATCACCGTAGCCATAGTTCTTATATAAATCGTCTTCAGATGACAGACTGTTATTGCTCATCAGAGTCTGCACATAAGAAGAAAATCCGTCCTCGTCAAGCTCGGTGCCCTCTTTTGCTGCGATCGCACCTGTGATAAACTCCATGGAAATATTTTTCTCCATGCCTGATTTCCACTCCTGACGCACCTCATCAAGTGTCATGTTGTACTGGCTGCTGACGTAATCCTCAAGTTTGGATGCATCCCCATTACAGTAATTCTGTACATACTGTTTCTCATAATCATTGACACGGGCTGTCAGATAATCTTCCGGGATATCCACTTTACAGTTTTCTAACAGGTACTCCTGCACTGCTGTGTAAGTGTCACTGTCCTTATTGCTGCTGGCCTGATTTTCAAGGAATGATTTAATCTGTGCATACATATCATCTACTGTGTCAGCCTGAAACTGTTTCTGCGCAAAATCGTCATCCACATCATCGAGTGTCATCTCTTTCTGGATTGAGTTGACGGTAAATGTGAATACAACCTGTTTTCCGGCAAGGTCTGCATTGCCATAGTTATCCGGGAATGTCACATCGCTGTCAATAACATCACCGACAGATGCACCTTTCAGATCATCTGTAAAGCCGTCGATAAAGGAGCTTGACTGGCTTCCTGCGGAACAGTTATTGTCCACATCGATATTCTGATCCTCGGCACTTCCATTATCAAATGCCACTCCGTCTAATTTTCCAACATAGTCCACGTTTACGATATCACCATCTCCAACGGTTGTTTTGGTATCATCTGCAACGTAGAACGGTCCGTAATAAGAAAACATCTGCTCAAAATAATCTTTTGCATCCTGGTCATCCACATCATAATCGCCTGTGATCGTAACCGGAACCTTGCTGTAATCACAGAGTGTCACATAATCGGAAGGATCCAGATCATAAGAAGTACTCTCATATTCCACTGTTTCTGTTCCTTCTGCTGTTTCCGTGCTGTTTACTGATTCTGCAGCCTCTGTCCCCTCTGCGGTATCATTCTTCTTCCCGCCGCATCCGAGTGCAGTGACTGCCATCATCGTACAAAGCATTAATACTACTACTTTTTTCTTCATAATTATAATTACCTTTCTAATCCTTTAAGACAAGCTTTTCCGTCTAACTTTAATAACATACCACAATTTCTGCAAAAATAAAAGTATGTTTGACAAAAGTTATCGTATATGATAGTTTTTTGAAAAAGGGGAAGAAACTATGGGAAAAGCACTTATATTAGGAAAAGATACAAAACATCTCGACAAAGATATAGAGTTATGCCGCACAACCAATGAGCGGATCAGTGATCAGGCGGCACAGTTATTGATTGAAAATCAGATTCCATTTACGCGGAGTTTTATTAAGATACCATTTTTTCTGCGCGAAAAATACCGGGGTGCACACCAGTTTTATGTCATCCATACCAACCGCAACCGCTATTCCCAGGCAAGACATACACTCGATCATATGGATTCCGTGTTCCGGCGCAGACTGATCGTGAGTAACTATTAAAATCCAGATACCCTTTTTCTTATATCTCACAGACTTTATACAGGTAACTATTCCCCTGTTTTCCCACTCTGTCCACGATTTCTAAATCCGTCAGAATTAGAAGCACAGTCTGTGCAAGCGACAACGGAATTTTTGCAGATTTTGAAAAATCTTTCGTAGTAAAAGGTTCCGGCAGGTCAAATGGGATAAACTGCATATAATCTTCCCGTCTCTCAATACAGACTTCCTCCACAAACTGCACCGGGATCCGGTCGTAGCGCTCACTGCCTTTCTTTTTATCTCGGCTCCAGCCGTTTAACAGGCGGTACTCCTCCATATCGATCAGTGCAAACCGAAATCTTAAGTTTTCATTTTTTAAAAACGGACGTATTTTATACAATTCTTTAAATGCCACATACGGATTTCCTTTTTTGGGGGACTTGCGCTTCGGTGACATCTCGCCACTCTCCTCATCGATCCACGAAAGCCATTTGACATGCGGGATCGGATAGACGATCGTGACCGGATAGATTTTTAAGAACGCATCCAGTTTTCTCCGCATAACCTGAAAGGAGCGTGTCTGTATCTCAATGATCTCGGTCCCCGTAAAAATGTCCGCCACAAAATTTTCGATTGGGATTTCGTGCATATCCGTATCCGGCGCATAATAATTTTTCAAAACGGCATGTACCGTTTTCTCTGAGAGCGTCCCGATTCCCTGACGCTCCCTGTTTATCCCGATCACTCTGTTTTTTGCAGCTTCAAACCTCAATTCATCAATACACATGACACACTCCTCTTGCAGAATGAAGTCTTATTTTCTCTCTGGATGCTTCATATCCTTTAAAATATCAAAGCAGTCAAAAGTTCTGAAGTAGTCATCCGGTGTCTCTGCACGGCGGATCAGCTGGGTGGAACCATCCTCTTTTAACAATACCTCCGCGGAGCGCAGTTTTCCGTTATAGTTATATCCCATGGAGAAACCATGTGCTCCTGCATCGTGGATCACAAGCAGATCTCCCATATCGATCTTCGGCAGCATACGGTCAATGGCAAATTTATCACAGTTCTCGCAGAGGGAACCTGTCACATCATATTTGTGGTCGCAAGGCTCGTCCTCTTTTCCCATAACGGTGATGTGATGATATGCCCCGTAAATTGCCGGACGCATCAGGTTGACTGCACAGGCATCCACACCGATATACTCTTTATAGGTGTGTTTCTCATGGATTGCTTTCGTCACAAGGCAGCCGTAAGGTGCTAACATGAAACGTCCCATCTCTGTATAAATAGAGATATTTCCAAGTCCTGCCGGAACTAAGATCTCCTCAAAAGCTTCTTTGACCCCCTGTCCGATCACGCGGATATCGTTCGGTGTCTGATCCGGTGTATAAGGCACACCGACACCGCCGGAAAGATTGATAAACTGAATATCACATCCGGTCTTGTCACGCAGTTCCACAACCAGTTCGAACAACTGTCTTGCCAGTTTCGGGTAATATTCATTTGTCACGGTGTTGCTCGCTAAGAATGCATGTACGCCGAAATGTTTTGCGCCTTTTTCTTTTAAGATCTTAAATCCCTCGATGATCTGCTCATGTGTAAAACCATATTTGGCATCACCAGGATTATCCATGATGCCGTTGCTCATCTTAAAGACTCCGCCCGGATTATAACGGCAGCTGATCGTCTCAGGAATTTTGCCGATCGTTTTCTCTAAAAAGTCAATGTGGGTAAAATCATCTAAGTTGATGATCGCACCAAGTTCATTGGCAAATTTAAACTCCTCAGCCGGTGTATCGTTTGAGGAAAACATGATGTGCTTTCCGTCAAATCCCTGGGAGTCTGCCAACATCAGTTCTGTTAAGGATGCACAGTCGCAGCCGCAGTCATATTCTTTTAGGATATCAAGGATGTACGGGTTTGGCGTTGCCTTTACCGCAAAATACTCACGAAATCCGGGATTCCAGGAAAATGCTTCCTTGACCGCCTTCGCATTTTCACGGATTCCTTTTTCATCGTAGAGATGAAACGGTGTCGGATATTTTTTTACGATCTCTTCGAGCTGTTCTTTGGTTACAAAAGGTTTCTTCTTCATAATATTCCTCCATTTTATTAAAATACAGCCTGTATCAGCACCATATAAAGCACTGTCCCGACGCCGATACTAAGCAGGTTGTTTCGTTTCCAGACATGAAGCAGTATCACTACTGCCACCGCAATAAACTCCGGTAATCCATATGGATAGGATGTGATACTTACCGCCTTTAAACAATAAATCACCAACATTCCGATGACTGCCGGCGGCAATACTTTTCCAAGATACTGTATCACCGGCGGGATCGGTTTTCCCGGCGGAAAGAATAAAAACGGGCAGAGTCTTGTAAAAAAGATCGTTCCCGCAACTGCTGAAATGATAACAAGTGAACGCGCCACACTAACCGGCATGATGCTCTACCTCCTTTTTCTGTTCTGTTTCTTTATCCAAAAACTTTCTGCACGGAAGCAGGATCAGCATAATACAGATCATGGTCGGCAGAATAAAATTGTCTGCGCCAAAGATCAGAAGACAAACCAGTCCGCATCCAAGTCCGATCCGTACGCTCGGACGGTTTTTTGACTCCATCCACTGCTCCACCATGATCACGACGAACAACGCCGTCATCGCAAAATCAATTCCTGTCGTGTCGATTGGAAGTACTGATCCAAGCAGTGCCCCGATTGCGGAACCGATGATCCAGTAAAGCTGGTCTAACAGTGCGATCGCAAATAAGAACTGTCCTTCTTCCACATCCTTTGGCACCTTCGTGACAAAAAATAAGGAATATGTTTCATCTGTCAGGGAAAAGATCATATACAGACGCTTCTTCCCCATCTTTGCAAAACGCTCTAATAACGACAGACCATAAAAAATATGCCGGATATTTAACATAAACTCCATGAAAATTACCTGTAAAAGACTCACGCCCGGCGCAAAAAAATTCACGGCGAGATACTGTCCACTCCCTGCATAACACAGGACGCTCATCAGTATTGCCCACAGAAAATTATACCCTTTTTCCTGAATCATCACTCCAAAAGCCATACCGATAAACAGATATCCCGTCATGACCGGTATTGTATATGGAAATGCAGCTTTAAACGCTTTTCCATAGGAAGCTTTTTTACTTACTTTGTTTTTTTCTATTTCACAATCCATTTCTTTTTTCTATCCCTGTTACTTTATCACTTTAGCTTGTCGCACTATGTACTCTACAACAATTTTTGTGATACATCAAGACAATTTTCAACAAAAACTTCACTATTGCAAAAACATGTGCTATACTTTTTTTAGTCGCGTTTTACACGAAAAGGAGTTATGAATGAGTATTACCGTTTTAAATTATATGGATCACGCATTAGTCAGCCGCATCAATGAACAGGCTGCAAAGCGTGCCGAAGCTGCAAAACAGTCTAATACGGATGATTTTGCGGCTGCGTTAGCTGACAGTACAAAAGCTTTGGAAAACAGCCAGAATACCTCACAGACCGGTACCACAGGCTCAGATACATCAGGGATATCCGCAGCCCAGACAACTGCATCCTCTGCAAATTCCTATACTTCAGGCGAACTTGACTCTATTTTTGAAGAGGCCGCCAATACCTATGGTGTTTCTTCTATTATATTAAAATCGATCGCCAAAGCAGAATCCGGCTTCAATCCCTCTGCCGTGAGCAATGCAGGCGCTGTCGGGATCATGCAGTTAATGCCATCTACCGCTGCTGCTCTTGGTGTTTCCAATTCCTATGATGCAAGAGAAAATATCATGGGCGGTGCAAAATATATCAGCCAGTTATTATCCAATTATCAGGGAAATATCTCCCTTGCGCTCGCCGCTTACAATGCCGGCAGCGCGAATGTGGACAAATATGGCGGCATCCCGCCTTTTACCGAGACACAGAATTACGTCAAAAAAGTACTCTCTTATATGGAAGAATTTGGTTCTGCTGTTTCAAATACCGTATCTTCTGTTTCAGATCAGCTTTCTTCTATTTTCAACCTGACCGGAAGTGCGAGAGATGAGGCAAATCAGATGCTTGCTGATTTCTTCTCATCCAAAAATATCAGCAAAGATGCATTAGATATCTTAACCGCTATTTTAAAATTAAAAAATATGATATCTGGTCAGACAACATCAACAGATGTCTCTTCTGCTTTACAGAATACGGATACTACAACATCTGCTGTGGGAAGTACCTCTGAAACCCCATCCGACCGCACTGCAGTCCTTACTTCCATAAATTCTGATTCTGAAACAATTGAAGATATCACAAAAGACATCCCTGTACGCGTGATTCCTTCTGCAGAAACAGATACGGACGAAGATACTGATACTGAAACAAACACAGATATTGATGTAGCTGTCAGCACAGATACTAATGACGATGTCAGTACAGACACTGACAGTGAATCTTAAATATCCTGTTGCCTGCGGATTGCCCGCAGGCAATTTTTATGTCGATCCTATGGATCTCAAAACTTCTGTCTGATCCGTAACTGTTTCATACTTTCCTATATCGTTATGATAATTCTTCAATCTGTCCCTCTAAGTAGTGATTAAATTCTTTCATAAACTGATACACCGTCTTTACATCCTCTGTAGAATAATGGGACAAAAACTCCATATCCCTTTTTTCCCAGCGTTTGTGACGTTTTGCATGTTCCTCAAACAATGTTTTTCCAAGATCCGTCAGTTTAAAATAGACTTCTTTTTTGTTCGATTCCAAAGTGTATTTTTCAATCAGACCTTTCGCTAACAGCTTCTTTGTCATTTTGCTGATCGCGCCTCTTGTCATCCCCATATGTTCTGCGATCTTGGTAACATTTGGTAACTCTAATCTTCCAATATAGTCAATACAGTGCGTCTCGGAATAGCCATATTCATCGAGACATTTCCCCTCGGTCAGCTTCGAGAGCATGTCCTGCCGCTCTAACATCAGCGCAAGCTCTTTTAACAGAAGCTCCTGCTCTTTCATACATCCACTCCCTTACATAAAAGCAAATATTGTTTCCTTGTCAACAATTACTTCTGTTTTAATATAGCGCAAGTTTGTTTCCTTGTCAACAATGTATGACAAAGATTCTGGGGCAAAAAACAGAGGCGTCAAGATTTTTGTCTCTTGATGCCTCTGATGTTTTTACTGCTTACGCGTCAAAGTGAAATCCTGCCAGCAGCGAGCCAAGGCTGGTGCCTGTTGATTCTGTGTCAGTGTATTTTTCCAGTTCTTCCTCAGCAACACCTGCGGTATCGACCATTTCTTCCTCTAATGCTTTCATGCTGAGGCTGATCTTGTTGTCATTTGTGTTAAGGACTTTTGCTTTGACTTTCTGTCCTTCTTTTAATACTTCGGATGGCTTTTTGATGCGGCGCTCACAGATCTGTGAGATGTGTACCAGACCGCTCAGTCCGTTTCCAAGGTTGATAAATGCGCCGTATGGCATCAGTGTCTCGACAGTTCCTTCGAGTACAGTTCCCGGTATGATCATAGAGATCTTGTGGCTGCGCTCTTCGGCTTCTGCCTCTCTTGCTACTGCCTTGCCGGATAAAACAAGTTTTTCTTTTTCTGCATCCACAGTGATCACACGTACCTCGATCTCTTTTCCAATCCATGCATCCGTATCTTCCACATAATCAAGTGTGATCTGCGATGCCGGGATAAATGCACGGATACCTTCCAGATAAGTAACAACACCGCTCGGTACACTCTCTTTGATGCGGACTCTGACTGTTGTCTCATCTTCCATCATCTGTTTTAATTTATCCCATGCGAGTATATCGTTCGCTTCTTTTTTGGAAAGTACGATATTTCCGGCACCATCGTCCGTCTGTACCACAGTTGCCTCGATCACATCTCCCTTGTGTACCTGTTCCATGACATTAAAATCAGGATCATTGCTCAGATCAGCAACTTTGATGATTCCCTGCGCATAATATTTTAAATCCAGAGTCACTTCCTCTTCATTTACATCAATGACTGTACCGGAAATGATGTCTCCCTCGTTGATCCTGCGGAAAGAGGCTTCCAGTTCGTCTTTGTAGTCGTCCATTGTTTCCATTTTGTTATCCTCCCATTTGTTAATATCATTTTCAAATCGTCAGTATATATGATGTTGGGATCAAATAGTGCATTTAAGATTTCTGATTGGCAACTTACACAAAGTCGTGCCTATTTTGTTCCGATGTCCGAAAATAAGAAAAACTAAGTATGCCTGAATTAGATTTTTTCAAAGTGACGTGAACGGCAGCAACGAGTCATCCCTGACTCGATGCTGCCTTGTTCTGCCATCCATGGCAGAACATCACTGTGAATAGACAGACATACTAAGATTTTCTAATTTTCTACCAAAGTCACAAAAATAATCCCGACTTTGTGCAAGTTGCCAGCCGTTACGTTGTGAATACACTATTTAATCCCAACATCATTATATTCTAAACGGTATTATAACACACCCGTCCCTAAAACAAAATGACAACTTTGAACAGGTCCCCGTCGACCTCGACGTGGAATTCGCCGCCCTGGGCTTCGGTAAAACTTTTTGCGATCGCAAGACCAAGTCCGGAACCTTCTGTGTTTCTTGAACTGTCGCCACGCACAAATCGTTCCGTGATCTCATCACCGCTGATATGTATTTCCTCAGCAGACATATTTTTTAAGATGATCTCTACAAGGGATGCTTTCTTTCGCACCTCTAAATAAACCCTGCTGCCCTGCATTGCATATTTGACCACATTGACAAAGAGATTTTCAAAAATGCGGTAGGTTTTCTGGTTATCAAGCATTAACAGTACTTTTTCTTCCGGCACATTCCACTTAAGTTCGAGTCCCCGCTCTTTCATCTTATCCACATGTTCAATGCTGACCTGTTTGATCAGGTTTACAACGTCAAGTTCCATCTTATTAAGTACGATATTATTGCTGTTTGCCTTGCTGACTTCAAAAAGATCTTCGATCAGCACCTTAAGGCGCAGTGATTTACGCTCTAAAGTATCAATGTAAGAACGTCTTTCTTTCTCCGTGATGTCTTCTTTTTTCAGCAGTTCAATGTATGTCGTGATGGCAGTGAGCGGTGTTTTTAAGTCATGTGAAACATTTGTGATTAGTTCTGTTTTCATACGCTGGCTCCGTTTCTCTCATAAGTATTTACTTATGTTTTCTCCACTGCTTTTTTCATACCGGTCTGGATCTGCGCAAGTTCGTCCCGGAACGGATTAAATATGCCAAAATCCCCCTGAATCTCCTGATCAAGATTACCTTCTGCGATCGTCTGCATGGCATCTAACATCGCATGATAATCTTTATTGATCTGCTCATAATGTTTCTTTATAATAAAAAACAGGACGATCGAATAGACAACTAATGCACCGATCCCAAAGAACCAGAACAAGGAACAGGCTTTGCAAAACGGGAATTGATAAGACTTGCAGGAATGCCTTCTTCCCTTAATGCCGCATGCACTTTTTCAGCCGTCTTAACCATCGATCCTAACGCAACCAGTGCAATCTCTGATTCACGATAGATCCATTCACTCTTGCCGACGGAAATCGGCTGCCTGTATTCTTTCAACCCGTCATACGCTTCCCCACGCGGATACCGCACTGCGATCGGTGTCGGAAAATCGACGGCATACTTGATCATATCGGAAAGGTCCCATTTATTTTTCGGTGCCATGATCGTCATGTTCGGAATCGCAGACAGATAGGATATATCGAAAATACCCTGGTGTGTCTCTCCGTCACTGCCGACAAGTCCTGCCCTGTCGATTGCAAAAACAACCGGCAGATTCTGAATACACACATCATGCAGGATCTGGTCATATGCACGCTGCAGGAAAGATGAATATACCGCAAATATCGGTTTTAACCCTGCCGCCGCAAGTCCTGCCGCAAACGTAACTGCATGTTCCTCCGCAATTCCAACATCAAAGAAACGACCCGGGAACATATTATGAAAACGTTTGAGTCCCGTACCATCCGTCATAGCCGCTGTGATTGCTACCACTTTTTCATCACGGTCACCAAGCTTGCGCATCACAGTTGAAAAAATATCCGTGTAGTTTGCTTTCACTCTCGGTTTGCTTGGCAATCCGGTCTCAATATCAAACGGTTCCGTACCATGAAATCTTGCCGGATGGCGCTCGGCAGGCAGATATCCTGCACCTTTGTGTGTTAAAACATGTACCATGACCGGGCCTTCAATATTCGACGCTTCTTTCAGCAGTCTTAAGATTCCCTTCATATCACTGCCATCAACCGGTCCTAAATAAATGATGCCCATCTCTTCAAAAAGCATGCCCGGAATAAACAGCTGTTTGATTCCACTCTTCGTCTTACGGATCCGCTCTACCATTTTATTGCCGTAAACCGGAATCTTGTTTAGCGAATTCATCACGCCCATTTTCAGATCCAGATAGGCATCTGCCGTCCGAAAACCGGACAAATATGTCGAGAGTCCACCGACATTTTCAGAAATAGACATATTGTTATCATTCAGCACAATAATAAAATTAGATTTTAACTGTGCCGCATTATTCAGAGCTTCAAATGCCATGCCGCCAGTCAGCGCACCGTCCCCGATCACAGATACGACCTTATAATCCTCGCCCGCGATCTCTCTGGCATGTGCATAGCCTAATCCGGCAGAAATCGAGGTGGAACTGTGTCCCGTATCAAAGCAGTCACAGTCGCTTTCTTTTCGTTTCGGAAAACCGCTCATCCCGCCATATTTGCGGAGTGTATCAAAGTTTTCTCTTCTTCCGGTTAACAGTTTATGTGTGTAGGACTGATGACCAACATCCCAGATCAGTTTGTCCTTTGGCAGATCCAAAAACAGATGAAGCGCCATGGTAAGCTCCACCACACCCAGATTTGACGCCAGGTGTCCACCGGTAACCGATATTTTCTGAATTAAAAATTCACGGATCTCATCCGCTAATATCTCTAACTCTTCCTCTGAGAGTTCTTTGATATCATTTTCTTTTTTTATTTTTTCCAATATCATACTGACTTCCTCTGTTTCCCGGTTCTCTTTTTGTACCGATTTATTCAGGATATAATGAGCGCAAGAGAGTCAACATGCCTGCATGATTGACGAACGGCGAATTGGATCATGTGCTGTTTTTGCACAGGATATAATGAGCGCAAGAGAGTCAACATGCTCGCATGATTGACGAACGGCGAATTATTTTTCACGCGAAATCAGATAGCGCAATAATTCTGTCAGGAATTCATTTTTCACAACCAGTGTCTCCATCTGTGCGATCGCCTTTTCCGAAAGGTCTGCAACATCCTGTTTTGCCTTCTCGATTCCTTCATACGTCACATAGGTGCTCTTGTGATTCTTCTCATCACTGCCGATCGGCTTTCCAAGCACTTCCATCGTACTTGTCACATCGAGGATATCATCCTGTATCTGGAATGCAAGGCCGACTTTTGATGCCACCGCTTCCACGATCTTCTGTTCACTTCCGGTCGCCCCAGCAAGAACAGCTCCAATCATCATGGACGCCTCGATCAGCGCACTTGTCTTGAGACGAT
>ERZ827496.4097-NODE-4097-length-11747-cov-4.077489_pt1 | contig 11747 bp, 10 predicted proteins | sample MGYA00519769_ERZ827496 | MGnify/ENA primary metagenome ERZ827496 (study PRJEB31778, sample SAMEA3449327) | human gut metagenome | biome: human gut; feature: human-associated habitat; material: faeces | place: United Kingdom | collected 2010/2012 ...
AGAGGATCGTGCCGTGGGTGGGCTGATAGACCTTGGTGAGCAGGTTGAAGACCGTGGTCTTGCCCGCGCCGTTCGGGCCGATGAGACCGGAGATCTCCGTGCGGCCGATGGTCACGTTGAAGTTGTCGACCGCCTTGAGTCCGCCGAAGGTGATGCCGAGGTGCTCCGCTTTGAGCACAACGGGTCTGGTATCGGTCATGCGTCGGCGCCTCCCTTCCTGGCCTTGGCCTTTTTCTTCCCGGCCAGACGGCCGTCGAACAGCAGCCGGTCGAGTGAAAATTCATACGTGCCCAGAATGCCTCTTGGACGGAAGATGATGACGACCAGCAGTACGAGCGCATAGATCAGCATCGGGAACTGAAACAGCGACTGCACAAAGCTTGGCAGCGCCGACACCCATGCGCCGTTTTTGATCTCATAGTTGAGCAGGTACATCGCGACGGCCGCCAGCACCGAGCCGGTCATGGAGCCCATGCCGCCGAGCACCACGATGACGACGATGAAAGTCGAATTCCAGATCGAGGCGCTGGTGAACGTAAAGCTCGCCGTCGTGAGCGAGGAAAAGCATGTGGCATACAGTCCGCCGGCAAGCCCCGCAAAAAATGCCGAGATAACGAACGTAAGGATCTTATAATACGTCGTGTTCACGCCGGAGGCCGCCGCTGCGATCTCATCGTCGCGAATGGCCTCAATGGCGCGGCCATATTTGGAGCGGATGAATGTGCACATGAGCGCGATGCACAAAACGGTGATGCCCAGCACGAGCCACACATACTTTGCCTGCAGCGAGGTCGACAGCCCGAGGCCGTTGGCATAGAGCGAGGAGCTGGCCGTTCCGCTCGCCAGACCGTCACCGCCGGCAAAGGGCAGGTTTGCGATGACGTTTTCGACGATGAGGCCGAAGCCGAGCGTCACGATGGCCAGATAGTCGCCGCGCAGACGCAGCGCCGGAATGCCCACGAGCAGTCCGAGCAGCCCTGCGAAAATGGCGCCGAGCAGACAGCAGCCGAGCACGACCAGAATGAGCTGGCCGGGTGCCGCCTTGGATGCCTCGAACACGCCCGCGCGCTCAAGCGCGAGCGAGCTCAGCGCGGCAGTATACGCGCCGATGCCCGCAAAGCCCATGTGCCCAAGCGTGAGCTGGCCCAGATAGCCGAGCGTGAGGTTGAGCGACGTGCCGAGCAGGATGAAGATACACATCTGCCAGATGATCGGTACCAGCACGCGGCGATAGGTATTGTCCGGGAGCACCTGACCGAGCAGCAGCACCACGGCAAAGAGCAGCACGATCAGACCGCAGTTGACGCCGGTGCCGCGCAGTTTCTTTTTTTGCAGCGTATTCATACCTTCTCACCTACATTCTTTCCGAGGATGCCGGCCGGCTTGACCAGCAGCATCACGATCAGGATCAAAAACACCACGGCATTTGCCAGCGACGAGCTGATGTAAGCCGTCACGAGCGCCTCGATGATGCCGACGACGATGCCGCCGAGCATGGCGCCCGGGATCAGACCGATGCCGCCCATGACGGCTGCAACGAACGCCTTGAGGCCCAGCATGGACCCCATCGTCGTCGTCACGGTGTGATACTGCGCGCAGTACATCAGCGCCGCAACTGCCGCAAGCCCCGAGCCGATGGCAAACGTCGTCACGATCGTGCGGTTGACATTGATGCCCACAAGTGTGGACGCCTCCTTGTTCTCGGACACGGCGCGCATGGCGCGGCCGAGCTTCGTCTTCTGCACGAACAGCTGCAGCGCCGCCATAACGACGGCTGCGATGATGATCGTGACGACGGCTGCCATATTCACCGACACGCCGCCGATGGAGATCGGCGCCGTGCTGAAGATCTCGTCGGAGATCACGCGCGGGTTCGGGCCCATGGCCGGGATGGCCTGCGCGAGGTTTTCCAGCAGCAGGCTCATGGCGATCGCCGTGATGAGCGCCGACATGCTAGTGCCCTTGCGCCGCACCGGCCGGTAGGCCACCAGCTCGACCACAACGCCCACGAGCGCGCAGATCACGATCGCCGCAAGCACCCCCGTCCACGCTGGCAGCCCCATGCTGTGCAGCAGGATCGGTACGGTAAAATACAGCGTATAGCCGCCGACCATGATGAAGTCGCCGTGCGCAAAGTTAATGAGTCGGATAATGCCGTAAACCATCGTATAGCCGAGCGCCACGAGCGCATAGACGCTGCCGAGGCGCAGCCCGATGATGAGTTGCTGTAAAAAGTCAGTCATATTCTCTCCCTGCCTTTCAGTTTTTGCGCAGGTCAGCCGCGCCGGAATATTCGTGCGCGAAAGCGCCGGTCGGCGCTTTCGCGCAAAGGTCATTGCTCTGGATCGTGTCCGGTCCCGGCTGTATCGCCGGGGTCGGGTCAGCTCTGCGTCTTGACGAACTTCTGCACGAGCTTGCCGTCGGAGGGCGTGAAGGTCAGGATGGCCACGCTCTTTTCCGGGGTGCCGGTCTCGTCAAGGGTCATGTCGCCGGTGACGCCAACATAGTGCATGCCGCTCATCGCGTCGCGGATGGCCTCGTGATCGATGCTGCCGGCCTTCTCAATGGCCTGCTTGACCATGTACATGGCGTCATATGCCAGAGCGCCGAGGGCGTTCATGGATTCCGAGCCGTACTTTTCCGTGTAGTTCTTGACGTAGGACTGCACGATCTCGGAGCTGTCCTCCGGGGAGTAGTGGTTGGTGAAGTAGACATTCTCATAAGCGCTCAGGTCGCCGGTGGTGTAGTCCTGCGTGCCGTCAAAGCCGTCGCAGCCCATGATCGCGCCCTTGAAGCCGGCCTCACGAGCCTGCGGGATGATTTTCGGGCCGACCGCGTCGTAGTAATACGGGGCAAAGAGCATATCCGCGCCGGAGGCTGCAATGGTCGCCAGCTGCGAGGAGAAGTCCACGGCGCCGGTGTCGGACGAGGACTGCTCGCAGACGATCTCGATGCCGTATTTCTCGGCCGCCTTCACGAACGAGTCGTGCAGGCCGGAGGAGTAGGTGTCGCCGGTCGCATACAGCACGGCGGCTTTCGTCCAGCCCTGATCTTTGGCGTAGGCCGCGACCATCTCGCCCTGGAAGCTGTCCTTGAAGCAGGAGCGGAACACATAGTCGTCCGTGGTGGTGATGGAATCTGCCGTGGAGCTCGGCGTCACAAGCACGATGCCCTCATCGTCGGCCAGACTTGTGATCGCGGACGTGCAGCTCGAGAGCGTTGCGCCGATGATGGCCGCCGCGCCCTCGCTGAGCAGCGAGTTGAAGCCGGAAACGGCCTCGGCCGGGGTGCCCTGATCGTCCTTGGTGGAGAGCTTCACAGTCGCGCCGAGGATGCCGCCGGCGGCGTTGATCTCGTCGATCGCCAGCTGGATGGAGTTCGTGATGGCCAGGCCGTAGGCCGCCTGTGCGCCGGTCACCGGGGTGATATTGCCGATGATGATCTCTTTGCCCGACAAATCGCCGTCGGCAGAATCATCTTTGGCGTCTTTTCCGCCTCCGCACGCTGCCAGTGAGAGCACCAGCATGACAGAGAGAAGCAATGCAGTCAGTCGTTTCAGTTTCATGTTCATATCCTCCTATCTGAATGTTCGCCCGCCCGGTGGGTCCAGTTCCGTTTTTTGTGTTTTTTCCGTTTTTTGTGGGCGAAGGAAATAAAAAAACGCAAGGGCGCACAACTTCTGTTCGAAGATGTGCTCCCTTGCACGCTCTTATTATAGGGGAAATCGCACGCAAAAATCAACGGCGATAACCGCCAAACTATTTGTTTTCTTAATCGATATATTTAGTGAAATTCATAAAAGCCTGTCTTTTTCCGTCTGATCCTGCTCGAAGGCGTCCGCCTGCCCCGCCTCCGCCAGCGTGTGGCGCAGGCACGTCAGGCACGGCTCGGCGTCCCAGTCGCAGTACATATACTTACAGGCAAAGCACAGCGTTCTGGCCGCCGGATGCGCCTTGCGCGTCTCCGAAGCGGGCGATGCCTGCTGCGGCTGCGCAGCCCGCTGATACCGGTCGATGCCCTGCTGCGCCAGCTGTGTGCTGCGCAGGCAGTCTGCGCACGGCTGCAGATCCCGATCATGGAATTTGTACTTACAGGCAATGCATAATGTCTTGTTTTCCGCCATGGTGATCCCTCCATTCTCTGTTTGCCGGACCCGAACCCACTCCGGGATGGTTTCAGTATATGCCGCCGTTTTTCGAATGTAAAGTGTGAGTTATACCTGAATTTACAAACGTCTTTCTTCTTTTTGTGTTTAAATAGCTAATGAATCCGCCGCGCGGCATGCCGCGTTTGTGAAAAGCGGAAAAAGTGCATCCGGCTACTTGACAAGCGATGATATTTGGGCGTATGCTTGCGCCAAGTTCAAAGCAGCAAACCACAGAAGCAGAGAAGTAAGCGAGGGTTTGCGTCTTTCCCAGAGAGCTGCCGGCCGGTGCGAGCGCAGCAGAGACGACCTTGCCGAATGGACTGCAGAGGGCGGACGAGACGCCGTGAGGCGGTAAAGTCCGACGGGCTTTTCCCCCGTTACCAAGGAAAGGCGTGTGATGGCACGTCGCTGAGTGGGCGCATTGCGCCAATTTGGGTGGCACCGCAGAAGTTTTCCGACTTTTGTCCCAAAGATCAATTCCGTATTGGTCTTTCATGGACAAGGGTCGTTTTTTCTTGCCCGGAAAGGCCCCGCCGAAAGGAGCAGACATCATGGCAAATGAAAACATCCCCTACAAGATCTACCTGAATGAAGACGAAATGCCGCGCACATGGTATAACGTCCGCGCAGACATGAAGGTCAAGCCCGCCCCGCTGCGCAATCCCGCCACCGGCGCGCCGATGGCGTTCGACGATCTGCGCCCCGTATTCTGCGATGAGCTCATCCGCCAGGAGCTCGACAACGACGACCGCGAGATCCCCATCCCGGACGAGATCCGTGACTTTTATAAGATGTACCGCCCGTCGCCGCTCGTGCGCGCCTACTGTCTGGAAAAACAGCTGCAGACCCCGGCGAAGATCTATTACAAGTTTGAAGGCAACAACACCTCCGGCTCGCACAAGCTCAACTCCGCCATCGCGCAGGCGTACTACGCCAAGCAGCAGGGGCTGCGCGGCGTCACGACCGAGACCGGCGCCGGTCAGTGGGGCACGGCGCTGTCGATGGCCTGCGCCTATCTGGGTCTCGACTGCAAGGTCTACATGGTCAAGTGCTCGTATGAGCAAAAGCCCTTCCGCCGCGAGGTGATGCGCACCTACGGCGCGTCCGTGACGCCGAGCCCGTCCACGGAGACGGAGATCGGCCGGCGCATCCTCGCCGAGCACCCCGGCACGACCGGCTCGCTCGGCTGCGCGATCAGCGAGGCCGTCGAGGTCGCCACCTCGACTCCCGGCTACCGCTACGTGCTCGGCAGCGTGCTCAATCAGGTGCTGCTGCACCAGTCGGTCATCGGTCTGGAGACGAAAGCGGCGCTCGACAAATACGGCATCGTGCCGGATATCATCATCGGCTGCGCCGGCGGCGGCAGCAACCTCGGCGGTCTCATCTCCCCGTTCATGGGCGAGAAGCTGCGCGGCGAGCGCGACTATCGGTTCATCGCCGTCGAGCCCGCCTCCTGCCCGAGCCTCACGCGCGGAAAATTCGCCTACGATTTCTGCGACACCGGTAAGGTCTGCCCGCTGGCCAAGATGTACACGCTCGGCAGCGGCTTCATCCCCTCGCCGAACCACGCCGGCGGCCTGCGCTACCACGGCATGAGCTCCATCGTCTCGCAGCTATATCACGACGGCTACATGGAGGCCCGCGCCGTCGAGCAGACGAAGGTGTTCGAGGCGGCCGAGCAGTTCGCGCGCATCGAGGGCATCCTGCCCGCTCCGGAATCGAGTCACGCCATCCGCGTCGCCATCGACGAGGCCGTCAAGTGCCGCGAGACCGGCGAAGAAAAGACCATCGTCTTCGGTCTGACCGGCACGGGCTACTTCGACATGGTTGCGTATGAGAAGTTCCACAACGGCGAGATGAGCGACTTCATCCCCACCGATGCGCAGCTCGCCGAGAGCTTTGCATCCCTGCCGCAGGTGCCGGGTCTCGACGAATAAACGAACGTATACGACCGCCGCACGGCGGGTAAGATTTCAACAGTCAAGAACAAAGGAGATCGGATCATGGGTCTGAAAAACATCGAAAAAGCACAGGTGCTGCGCCTCGGCGACGAGGTCGAATACCAGCAGGGACAGATCGTGAGCAAGACGCTCGCGCAAAACCGCGCCCTGAGCATGACGCTCTTCGCCTTTGAGCAGGATGAGGAGATCAGCACGCACACCGCCGACGGCGACGCGCTCGTCACCGTGCTCGACGGCACGGGCCGCTTCACCATCGACGGCGAGACGCACCTCGTCTCCGCCGGGGAGAGCATCATCATGCCGGCGCACGTGCCGCACGCGGTCTATGGGCAGACGCGCTTTAAGATGCTGCTGACCGTGATCGTATAACGCGGGATATCCCCGCATATAAGACCCCCCGCACTGTTCGGTTTTCCGAACGGTGCGGGGGGGTGTTAATCAAGATAAAAGTCAAAGCTAACCGCTGCTCCCACGGACGCCCAAAATGCGACGCTGCTGTCTGGGAGGACCAGCTCCGGTAAATCGTTGGATGCCGCAAACACCCGCACGCTCAGATCAGCATATAGATTGTATTCCTCACATAAGCGGCGGACTTCCGCCTCTTTCCCGCGCAGCATCTTCTCAAACTGCTGCAGCGGCTCATCCAAGGCCCGGCAGTCCATTTTCGGCAGTTCCGTGCTCCAGTATGCGTGCCGCAGCGTCGGGTAAGGCGGCGCTTCCGCCGGGAGAACCGTAAAACCGGGCAGCACCTGCTCATCAGGCTCATGGATCTCCCTGCCGCAGTGCTGCACCTTCCCTTTTCCGGGCGTCGGCGGGCATGACCTTGTGGGCAAAATGCCAAGGCCGCGCGTGACCGCGTCCCGCTCAAAATCTGTACCGTCACGCTTTGTGAGCGTAAAAACCAGCCGAATCTGTGGTGTTTGTTTCATGTTCGCCTCCGTACATACGCTTTGCGCGCGTTCCGGAGCATAAGAACGCTCACAAGATAATACGGCGCAGCCGCAAGAAAAACAGATGCGAGGAATGCAAACATCGCTGTGTCCACTGCTTCAAACACAAAATAGAGCAGAAATTCGGCCGCTGCAAGAAGCAGTGCCGCGATCAACAGCTGCACATGGAAGTGCTGGAAGAAAGCATTGCGCTCATCCTTTACGCGCGCATATGCAGCATCCATTTTCTCAGGGGCAGCTTCAAAGGCCGAAATACTCTTTGACACGATCTTCGAGCCCGACTTGCGATATCGCTGCTCTGCGTGGAAATAATCATTGAAGGCATAGTCATAGCGACGTCCGTCCACACTCCAAAACAGGAAAAAGTCCTTGTGCGCGGGGGCTGATTTTCGAAAAATGAACTGCCACCGGCGCAGCTCGCAAAGCGTCCACCCCTGCTCCGCCATGGCAGAAAGCCAGCGCTCGACCTGATTGACCGTGGCCCGCGTATATGGATGAAAACATTTCTTTTTCGTCACGGGCATATCCGCTTCCCCCTGTCGCGCAATTGATTATGCTACGTGCAATCAATTTAGAATCATTATACGCAGCCAGACATGGTCTGTCAAACATATGGAAATGCGAACCCCGGGCACACAGCTGAAAACCTGTGTGCCCGGGGTTTGTCATTGAGCGATCATCCCACGCACGGCTGCGCCGGGGGATCAGGTCTCCTCGCGGATCGCAGCCTGCGCCGCGGCCAGACGGGCGATCGGCACGCGGAACGGCGAGCAGGACACATAGTCCAGGCCGACCTTGTGGCAGAACTCGACGGAGGACGGATCGCCGCCGTGCTCGCCGCAGATGCCGAGCTCGAGCTCCGGATTCGTCTGACGGCCGAGCTTGCAGGCCATCTCCACGAGCTTGCCGACGCCGTTGATGTCCAGATGCTGGAACGGGTCGCTCTCATAGATCTTGGTGTCGTAGTAGCTGCCGAGGAACTTCGCAGCGTCGTCACGGCTGAAGCCGAAGGTCATCTGCGTCAGGTCGTTGGTGCCGAAGCTGAAGAAGTCCGCTTCCTTGGCGATCTCGTCGGCCGTGAGCGCGGCGCGCGGGATCTCGATCATGGTGCCGACGTGATACTTCATGTCCACACCGGCCTCCTTGATCAGCGCATCCGCCGTGCGGACGACGATGTCACGCACGAACTTGAGCTCCTTGCGCTCGCCGACCAGCGGAATCATGATGTAGGGCGTGATCATCGCGCCGGTCTCCGCGCTAACCTTGAGGGCAGCCTTGATGACGGCGTTGGTCTGCATCTCGGCGATCTCCGGATAGGTGACAGACAGACGGCAGCCGCGGTGGCCCATCATGGGGTTGAACTCGTGCAGGGATACAACGACGTCCTGCAGCTCTTCAGCCGTCATGCCCATCTCCTGCGCCAGCTCCTCGATGTCCGCCTTCTGGGTGGGCAGGAACTCGTGCAGCGGGGGATCGAGGTAACGGATCGTCATCGGGCGGTCGCCCATGATGCGGTACATGGCCTCAAAGTCGCTCTGCTGGAACGGCTCGACCTTCGCCAGCGCGACCTTGCGCTCCTCGACGGTGCGGGCGCAGATCATCTCGCGGACGGCCTTGATGCGGTCCTCGGCGAAGAACATATGCTCGGTGCGGCACAGGCCGATGCCCTCGGCGCCGAGATCGACCGCCTGCTGCGCATCGCGCGGGTTGTCGGCGTTGGCCTCGACGTTCAGGCGGCGGGCAGCGTCAGCCCAGCCCATGAGGCGGTTGAAGTTCTTGTTGCCGGTAGCGGCGACGGTCGGGATCTGGCCGGCGTAGATGTTGCCGGTGCTGCCGTCGAGGGAGATCCAGTCACCCTCGGTGAACCTGTGGCCGTTGATCTCAAAGAACTTGTCGGCGTAGCTGATGCGGACATTGTTGTCATTGCCGCAGCCGGAGACGCAGCAGGTGCCCATGCCGCGGGCGACGACGGCCGCGTGGCTGGTCATGCCGCCGCGCACGGTCAGGATGCCCTGAGAGACCTGCATGCCCACGATGTCCTCGGGGCTGGTCTCGAGACGGACGAGCACGACCTTCGGCATGGTCTTGTTCTTGACGGCTTCCTCGGCCTCCTCAGCGGAGAAAACGACCTGACCGCAGGCGGAGCCGGGGGACGCGGCAAGGCCCTTGCCGATGGCGTCGGCGCGCTTGAGCGCCTCGGCGTCAAACTGCGGGTGCAGCAGGGTGTCGAGCTGCTTGGGCTCGACGCGCAGCACGGCCTCGCGCTCGGAGATCATGCCCTCGTCGACGAGGTCGCACGCGATCTGCAGCGCGGCCTGCGCGGTGCGCTTGCCGTTGCGGGTCTGGAGCATATAGAGCTTGCCATCCTCGATGGTGAACTCCATATCCTGCATATCCTTAAAGTAGTGCTCAAGGCGGTTGGCGATCGCCACGAACTCATCATACACCTCGGGCATCTGCTCCTGCAGGTGGCTGATCGGGCTCGGGGTACGCACGCCTGCGACGACGTCCTCGCCCTGCGCATTGATGAGGTACTCACCCATGAGCTTCTTCTCGCCCGTGGCGGGGTCGCGCGTGAAGGCAACGCCCGTGCCGGAGCGGTCGCCGGAGTTGCCGAAGGCCATCTGCTGGACGTTGACGGCAGTGCCCCACTCGTAGGGGATCTCGTTCATCTTGCGGTAGACGTTCGCGCGCGGGTTATCCCAGCTGCGGAACACGGCCTTGACGGCCTCGATGAGCTGCTCGTTCGGATCCTGCGGGAAGGGCTTGTGCTCGTTGTCCTCGTAGATCTTCTTGAAGATGGCGACAAGCTGCTTGAGATCGTCGGCATCCAGATCGACGTCGTTCGTGACGCCCTTGGCGGCCTTCATCTTGTCGATCTCTTCCTCGAACAGGCTCTTGGACACGCCCATGACGACGTCTGCAAACATCTGCACAAAGCGGCGGTAGCTGTCGTAGGCAAAGCGCGGGTTGCCGGTCTTCTTGGCCAGACCCTCAACGGACGCGTCGTTCAGACCGAGGTTGAGGATGGTGTCCATCATGCCGGGCATGGACTGGCGCGCGCCGGAGCGCACGGACACCAGCAGGGGATTTTCCACGTCGCCGAGCTTCTTGCCGGTGATCTCCTCAAGACCCTTGACGTGTGCGAAGATGTCCGCCTGGATCTCCGCATTGATCTGGCGGCCGTCCGCATAATACTGCGTGCAGGCCTCGGTCGTGATGGTAAAGCCCTGCGGCACCGGCATGCCGGCCGCAGTCATCTCCGCAAGACCGGAGCCTTTACCGCCGAGCGTATTGCGCATCGCAGTCTTGTCACCGCCGAACGCCTGACTTCCTTCGCTGAAATAATACAGATACTTTTTGCTCATTCCATTACCTCCAACTGTTCGATTTTCGCTGGGATACGTTTCCGTTCTATTTCGTTTATATTATATCAAATCGCCCCTTGCGGTGCTATAACGAATGTGCGCAAAACTGTCCAAATCTTCACAATGTGCGCAAGCGGTTTTTATACAGTTTGCAAGAGAATGCCCAAATTCGTAGAATTTTCCGAAATCAAATACAGAATTTATGAATTTTCGTGAATGATGACGGGGAAAAATGCAAAATCGGTTTGCCATTTTATACAATATTTGCTTTGTGTGCAAAAATCTCTCGCCGCGCCGGAATTGTGTGCATTATTCCAGTTCTGTAATTCATTTGTATTGCATACAGATATATACACTGAACGGTGCGCAGGTACGCAGCGGCACGCCAGCCCCGGATTTTCCGCGCGCACGGAAAAGCTTCGGCACCCGCACCCACGATATCAGGAGGTAAGCAAATGACAAGACGAAACAAACGATTTTTGAGTCTGCTGCTGGCACTCACACTGGCCGTGAGCCTGTGTGTGCTTCCGGCGGCGGCCGCAGACCGGACCTGTCCGAGCAGCAAAAACGACCCGGTCGTGTTCGTGCACGGTCTGATGGGCTGGGGCGAGCGCGCCGGTCTCAACAGCGTGCTGCCCTACTGGGGCATGACGACCGGCAGCCTGACGGCATATCTCAACTCCCTCGGCTACGAGACGTATTCGGCCACCGTCGGTCCGATCTCGAGCGCATGGGATCGCGCGTGTGAGCTCTACGCGCAGCTGACCGGCACGACGGTCGACTACGGCGCGGCGCACAGCGCAGCGCACGACCACGCGCGCTACGGCATCACCTACGACCGGCCGCTCTTTGACGGCTGGGGCACGCGCCACGCCGTAAATCTCGTCGGTCACAGCTTCGGCGGCGCGACGACGCGCCTGTTTCTCGAGCTGATGGCAAACGGCAGCGCGGAGGAAGTCGCAGCGGCCAAGGCCGCCGGCACCGCACCGAGCCCGCTGTTCACCGGCGGCAAGAGCAGCTGGGTGCACTCCATGACCGAGGTCGCAGCGCCGCATAACGGCACGAGCTTCATTGAATCCAACGGCACGATCATGGACGTGTCCACGAACCTGGCCGAGACGCTCGCCAAGGGCTTCGGCATCACGGAGCTCAAGAACCTGCTCGACTTCCAGCTGGAGCAGTTCGGCATCTACAAAGACCCCAATGAGACCGTGCTCGAGACGCTGCAGCGCGTGTTCAGCACCGACTTCCTGTCGCACAACGACAACGCCTTCCTCGACCTGACGATCGACAAGTCGCTCGAGATCAATGACGGCATCGG
>ERZ827496.4103-NODE-4103-length-11741-cov-4.065549_pt1 | contig 11741 bp, 10 predicted proteins | sample MGYA00519769_ERZ827496 | MGnify/ENA primary metagenome ERZ827496 (study PRJEB31778, sample SAMEA3449327) | human gut metagenome | biome: human gut; feature: human-associated habitat; material: faeces | place: United Kingdom | collected 2010/2012 ...
GAACCCCCCTTTCAAGAATGAAAATCTTGCGTCCTAACCGATAGACGAAGGGGCCATCCTTGGCATCGATGATTTCTCTCTCGATTGCGAGTGCAAAGGTAGTGACTTTTTTTGAATTACCAAATATTTCCCAAACTTTTTTTCTAACTTTTTGTTCATACTCCATTGAATTGACTATTTACCTAAACTCATTTTTTTATGAAAACAATCTTAAAATCAATGACTTGTATTGCTATTGGTGCAATGATGACTGAACCGGCTGCTGCGCAACAAAAAGACAACTATCCTGAACTTGAAGGGCCCGGTCCGGTAATTATTATCTCGAAGGATAAAAATGGAAAGCAAGAATTAATCGATGTATTTAACGAAACACAACGTCCGCATTTTCATGACCCTCGTGCTCCGCGTTTCTTGCTCACTGACCGGCAGGGTAAATTTGCTCTCGGTATTGGCGGTTATTTGAAGACTACCATGGAGTATGATTTTGATGGAACGGTGGATGATATCGATTTTATTCCTGCTCTAATTCCGCAACCGGGGAGTACCCAAGTGCGCAATCAGTTCCAGATGGACGCCGGCACGTCTACCATCTTCCTTAAATTGGTGGGGCGCACCAAGCATTTGGGCAATTTCATTGTCTATACGGCGGGTAACTTCCGGGGCAGTGGCAAGACCTTCGAGCTTCAGAACGCTTATCTTTCTTTCCTCGGCTTCACGATGGGCTATGACACGGGGCTGTTCATGGACCTTGCGGCTTGTCCTCCGACCATCGACTTCCAGGGACCGGATGGCATGACTTTCTATCGTGCCACCCAGTTGCGTTACGAGGCCAATCTGATGAAGGGGCTGAAAGTGGGCGTGGGTGTGGAAATGCCTTCCGTAGACGGTACGCCTGCCAAGGATGTAAGAATCAATAAACAGCGCATGCCGGATATTCCTGCTTATGTGCAATATTCTTGGACAAAGGGCAGCCATGTGCGTGTGGGCGGAATTTTGCGTAGCATGACTTACGAAGACGAGGTCAGCAACAAGGCGAAATCCATTACCGGATGGGGCATTCAGGCATCGGCAACGGCCGGGCTGGGTAATTTCCGTGCATACGGACAGTTTACATACGGTAAGGGCATTGCCCAATATCTGAATGACATGAGTAACTTGAACGTGGACATTGTGCCGGTGGCTGATGAGGCCGGACGAATGCAGGTGCTTCCCATGCGTGGATGGTTTGCGGGGTTGCAATATAACTTCTCGAAGCGTGTTTTTGCTTCCACCTCTTATAGCCAGTCACGTTTGTTTACCAAGGATTGCTATGCTCACTTCAACGAGACCCAGTATAAAAAAGGACAATATCTGGTGGCAAACGTATTTTGGAATGTGACTCACAATTTTCAAGTGGGGGTGGAGTATTTGCATGGATGGCGTGAGGATTTCAATGACCTGAGCCGCGAAGCGAACCGAATCAACCTGAGTGCACAATATAATTTCTAGGGCTTTACCTGTTTTCGAGCGGACACATGGGATCGCCCGAAAACAGGTAAAACGATAATAATTACATATTCTTTATCTCGTCCAGATTCTTTTGGATATCTTCGTCTTTCAATTCGTAATTCATCAGATTACCTGCCAGATATTGGTCGTATGAAGCCATATCAATCAGACCGTGACCTGAAAGATTGAACAGAATGACTTTTTCCTCGCCTGTTTCTTTGCATTTTTCGGCTTCGCGCACTGCGGCGGCAATCGCGTGGCAAGACTCCGGTGCCGGAATAATACCTTCGGCTTGTGCGAATAAACAGCCTGCTCGGAAGGACTCCAATTGCTGGATATCTACGGCTTCCATTAAGTTATCTTTTAATAACTGCGATACAATGACACCTGCACCGTGATAACGAAGACCACCGGCATGAATGTTGGCCGGAGCAAAGTTATGCCCCAGTGTAAACATCGGCAACAAAGGAGTATATCCGGCTTCATCACCATAATCATATTGGAATTTACCGCGGGTCAGCTTCGGACATGAAGCCGGTTCTGCAGCAATGTATCGGGTTTTCTTTCCTTCGAGGATGGTGTGGCGCATGAATGGGAAACAGATACCGCCAAAATTGGAACCGCCGCCAAAACATCCGATAATCATATCGGGATATTCGCCTGCCATTTCCATTTGCTTTTCAGCTTCCAGACCAATGACGGTTTGATGCAACGTCACGTGGCTCAGCACGGAGCCGAGTGTATATTTACAGTTGGGAGTGGTCATGGCCAGCTCGATGGCTTCGGAAATGGCTGTGCCCAGTGAACCCTGATAGTTGGGGTTGCGGGTAATGATATCTTTACCGGCGCGGGTAGACATAGAAGGTGAAGCGGTGACCGTGGCACCGAATGTTTGCATGATGCTGCGGCGGTATGGCTTTTGATTATAGCTGATTTTTACCTGATAGATAGCAGCTTCCAATCCGAATACTTTGGCGGCATAAGAGAGGGCGGCTCCCCATTGGCCTGCACCGGTTTCGGTGGTGACATTGGTGATACCCTCTTCCTTGCAATAATAGGCTTGTGCAAGTGCCGAGTTCAGTTTGTGCGAACCGATGGGACTCACACTTTCATTCTTGAAATAGATATGTGCGGGAGTACCCAATGCCTGTTCCAATCCGTAAGCACGTACCAAGGGTGTACTGCGATAATATTTATACATTTCGCGTACAGCTTCGGGAATTTCAATCCATGCATCGGTCTGGTTCAGTTCCTGTCGGCAAAGTTCTTTGGCAAAGATAGGAAAGAGGTCTTCGGGTTTCAGGGCTTCTTTGGTTTTGGGATTCAGAGGTGGCATGGGCTTAGTCTTCATGTCAGCCTGTATGTTGTACCAGTATTTAGGAATTTCGTCCTCCGGCAAGATAAAACGTTTCTGTTTTGTACTCATAGCATTTCAAATTAATAGTTTTGGGGTCAAAATTACGTAAAAAAAGAATTGCCTACTAATAAAACGGCTTCTTTTTTTATTTGTAGCCAAAAGAAAAACAAGAAGTTATTTGTTGTTATAGTTAAAAGAGATATTGAATTTTTGATTAAGTTTGCTTTCGAGATTAAAACGGGAGTGAATTATTTGTAGATACAAAATAAATCGACATGGAGCGTTTACATAAACTTTTCATTTATCGTAAGAAACTGGTAAGGCCATATATCGAACAATTATTGAAATGGATGGATATCATTACTTATGTGATGTCTGCTCTTCTTATCATGACATTGGTATATGAACACGGTTTTCTTATTTCGTTTCAGGAGATAGGAGTAATCAATCGCTTGTATCATATTGTATGGGTTGTTTTTCTGGTAGATACCACTTTACATTTGTTGTTGAATTACTCCGACACTCGGCGTAAATATCGGGGGCTGGCGTGGCTGTTGAGTGTTATGCTTTACCTCACTCTTATCCCGGTGGTGTTTCATGAACCGGAGATACAGGGTGGTATTCATACTTTTTGGGCTTTTTTCAACAGCAGGCTTTACCATGTGATATTGCTCACTCTGCTCTCTTTGTTGCAGCTCTCCAATGGAATTGTCAGATTGTTGGGCAGGCGCACCAATCCTTCACTTATTTTTGCGTCCAGTTTCCTGATATTTATACTCATAGGAGCGGCTCTACTGATGCTTCCGCGTGCTACTTATCACGGTATATCCTTTATTGATGCATTGTTCACAGCCACAAGTGCCACTTGTGTCACGGGATTGGTTTCGGTAGACGTCTCTTCCACTTTTACTCCCGAAGGGTTGTTTATCATCATCATGCTTATTCAGATAGGTGGATTGGGAGTGATGACACTGACTAGCTTTTTTGCCATGTTTTTTATGGGGAATACATCGCTTTACAATCAGTTGGTGGTGCGCGACATGGTTAGTTCGCAATCCCTCAGCTCCCTGCTCTCCACCTTATTATATATATTAGGTTTTACGTTGGCGATAGAAGCTGCCGGGATGGGTATTATTTTTCTTGGTATACATGGTACGATGGATATGACTGTCAGAGAGGAACTGGCTTTTTCTGCTTTTCATTCCATTTCCGCTTTTTGCAATGCGGGGTTCTCTACGTTACCGGGTAATTTAGGCAATGAAATGGTAATGCATGGGCACAATACGATTTATATAACTATTTCGTTTCTCATCATTCTTGGCGGCATCGGCTTTCCTATATTAGTGAACTTGTATGAAACAGTTACATACGAAGTGAAGCGCATTTGGCACCATTACATCAAAGGGAACAAACGCATGCGACGCAAGATACATCTTTATAATCTGAATACTCGTATCGTGCTTATCATGACTGCAATTTTGCTGATAGTGGGGACGGTGGTCATCGTTGTGCTCGAATGGAACAATGCTTTTGCAGGCATGTCGCCCACGGATAAGTGGGTACAGGCATTTTTCAATGCCACATGCCCCCGCACCGCGGGCTTTTCGAGTGTAGGGATGACCACATTCAGCATGCAGACCTTGTTGCTGATGGTGATACTAATGATGATTGGCGGTGGCACACAGTCTACGGCAGGTGGTGTGAAAGTAAATGTTTTTGCCGTGGTAATGCTCAATTTGCGTGCCATCCTGATAGGGGCGGACAAAGTTACGATATTCAATCGCGAGTTGTCTCACGATTCTATCCGTCGTTCCAATGCTACGCTCATTCTCTATCTGCTCGTTGTTTTTGCGGGTATATTCAGTCTGAGTCTGTTGGAACCGCAAGCTTCTATCATGGCATTGGTGTTTGAATGTACATCGGCATTGAGTACGGTTGGTTCGAGCCTCGATCTGACTCCCACATTGGGAAGTGACAGTAAATTGATAATCATTATTCTGATGTTTGTGGGGCGAGTGGGTGTGCTCACCTTGATGTCGAGCATCATCAAACAGAAGAAAATAACCAAATATAGATATCCGAGTGATAACATTATAATCAACTAACGACATGAAATACATTATCATAGGTTTAGGAAATTACGGCAGCGTATTGGCAGAAGAACTTTCTGCATTGGGACATGAAGTGATAGGCGTGGATACAAACGAGCGCCGGGTGGATGTTTTGAAAGATAAGATAGCCACTTCTTTCATTATTGATGCCACGGACGAACAGTCACTTTCGGTATTACCGCTGAAAGATGTGGATGTGGTGATTGTCGCCATTGGCGAGAACTTTGGCGCTTCCATTCGTGTGGTGGCATTATTGAAAAAAAACGGAGTGAAACATATTTATGCGCGTGCGGTGGATGAGGTGCACAAAACGGTACTGGAAGCTTTTAATCTTGATAGTATTCTTACGCCCGAAGAGGAAGCAGCGCGCAGTTTGGTGCAATTATTAGATTTGCATGTTAATGTGGAATCTTTTGAGATAGATGAAGAACATTATGTGATGAAGTTTAAATTGCCCGGTTCTTTTGTGGGATATAAGGTGAGTGATTTGTCACTGGAGAAAGAATTTAATATCAAGATTATCGCACTGGTAAAAGGAAAACAGGTATTCAACAGTTTGGGCATTTCTATTATGGAGCACGCAGTGGAAAATAAATTTGAAGAAGATTATCTGCTGGAAGAAGAAGACCGGCTGGTATGTTACGGAAAATATAAAGACTTTATGGATTTCTGGAAAGCATTGTAATGCAAGGATTTTTTTTGATTTTTTATTCTCTTCATTAAACCTTTTCCTTTTTCCGAAGTCTTATCAATATAATAATTTAGTTTAGTTTTTAGTTTTCTCTGAAAGCCGGCCAATGTGACATTGCCCGGTTTTCGCTTTTTATGGGTGTTTATTTGTTTGTGTCCGTTCCTTTTTGTTACTTTGTCATCATAAAAGTGAGAGTTAAATGAAACAGCTATATTTCATATTTGTTGTTGTGCTATGCATGGCAACCGGTTGTGGAAGCAAGAAAGATGCTTCGGGCGATTCAGACCAACATATTTTTCAAATAGACAGCGTAGACCGTGTGACAGGTGTGCAGCGCATGCAGGTTTCGCGCATCAATCAGGATATTGTTTGCAATGGGAAGAAATATCGGCTGTTTATTGACCGTTCGCCCAGTGATTCTCTGAAAAAGGTGAAGAGTGATGCCGGTATTTTTACCGACAATCGCATTGTGCTCAAGATTGCCCGCGAGAATGGGACAACTCTTTTTTCAAAGACTTTTACCAAACAAAATTTTGCTTCCCTTATTCCTGACCGTTATCTGACACATTCCATCCTCGAAGGAATGGTATTTGATGATGAAAAAACTTCAAATTCCAAGAATATCATTTTGGCTGCCAGTGTCAGTATTCCAATGACCGATTTATATATTCCTTTCTCTATCATTATTACTCCCGATGGAAAAATGACCATGGAGAGAGATGAAGACATGGGAGATTTGCCGCCATTGCAAGGTAACGGCATTAATTAATTCTAAAATAAGAAAATAAAAAGAAGGCATTTAATCTTTTCATGCATTAGGTTGTTGTGTGAGTTACATTACAAACTAAAAATAAGTAAGATTATGAAAAAGATTTTTGCCTTATTTGCCCTGCTGTTATGTTTTGTGCAGTTCAGTCAGGCCGGTGACAAAGTGACCCGTGACGTGAATAAACTTCCCGTTGCTGCCCGTGAGATGATTAACAAGCATTTTCCGCAAGCTAAAGTGGAGTATATCAAGATTGAGAAAGATTTATTTCTTTCCACTTCTTATGATGTAAAGATGTCCGACGGTATTGAGCTGGAGTTCAACTCAAAGGGAGAGTGGGTTGAAATAGATTGTAAGAACAAGGCTGTACCTGCCATATTCATTCCTAATACGATAGTCAAATATATGCAGAAAAATTATGGCGGTCATAAGATTATCAAGATAGAACGTGACCGTAAAGGCTACGAGCTCACTTTGGAGAATGGACTGGAAGTGGACTTCGATCAGTTTGGAGGATTTTTGAAGTTAAGTGACTGATTATTTTTGTCTTGTTATTCGTAAAGTATAATATGCCATATTAACGTGTGCGTAATTCCAATTAGATATAGTAAATTCTATCTTTTAATAATAAAGAAACTATGAATAAAATGGGAATTTTCGTAAGAGAACAAGCCGAAAAAGTACGTTTGGTGAGACAGCATTATGCACTGACTTTTTGTGTAGCCCGTCATTCATGGATTACAATAGTTAAAAAGGAGAACTGAGTATATTGTATATCAATCACATTTATTCCAAGCGATTATTGATGTGGTTAGGAAATTTTATATAACTTTGCTTCGATTATAACAGATAAATAAAATGAGATTATGATATGGCTATATATAATATTGTTTCTTATCCTGATAGGAGGATGTATTGCGTGGGCGGTATGGAAAGCGCCAAGTGATGTAGACTTGTGGGGAGAAGAACAGGAATAATACTAATAATGGGCGGATAATTTATCCGCCCATTATTAGTATTATTCCATCTGTTGATAGTCTTTTGCCAAACCGCCTTCGCTGGTTTCTTTGTAAAGAGAAGGAAGGTCGTGTCCTGTTTGTTTCATCACTTCTACCACTTTATCGAATGAGACACGGTGGTTACCATCGGTAAACGCCGAATAAATATTGGCATCCAATGCACGTGCGGCAGCATAAGCATTGCGTTCGATACACGGAATCTGTACCAATCCGCATACAGGGTCACAAGTCATGCCAAGGTGATGCTCCAATCCCATCTCGGCAGCATATTCTATTTGTGCAGGACTTCCGCCAAACAATTGGCTGGCAGCAGCAGATGCCATGGAGCATGCAACTCCTACTTCTGCCTGACAACCTGCTTCGGCTCCTGAAATAGATGCGTTGTGCTTTACGATATTTCCTATTAATCCTGCTGTGGCAAGTGCTCTCAGAATGCGGGTATCGCTAAAGTCACGGCTTTTCTGTAAGTGATAAAGTACTGCCGGAACCACTCCGCAGGAACCACAAGTGGGAGCGGTTACAATCTTTCCGCCCGAAGCGTTTTCTTCGCTCACAGCCAGTGCATAAGAAAAAACCAGTCCGCGTGAGCGCAAATTATCTTTGTAGCCTTTGGCTTTAATATAATAGGTAGAAGCCTTTCTGCGTAAGTTCAGCGGACCGGGTAATACTCCTTCCTGGTCCAAGCCGCGTTCGATGGATTCTTTCATGGTTTTCCATACTTCAGCCAGATAGTCCCAAATATCTTCGTCTTCACATTGCTGAACATATTCCCAGTAATTGCGACCGGTACGTTCGCACCAATACAGAATTTCACTCATTCTGCTCATGTTGTATATGTCGGGGGTAGCACCTTTGTCATGTCCTTCTTCTGCCAGTGCACCGCCTCCCACACTGAACACAGTCCATTCGTCTGTGACTTTTCCATTTTCATTCAATGATTTGAATGTCATTCCATTGGGATGAAAGGGAAAGAAGATATGTGCTTTCCATATTAATTCGACGGGGGCATGCGGTTGCAGTGTATCGAGGATGGCTACATCGGTCATGTGACCTTTGCCGGTGGCTGCAAGACTTCCATATAATGTTACTTGAAAGGCTTTTGCTTCAGGATGTTTTTCCAGAAATATTTCAGCAGCCTTGCGCGGTCCCATTGTGTGACTACTGGAAGGACCGGTACCTATGCGATAGAGTTCTCGGATTGATTTCATTTTGTTTTATAAAGGTTAATATTTTCGGAAACAAAGATATAAAATTAAAGGAGAAAAAAGGTAAGAAGAAGATAAAAACAATCGAAACGGTTAATGGAAGTTGTTTCGATTGTTTGTGAAATATATTCTTACCGGTATAATGATGGCCGTAAAATATTACTCTAAATCGACAACTGTAATACCTGCACCGCCAAACTGGACATGTTCATCCTGATAGTGGGCTATGCCCGAAACTGTTGACAAATAGTTACGAATCAAGGTACGAAGAATACCGGTTCCTGTTCCATGTAATATGCGCACACGACTCATTCCTAATAGGATAGCATCGTCTATGAAATAAGTAACTGCCTGAATTGCTTCATCTCCGCGCATGCCTCGTACATCGATATCTTGTTTAAAGTTTAGTTTCTTTTCATATACGCGGTCTTGTGTCTCACTACTTACAAAAGTGCTTTTGGCAGTCGATTTTTGTGCAGCGGATGGAGAGATATTGCTTCGTTCCAACCTGTCAATTTTGACTGTTGTTTTTATCATGCCAAACATGACTGTTGCATTTTTGCCGTTTATCTCCAATACTTCACCGATACTCGATTGTCCTTTCAGTTTAACTGACGTACCTACCTCTATCGGTTGTACTTTGGGCATGTTCGGCTGGGTGGTAGTTGCAGCTTGAGAGTATTCTTTGTTTTTCTTGCCTTTCTTTCTTTCCTGTTTTTCACGCAGTTTCTCCATTTTACGGGCTATTTTGTCTTCTTTGTCTGCTTTTTCGATATCTTCTATTGTTTCTTTAAAGTCAGACAATTCTTGTCGTGCCAGTCGTGTTTTTTCTTTTTCAGCCTGAGCCTCTTTGATAGTACGAATTGTATTTTCTATACGTGCATTCGACTCTTGAAGCAGGCGCTCGGCGTCTTCTTTGGCTTTTCTCAAGATTTCTTTCCTGCTTTTTTCCAGTTCTTGAATTTCTGTCTCATATTTACTGATAGTTTCCTCCATTTGTTTTTCGCGTTTGCGAATGTTCTGGCGTTTAGTTTCCCAGTAGCGCTTGTCGCGTACGATATCTTGCAAATATTTGTCTGCATTAATATATTCACTGCCTACTATTTCTGATGCTTCCTCTATCACCTCTTCGGGTAATCCGATTTTACGTGCAATTTCTACAGCAAATGAACTTCCCGGATTTCCTATTTGCAGTTGGAAGAGTGCTTGCATCAGATGTCGGTCATAAAGCATGGCCCCATTCACTACTCCTTCATGATCTTCGGCAAAATGTTTCAGGTTTTGATAGTGAGTGGTAATAACGCCAAATGTACCTTTCTCGTTGAAACGCTTCAATACAGCTTCGGCTATGGCACCACCAATCTGAGGCTCTGTTCCGCCACCGAATTCATCGATAAGGATAAGGCTTCGTTCGTTGCAGCTTTTCATCATTATCTTCATATTGGTGAGATGAGAAGAGTAAGTACTCAGATCGTCTTCAATGGATTGCTCGTCACCTATGTCTATAAAGATATTGCTGAAGATTCCGATGTGACTGCGTTCATGCATGGGAACCGGCATTCCGCATTGCACCATATATTGTAGCAAGCCCACCGTTTTCAGACAGACAGATTTGCCCCCTGCATTAGGTCCGGAGATAATAAGAATTCGCTGTTTATAGTTCAGTTCAATATCGAGCGGTACTACTTTCTTGTTATGTTTTGCCAGTGAGAGTTGAAGCAAAGGATGTATGGCTGTTCTCCAATCTAAAACCTGCTTGTTTTCCAATGAAGGTTTTATGGCGTTGGTCTGTATGGCAAATTGTGCCTTGGCACGAATAAAGTCGATTTCGGCTAAAAACTCGTATGACTGTAAAATGGCAGGAACTTGAGGGCGTACTGTAATTGAAAAATCTGTCAGGATGCGGATAATCTCGCGGCGTTCTTCACCTTCCAGCTCGCGGATGCGGTTATTTGCCTCCACGACGACTTCCGGCTCGATGAAAACAGTCTTGCCGCTAGCCGATTCATCGTGCACGATCCCTTTGATCTTCCGTTTGAAAGCCGGAGCGACCGGGATCATCAGGCGCCCATCGCGCATGGTGGGAGTAATATCTTTATCTACTACACCTTCCGATTGTGCGGCGCGTAATATCGACTGCAAGCTGCGGGAGATACCGCTCATGGTAGCCGTGATCTCTTTTCGTATCTGCGCCAGTGAAGGAGAGGCATTGTCCTTCACTCGTCCGAATTTGTCGAGTATCGCGTCGATTTTTCCGATTAACTGCGGGAATACCTGAATATCGCCGGCAAGAGCGGTCAATGCCGGATACTTGATTTCTTCTTTCTCTTCCAAGGAAGGGCGGAAGAAACGGATAATGTCGTTGATTGTCTGGAGCGAACGTTTCAGGTCGAATAGTTCTTTTTCATCCAGCCAGGTTCCTTCGGGGCGTATCCGCTTCAACGAATAACGCACATCAAAAAAATAACTGGCGGGAAACTCGTCTTCTCCATGCAGGATACGAACAAACTCGTCAGTTTGTTCCAGACGTTGGGTTACGGTTTGATAATCGGCAGAGAATTCCATCTCTGCCACCCGTTCTTCTCCGAGCGGGCTTAAACATTTCTCTGAAATTAAACGACGGACTTTATCGAAGCCCGTTTTTTGTTCGAAATTTTGCGGATATATCACGTTCTTGTAAATGCTTTATTTTACTTCGACCGTTACGGACCGGCGAATGGTCGGGCGGACGATGATTTCCATTTTGTTTTTACCCCTTTTGATATCGAACGTACAGGCATTGTTTCCGGATGGGTTGATATACGGGGCGTAATAATATAAATATGAGTAGGCGGTCTTGTTACCGGGTTTCTGGATCGCATCGGCTACTTGTGGGTATTTGAATGTGTCCCAGAACATACAGCGTTTGAAACCGTTGGCATCCGTAAACTGGGTTTTCGGATCGCGGTATTTCATCGTGTTGGTAATAAATCCTTTGTAAGCAGCGGAGAATTCTTCTGCCGTGTGATTCATTTTCTGGTCGTTGATTTTCTCTACAATATCACGGGGGCGTAATCCAGCTGCATAGGCAGGAGAGTTCTTATCGACGTCGGCGATCTGTTCCA
>ERZ827496.4111-NODE-4111-length-11729-cov-2.976957_pt1 | contig 11729 bp, 5 predicted proteins | sample MGYA00519769_ERZ827496 | MGnify/ENA primary metagenome ERZ827496 (study PRJEB31778, sample SAMEA3449327) | human gut metagenome | biome: human gut; feature: human-associated habitat; material: faeces | place: United Kingdom | collected 2010/2012 ...
TGGCGTCTATTATAGCCAGTCGCCAGGCTGTGGAGCATATTATGTCGATATTTCCGGAAGAAAAAACGACTATATGGTGTGCGGCCATTGACCCGGAGATCAATGAGCATTCGTATATTGTGCCGGGACTTGGAGATGCCGGTGACTTGGCTTATGGAGAAAAGGAATAGCCCGTTTATATGCTTTCTTTCATATGGGAAAGAATTTATCTTTGTTGCAGATGTCGGATGTTTTTTCAGAATCTTACTTTTATTGTATCTTTTCCGATGGTAACAATGTATATTCCTCTTTCCCTCAGTTGAAAAATTGTATAGTCTTTATCGTTTTTTACTGTTATTGCATCAATAAGTATGCCTTGTAGGTTGTATAAATGAAGTGTTTCTCCTTTAATAGCTCCGCTGATATATATTTCATTTTCTACCACAAACACTTTTATATGATTGCTAATCTCTGTATAAATATTGTTGGTAAGAGATTGGGTTTCATAAACACCCATGTCGACGGCTTTTCCTTGTATTCTGTCCTGGTGTTGTAAATCAAACAGTATGTCTAATGCTTCGTAGTCCGATCCTGTATCAATACAAGGTGATCCTGGTGCTAACATGTAGATTGCAGTATAAATTGTCTCTATCTCATCATGTGTGCTTCCTTTCCCTATAATACTGGATGGAGATAGAAATGAGGGATTTTTGCTTCTATTTAGATACATGTGATCTGTATCGTCTCCGTCCATGAATTTTTTGCTGTTACTTTCTACTGCACTGTGTGTAGAGATAATAGTTCCTCCTCCGTTTATATCTGTATTCTGGCCGTAGCTATTGTATTTCTTTCCATACATATTGTTGTATAGAATTGAATTTATCAATGTTAAATTGGATTTGTTGGTAGCTGTTCCTATGGCTCCTCCTGGCTTTACGGCACTATTGTTTGCAAATGTACAATTGCGAACAGTAGCGGTTGTTCCTGTTCCAATTTGTATAGCACCTCCGTTACCGTCTGATGTATTATTTATAAATAATGAATTTTCTATAATGCAATGTCCACTGTTACAATGGATAGCTGCGCCATTTCTCCCATTTCGTGTGGCATTGTTTCTAAAAATACAATTTCTCACGAAAGCGCCATTGCTTAGAATCATGGCTCCTCCATTTTCTTCTGGAGGATTGATTGCGTTTTGTATGATAACACCATCAATAATGCAGGGGATATAAGCATCTCTTCCTCCTGGACGATTGTTGCCGGTTGTACTACGGAATGGAGAAATACGATCTTTACATTCGATGACTACTCTGTTTTTATCCCAATTCCGGTCTGTTGACCGTGTTTCGTTTCCCTTGAAACCTCCGAAGATGAAAGTATTATCGAGGTTAATTGGAGCACTTAAGTTGTATGTGCCAGCTTTTAGCCATATTTCATGATTGGGGATGGAATGTGCCAATGTGATAGCCTGTTCTAAGTTGGATGCGTTCTCCCAAGTATTACCAGGGCCTGTACCTTGGGGAGAGACATATATAATTTGATTTACGGACTTATTTTCTCCTTTTTCGATTTCTTCTCTCCAAATTTTTAGTTTTCGGTTTAAAATTCTGGTTGTTTCTATATTTTTAGTTGATAGATTATTCTTTTCATATGGATCGGTCGATAGATCAAATAGTTCTTGCTCTATTACAGATAATTGGCACCCATTGTATGTATATCTTTCGATCAATTTATATTTTCCGGATATAATTGAAGCTTCTATGTTACGTGAATTATCCGATTCTTTTACGCAAGGAGGGTAATACCAGTGAAATTCACGTTCTTCAATCTCTTTATTATTAAAAAGAGGCAATATGGATACACCATCACAAATTTGTTCGGGCATATTGGTGTGAGTCAGTTCACAAAATGTAGGAAAGAAGTCCATGGAAATAATCCGCTGATCAATTATTTTAGGAGCAGAGTCGGTGCCATATCCATAGAAGATCATAGGTATACGATTGCCTCCTTCATACATACTTGTTTTTCCTCCCCTTAAAGGGGTATTAGTGGTTACTCCGGTCGCTCCGCCATTATCGCTTGTAAAGATCACTAAAGTATTATTTAAAAGGTCATTGTCGCGTAAACATTGGAGGATTTCGCCCACTCCTGTATCTATGTGTTTCAGCTGAGCGGCCAAATGTGGATTATTGGGTTTTCCTCGATAATCTGCTGGAAATTTTTTATAAGGATCGTTTTCCGGATTATTCTCCGAAGGCGCACTGATGCCGGATTTAGGCTTGACACGAAAATGATCTACGGTTTCGGGAGGCCCCATCAGTCCGTTATGTACAGCATAATGACTTAAATATAAAAAAAATGGTTTCTCTTTATTTCTTTTGATGAACTCTACTGCTTCGTAGTTCATACGGTCTATCAGAAATTCTTTTTCTTCTGGAAGAATTTTAACGACGGATTCATTGAAATGGTATGGATGGAAATAACTTCCGTTACCTATGTATCTGTTTTCTGAAATAATCATTTCTTGAAAGCCTCTTTCCGAAGGGAGTATTTGGCTCTTTGCTCCTGATAGTGAATATCCAGTTAAATGCCATTTCCCGATAATCCCAGTGTGGTAACCGTTGTCGTGTAATGTTTCGGCAATAGTTTTTATATCTGTTCGCATTGGGTCCGAGTTACCACGAAGATAGTCAACAACTCCTATTCGATACGGATATTGTCCGGTCATTAAGGCTGCCCGGGTGGGGGAACTCAGAGAAGCGGCTGTTTGAGCATGAGTGAAACGAACACCATCGGCTGCCATTTGGTCTAATACAGGTGTTTCATTGAATTTATTCCCATAACATCCTAATTCGGCGTACCCTAAATCATCTGCCATGATAAATATAATGTTAGGACGCTTTTCTTCCTTTGTTTGTGCTATTGATGAAATCAACAAAAGAGTACTTGTCAAAAGGGTTTGTTTTTTCATGGTTATTATTAATTAGATTATAAATGTAATGACTGATGCAAAGGTATTCGATCCCTACCTTAATTGATGAGCACTATCGTTTTTGAGTTTAAAATTTTTGTTCAATAGAGTTTGTCTGCTATTATTTTTTCTCTTTGAACGATACTACTTATACTTAAAACATTCGTGAGGGTATCTTTAAATCGGAAGGCTTACTTTTGCTTACAAATTATCAATGTGCGAAAATGATGATCTGATTTATGAGAAAGGTATTGTTATTCTTTATGTTGTTTTTAATGTGTGGACCACTGTTTGCACAAAATGAAATTACCTGGTTCGGAGATGTCATGGAGATACCTGGTCCGGCCAAATATGCCAGAATGGTTTTGATGAAACAAGGACCAAAAGCTGGACAAATTCTACTGACCTATCAGAAATTCACTTATGGGCGAAAGATTGTTAAGCGATATAGTTCTGATGATGGAGTGACATGGTCGCCGGAAAGTCTATTATTGCAAAAGACGGGAGACTGGACGTATGCTAATTGTAATATAATAGAGTTGACCGACGGGCGATTGTTGATGACTTATCAAAAGCGAAAAGAGGACGGTTATTATTTTACAGGAAGAGATCGCTATGTATGTGTTAAATATAGTGTAGATGGTGGTTCTACTTGGAGTAAGGAAGAAGAAGTTTTTCAGGGAGGTAATTGGGAACCGACTCCTATTCAAACACCTTTGGGTATTTATATTTTCTTTACTTTACAGGATATATATCCGACTTTTTTGTCGGAAGAGGAGTGTATTCAGGAAAATGAGATTGGAGGAAGGGCAGTGGCTTTTGTCGCTTCATTTGATAATGGAGCGACATGGACGAATTTCAGTAATGAACGCTATACGGCTAGGATGTTATTGAGAGATTATAACGAGGAGAGGGCCGGTAATAATTTTTGTGGGAGTGGCGGGGGAATGCCTACTCCGTTTTTGACGGAAGACAATCGTTTAGGGTTTATTGCGGAAAGTATAGAAAGAAAAGTATCTCCATGGATTGTCATTGCTCCGGCCGATGATTATACTTTTGAATCTTCTTATTTTGAAGGTAATTGGCAAACTGCTAATTATAATGGGTTGGGAGATAATAATGTATATCCATTGTCTACCACTGTTCGTTGGGCATTAACAAGGGAACATACCGGTGGTGCACCGTTTGCTTTGAAATTGTCAAATGGTAAAATAGCATTTAGTTATAATAGTGGAAAGAAAATATATTGCTGGGTAGCCGATAAAAATGCAAAAAATCCTGTTAAGCAGGCAATGCCATTTGGGGAACTTAATACTTTTTATTCATCTATGATTCATTTGAATGACAGTACGATTTTGATTGCGGCCCATGAAACGAGCCCAGGAGAAGAAATGAGGGCTTTATATCTTCGTAAAGGTAGAATAAAGGATTATGTTACTACTTCTGTTACTCGATTAAAATCTCCTTTTTATCAGGTTACTGTCTCTAACCGAAATATTCATATCCGAGGTCTCTCTGGAAATGAAACTGTACAAATATCTCAAGTAGCGGGTTGTGCTGTATTGGTTGTAAAAAAAGTGTTGTCGGAAGAGTATTCTTTTCGAACTCTTTGTCCGGGAGTATATATTGTCCGGATTATTAACGGTATTTCCGGAAAAACAGCCTATAAAATAATGGTAAATGACTAAGTTCTGATCACAATATAGGATGTCCGGTTTTTATGAACATTTGTGAACGTGTTATGGCTGAAAGTGACGGTCGTATTACAGATGTCTGCATACATTTATATTATAAATTGTTTGATATAAAATTATTAACTCTAAAAATTACTATTATGAAAAAAAGATTACTTTCTGCACTTTTATTTGTTAGTTTGAGTTTTTTTACGGTGAATGCACAAGATTATTGGTTAAATGAAGATTTTAGTTCTCAAGAATGGCAGGATGCCATACGTGCGTGGATTGATGAAACTGGTGTAGGTACATTTCCGGAAGCTACTCCTTCTAATATAGATATTCCTGACGGGACGGAAATCAATGGATTTACGTTGAATGGGGCATACATCAGACCCGGAGCGGCAGAATTGGAGCAAACTTGTTCGGATGGTGATACTCATCAGTATGGTTTGCGTTTACGGAATAAAGGAGATAGTTATATACAGTTACCGCAAATAGATAATGCTAAAAAAATCTCTATTCATGTAAGAAATGGGAATGGTAACAATGAAAATTGTATTTTGCTTGAAGAATATGATGCTTCTTCATTTACATGGAATTTGCTTGAAACGATTCCTGTTCAGCGCGCTAATGATTATACGAATCAGGACGAAATATTGGAAGTCAATCTGGATAAAACGACTCCGGTTACACTTCGGCTTTTCAGAGGGGGGAATTTCTTTACTGCTGTCTATAAGATAACCGTTGAGAAAAATGTAGGAGGCACGTTGGTTCAGTCTACATCTGTAAATGACATTAATATATATGTCGATCATGCAAGGCTATATGTTATGGGGGATATTGACGTAGCAAAGATTTTATTTTTTGATGTTTGTGGGAAGGTAATCTTTGAGTCTGTTTTGAATGGAAGTACAGTTGATTTACCATCGTCTGTTCAATCGGGTACATACATTGTTAAATTGGTATCACCAGAAATCTCTTTAACAAAAAAAGTTTGTATTCAATGAATTGAAAAAGTAATGGAGAGATAGTTCTTTTATCAATATTTCTCTATTTTTACATGAATAAATGGTTTAAATAAAATACTTATGAATAATAAACTGCTAATTAGTGGGGTTTTAGGCTTGGGCACTTGTATGATATATACGCCTATACACGCTGGAGAGGCTCAGGCACAGAGTAAACCTAATGTTTTGATAATCTATACGGATGACATGGGAGCAGGTGATGTTTCTTTTCTTAATAATGGATGGGTAAAAACACCGAATATTGACAAACTGGCTTCTGGGGGCTTAATTGTAACCAACTACTATTCTTCCTCACCGGTGAGTTCGCCTTCTCGTGTTGGGTTGACAACAGGACGGTTTCCTACTGAAATGGGGATAAATTGTTATCTGCAAACGCGCAAAGGTAATACAGCCTGTGAACAATTTGATTATTTGGACGCTTCGGTTCCTACGATGGCTAAAGTAATGAAAAGTGCGGGCTACACGACTGGACATTTTGGTAAATGGCATATGGGGGGAGGGCGTGATGTAATAGATGCCCCGCAGATAACCGAATATGGCTTTGATGAATATATTTCTACTTGGGAGAGTCCCAACCCAGATCCTGTTATTACGGATTCGGCGTGGATATGGAGTCGGACTGATCAAGTGAAGCGTTGGGATAGAACAGCCTATTTTGTAGATAAAACACTTGATTTTCTGAAAAGGCATAAAGGAGAACCGTGTTTTGTAAATTTATGGCCTGATGATATGCATACTCCTTGGGTACCGGAATTTAAGCAAAAGGATAACAAAAGCTGGAATACGGAAGAAGCCTTCATCCCTGTTCTTGCTGAAATGGACAAACAGATCGGACGTTTTATCAAAGCATTGGATGAGTTGGGATTGTCGGAAAATACAATCGTGATTTTCACTAGTGATAATGGACCGGCGCCCAGTTTCCAATCCGCTCGTGCTGCTTATTTAAGAGGAACGAAGAACAGCCTTTATGAAGGTGGAATTCGTATGCCGTTCCTTATAAAATACCCCAAGAAAATAAAGGCTGGACAAGTGAATAATGAAAGCGTACTGTGTGCAGTCGATTTATATCCCTCTTTATGTGCGATAGCAGGAATTGAAACAGAGAAAGGTTATCAGGGAGACGGACAAAATTATGATAAAGTTCTTTTGGGCAAATCGAAAGCTAAACGTAAAACGGATTTGATGTGGGATTTCGGTAGAAACCAATTCTTTAAGAAACCGGGAAATGCAAACGACAGAAGTCCTCATCTGGCTATACGCAGTGGCAACTGGAAACTATTGATAAATAGTGATGGAAGCGATGCACAGCTGTACGATATTGAAAAAGACAAATTCGAGAAAAACGATGTGGCGCAGTCGCATCCGCAAGTCGTAGCTAAGTTGAGCAAGAAAGTATGTAAATGGTTTGAGGAAAACAAAGACAAAGGAAAAGAGTAATACAGTGAAAAACAAATTATAAACCAATATTAAACTTATGAATTCTAAATTATTACTATTACCGACCGCCTTGATGGTTGCTGGCCATTCTGCAGCAGAGGCGAAAGGCAAGAAATCGGACAAACGTCCTAATATCTTGGTAATTCTTGCAGATGACCTAGGCTATTCCGACCTGGGATGCTACGGTAGTGAAATTCACACACCTAATCTGGACAAACTGGCAAAACAAGGAGTACGTTTCAATCATTTCTATAACACCAGCCGGAGTTGTCCGACGCGTGCTTCCCTGTTGACAGGACTTTATCAACATCAGGCAGGAATCGGACGTATGACCTTCGATGACCACCTGCCGGGTTACCGGGGAACACTCTCACGCAATGCCGTTACCATCGCAGAGGTATTGAAAGAATCAGGATATGCTACCAGCATGGTAGGTAAATGGCACATCGCAGAAACTCCACTACGCAAAGACCAACGCGAATGGCTCGCACATCACGTATACCACGAAACCTATTCTGATCTTTGTCATTATCCGGTGAATCGCGGATTTGATACCCACTATGGTACTATCTACGGAGTAGTAGACTATTTTGACCCATTCAGTCTGGTAGAAGGTGAAGTACCCGTGAAAGAAGTACCCGACGGATATTACATCACACAGGCGCTTTCAGACCGTGCAGTGAAAGAAGTGAAAGAGTATGCCAAAGACGATAAACCATTCTTTATGTACCTGGCTTACACAGCACCACACTGGCCATTGCATGCACTGCCGGAAGATATTGAAAAATATAAGGATACCTATAAAGTAGGCTGGGAAGCTATCCGTAACGCCCGTTACGAACGTCAGAAACAGCTTGGTATATTCCCTAACATGGATAATTTCCTGTCTGATAGACAGTTCAAAGATAAATGGGAAGATACCCCACATGCTGAATGGGATGCTCGTGCCATGGCTGTTCATGCTGCCATGATCGACCGTATGGACCAGGGAATAGGACAAGTAATCGATGCTTTGGAAAAGACAGGACAACTTGAAAATACACTGATTTTATTCCTTTCCGACAATGGATGCAGCAATGAAGATTGTCAGAACTACTCTCCAGGAGAAAATGACCGTCCTGATATGACACGTAAAGGGGAGAAAATGGTTTATCCTCATAACAAAGAAGTGCTGCCTGGCCCGGAAACAACTTATGCTTCACTGGGAGCACGCTGGGCAAACGTAGCCAACACACCGTTCCGTTTTTGGAAAGCCAAATCTTATGAAGGAGGTATCTGTACTCCGATGATTGCTCATTGGCCGAAAGGAATTAAAAAGAACGTGGGTGGCATGACATCTGAAATAGGGCATGTAATGGACATCATGGCTACTTGTATCGATATGGCAGGCGCCACTTATCCTACCAAATATAAAGGAAATGACATCATCCCATTGGAGGGTAAGAGTCTGGTTCCTATCTTCAAGACCGGACATCGTGAAGGACATGACTACCTTGGATTCGAACATTACAATGAACGTGCATTCCTCTCTAATGACGGTTGGAAACTGGTTCGTCCGGGAGAAAACGCTAAATGGGAATTATACAACCTGAATGAGGACCGGAGCGAAATGCATAATCTGGCAGCACAATACCCTGAAAAAGTAGCTGAAATGACAAAGGCTTACGAAGCATGGGCTAAACGTTGCATGGTAGAACCTTACCCGGGACAAAAAAAGAAATAAAGCCTACTCAATTAATTAGAAAGAGCACTCGATTAATTATTTTATATTTGACTCCTATCGGAAAATATCCAATGATATTGCACGACAGGAGTTTTTTTATATGCTTTTATCCATTCTTTATCAGGCCTCACCTGAAATCGGAGGCTGACCTGTATATTCCTTAGGCAGTACACCATATTGCGCTTTAAAACATTTCGCAAAATAAGAAGAAGAAGTAAATCCTACCTGCGCTGCCACTTCAGAAATCCGGGTACCGCTCACAATCAGTTCAGCAGCTCTATTCATACGAAGTGTCTTCAAATAATCATTAGGAGACATTCCGGACAAAGCCTTTATCTTCCGATAGAAATTAGAACGGCTCATATTCATTTGTTCCGCCAAAGTATCTATCGAGAAGTTCTCATCCGCCAACTGTTCGGCTATTACTCCCTGTATCTTAGCTATAAACTCACAATCCTTTTGAGACATCGCAAAATCCGTTGTCGAAACAGCAACCGTATCTCCTGCCAAGCTCACCATCAATTTATGGAAAGACTGCCTCAACTTCAACAGATTCTCGATCTGCATATGGAGCTGTTTAACAGAGAATGGTTTCTCAACATATACATCCGCTCCACATTCAAGTCCTTCGACTTTAGACTCCAAAGTGGTTTTCGCCGTCAACAAAATAACCGGAATATGTGAATAAGAGATTTCAGACTTCACCTTGCTGCAAAGTTCCAGCCCATCCATCTCCGGCATCATTACGTCACTCACTATCACATCCACATTTTCCTTCGCAAGCACTTCAAGTGCTTCACGACCGTTGGAAGCCCTCAACACACGGAACCATGCCGCCAATGACTCACGAGTCAGATTCAGCAAATCAACATTATCCTCAACCAACAGAACTGTGAACTTCTTTCCAGCATACTCCGAAGAGATCGTTTCAGAAGCATCTGCATGCTCCGGGGATATTTCTACAATATCGCCCATTTTTTCCGTCTCCCACTCTTTGAACGGAAGAGACAGTATAAACGAAGAACCACCTCCAACATTATCTTCCAGACGCAAATCTCCCTGATGAGCTTCTGCCAAAGATTTCGCAAAAGCCAATCCGATGCCAGTGCCTACTGCTGTGGCCACCTTATCGTCAGGCAGTTGATAGAAAGCCTCAAATATCTTTTGTTTCTGTTCATTTGGTATTCCGGGACCATCATCGTTCACTTGTATCTCATATCCCCCATCAGTGACAAGCAGCTTCAAATCAATACGCGCATGCGCATATTTGATGGCATTTCCCATCAGATTGACAAGAATCTTACTTAATTTGTCCCTATCCACCGTAGACACCAGCTCTTGTTCGGGCACGATCAGTTGCAAATCAATTCCTTTTAATTCAGCAGGGCTTGTAAACTGATTATAAACGTCACTGACAAGTTCTTTAATATCACTCTTTTTCAGATTCAGATGTAGCGTACCACTCTCCATTTTCTGAAAATCAAGCAATTCATTAGTAATCCCCAACAGATAATTTACATTCTTATCTATCACAGACAAATACTTGAGATCTTTTCCTTCATGCTCTTTCTCTAATAATTTCTCCAAAGGAAGCCGTATCAAACTAAGCGGAGTACGTATCTCATGTACCAGATTGATGAAAAAGCTAATCTTCGACTTATAAACTTCCTGTTCCTTGGCAGTCTGGTATTTTTCCATCCGCCGTTTATATTTGCGTTTAACACGGAGGTTCCATCGCCAAGCCATCCAGCCGATCCATCCCAACAGCATGAGCACATAAACGAAGTAAGCAAAGGTACTACGCCACCAGGGAGGAGTAATCACCACCTTTAAAGTGGTAGTATTCTCGTTCCACTGACGATCATTATTAGAGCCTCTGACTTCGAACAAATACTCACCGGGAGGCAAATTGGTGTAAGAAGCCATATTGTTATCGGTATTCAGAATCCACTCCTTGTCCACTCCCCGAAGTATGTAAGAATACCGGTTCTTCCCCGGATCTTCAAAACTAAGAGCGACAAAACGAATGGAGAAGCTATTGTTTTCATAAGATAAAGTCACCTTATCAGCCATATAAAGCGGTTTATCCAACTGAAGCAGTTTCTTCACCTCCTGCTCATCGGTTTGATAAGGTAACCGGATATCGGTCACATAAACCGGAGGAATATATTTGTTATCTACAAACTGTTCCGGCTGGAATACATTAAAGCCATTGATCCCACCAAAATACAATTTTCCTTCGGATGATTTTAATGAAGATCGAGCTATAAACTGATTCCCTTGCAAGCCGTCATTAATCGTGAACTGGCGGAAATGATCTTTGGTAACAGGATTAATCTTAAAAATTCCGGCATTGCTGGATACCCAGAAATCACCTCCCTGATCTTGCTCAATCGCATAAATAACCTTGTTAGGTAATAAAGTATTATGCGGGTCAAACTCAATGAATCTTTTCTCTTTAGCATCAAAAGAACACAGTCCTCCCCCATTCGTTCCAAACCACATGGTTCCTTTCGTATCTTCAAATAAAGTAATGACCGAATTTCTGGTGATCGTAGTCGAATCTTCCCGTTCATGCTGATAATGTTTCCAATGAGCATTCATTGTATTGTAAGAAAACACACCACTATTGGAAGTCGCAATCCAGAGATGATTGTACATATCCTCATAGATATCGACAACAGAAACCATTGAACCGACACTTGTGATGGTCATAAAGTTATCTCGAGCAGCGTCATAACGACACAATCCCCAACTCGTTCCTACATAAATTTCTCCTTTTCGTCCTTTATAAATACACAACACATCGTTGCTACAAATCGTATTGGGGATTCCACGAGAATGAGTATAGGCTTTCACTGCCCCTGTGCGTAAATTGATAACCCGTATTCCCCCGGCATAAGTACCGATCCATA
>ERZ827496.4112-NODE-4112-length-11727-cov-4.007197_pt1 | contig 11727 bp, 7 predicted proteins | sample MGYA00519769_ERZ827496 | MGnify/ENA primary metagenome ERZ827496 (study PRJEB31778, sample SAMEA3449327) | human gut metagenome | biome: human gut; feature: human-associated habitat; material: faeces | place: United Kingdom | collected 2010/2012 ...
TAAGTCCCATCCTTTAATGCATTCTTATTTTGTCTTGCAAGTTTGTCTTCCTTAGATATATGAATAAAATTCCATCTTTGAGCGTTAGTATCATGACTTTTGTAAAGCTGTATGTTTCTTCCCTCAGATATGATACCACCGCTTAGATCAATAACATAATCAGAGTTAAGAGCTGACATGATTACATATCCATTTTCTTTCTTTTCGACAATCCATTTTTGTGCCTTAGTTCCATTAGATAAATATTGTTGGATATTACGATTATTTTCAGCTATGCCTGAAGATACATCTAATACTTTACCAGAATTTGCATTTGTAAATGTAACATATCCGGTGGAATCATGCGTTACTATAAATTCTTTTGAATTAGATGAATTATCTTGATTTAGCTGCACATTTCCATTATCGGCCTTCGAATCATTCTTTATGTCTAATACAAAGTTATTATTTAATGTAGAAGAAATAGTGTAAGTCCCATCCTTTAATGCATTCTTATTTTGTCTTGCAAGTTTGTCTTCCTTAGTTTCTTTTAAACATTCAGTTTTAACTTCTTTTGTAAATGAACAATTTTTGCAAGTATATTTTATTTTACCTTCGGATGTATATGTGGGTTCAGTAATTATTATTCCATTATCCCATTCATGGTCTAATTTTGATATTGTTGTAACATTTTGTCTTTCATTACATCTAGTACAATGATATGATTTAATTCCCTCATTTTGGCAAGTTGCTGGTTTATCTATTATCCATTTTTTTGAAAAAGAATGCCCTAGTGCTGCAACAGTTTCAGTTTTGGTTTTGTTGCAAATTGTACAGGTATAAGTTTTGATTCCAGGTTCAGTACAAGTAGCCTCTTTTATGATTGTGCCATTATCCCATATATGATTTATATCAGAGTAAACAATATTAAAATCAAATGCATTTGAAGATCCTGTGACACTTAGTGAAATATTGTGCTTTTCATCAGACCACTTCATCTGATTTAATACATAGGCAGTGATTCCATTCTGAATACCTGAAATACTTGGCGGATAAGAAGCATTGTCCGCTGTTATTTCAAACTCTGTCTTCCCTGCATCCAGATTTTTCTGAATCCTGTCTGCATAAGCCTTTGCCCACTTCTCGGCATCTCCTGACCTGACAAAATAATTGTCGGCAAGACTTGTTGAACGCGTTTTATACGTGTCGGTAGTATAGATTTTGCTATGTCCCGGATGTGCTATGGCCATCAGCTCATCGGTCAGACCAAAATACAAATGTCTCTGATCAAAGCTATACCAGTTATCGCTGCTGTCATCCCAGGTGCAGTCCGTCTGATACCACTGTCCGTCCAGCTTCATGGCATTCCAGGTGTGTCCATCATAGGTATCCCTTGTCTCGCTGTTTTCTATTCCTGCTGCAGTAAGGAGCTTTGCATATGCACTCTCATACGACTGACATGTGCCAAGTTTTCTGGTCAGCGCACTCTCAGCCGAAGACCATTTCAGGGTGTTATCATACTCAAGCTGGTCAAGCAGCCAGTCATGCAGCCAAAGGGCTTTTGCATACTCTGAGCCATCAGTTTTGCTGTTACACTCAGCTACTGCAGATTGAACAATTGAGTCAACACTCGGATATTTACTATCAGATACGCCTATATTGAAGTTCAAACGCAGATAATATACACCTGCTGGTTTATCCATCACATAAAACCTAAAGTTATAAGTACCGGTAGCAGTCATGGTAAATGTATAATCGTTTGAAGCACACTCTGATGTATAATTCATCCACTCACCGCGACTTGGATCCGCTACTGATTCGAATGCCCATTGATTTGGGCTCGAATAGCTCGGCGCATCCATTCTGAATTGATATTTTCCTGAGCCACCTGTTGCAGACACATGGAATGTGGTCGGCTGTCCAAGTACAGGATCATTCCATTCTGCTTTTAGTGTCACAGCACCTGACGAGGTCTCCTCACTATGCGCATATGTAGTTTCTACAGAATCGTTGCTGTTATCCGACTCATCCCATGATTTTTCAGTCATAGGATACTGAGCGTTAAACTCAGCTGATGTATAGTATAGATAATGGTTGCCCACCACTTTCCATGATTTGCGGGTATGATTACTAAAGTCAGCTTCTGATTTCAACAGAAAATTATTATAGGTGGCCGCACCCTGTCCATCCCAGGTACAGTCCACGTTATAGTATTTGCTGCCGATTCGCACTATATTCCACGCATGCGCTCCTCCATTGCCGGTACCGCTGATAATCCTAACCGACAGTCCTGCTTCCTTGCACAGTCTGTAGAAAAGCACAGCATACCCCTGACAGACAGCTTTTCCGGTGCATAGAGCTCCATAAGCTGTATATATCTGCTCCTCTTTTGAATTATATGCATAATCGACATGATTGCAGATATAATCATGAATCTTTATAATCTTTTTGGCTTCGCTCAGTCCATTAAGCTGCAGTGTTGTCATTGCCTCAGCCACAGCCGCTGTCAGCTTTGCTTCCTGCTCTGCATCAGAATGATATGACATGGTATATTGTATATATCCTGCATTACTGTATGAAAGACGACAGCCAGCAAATCCATATATAAGCGCATCCCCATCCTGTCCGGTAGAGCTTTCATCGCACTTCATTGCATCATATAATAAATCCCAATATAGCTCATCTTTGTGAGAATCAAACCAGGATGCAGGGAAATTCAAGGTTATTTCCGTCTCTCTGCTAACCATCTGCTTTCTGAGATATGAAACGGCACTGTCATAATCTGAAAAATACTGTCCCGTGGATGCCGCAAATAGCTGCACATCGTTTGAGGAGTCAAGCTTTTTCTTTAAATCATCAATGCTGATAACATCCTCATACAGCGGATTTACCATGTAGATAATATTTTCCTCCGATTTATCGACCTCAGGCCGGTTGCATTCGGATTGCTTGCCCGAAGCTTCAACCCCTTCCATTGTCCGAACTTCACTTGCTGCCACAATAGTTGATGGAACTATTGTAATCAGCATAATAAGTGTTAAAATAAGGCTAATTATTCTTTTGTACATACATAATCCTCCCAGCATGTTCTATTGTTAATAAATACTCTATTCCACAATGTAAAAATACATGGTAACCTATTAATTAATCTATTGGTATAATCGGAAGCTCTATCACTCCGTTATCTGATTTATTACTATTTTTATTATCGGTTTTAGTATCGGTTTTATTTATTTTGATAATCAGGACCATCAGTTTCCCTTTTACACTGATCTACCGCTGACTGAATTATAGAATTTATACTTGGATAATTAGGATCAGATAAATGTATATATGTATTTACACGTAAATAATAAATATTATTTGCCTTATCCATTAAGTAAAAACGAAAATTATATGTACCTGAGGCAGTCATAGTAAAAGAGTAGTCTGTACTCATACACTCACCAGTATAGTTCATCCATTCACCGCGACTTGGATCCGCTACTGATTCGAATGCCCATTGATTTGGGCTAGAATAGCTCGGTGCATCCATTCTGAATTTATAGTTTCCTGAGCCGCCTATTGCAGACACATGGAATGTGGTCGGCTGTCCAAGTACAGGATCATTCCATTCTGCTTTTAGTGTCATAGCACCTGACGTAGCTTCCTCACTATGTGCATATGAAGTCGTCTGATTATTTGATGATTCCGTAACCGCTGACAAACTTACCGTCTCTCCATCATCCGCCTCTTCCTTCTCTGCAGAAGTCATCTTTGTCATTTCTTCATCCACTGCCGGGGAGTTAGGTACTGCACTGTCCGTATTTTCAAGTTCTGTTACCTTTGATTTCTCTTTTGTTTCTTCACCCTCATAATCTCCTACAGAATCTGTAACCTGCCCTGTTTCTGCCGTTACAGATATAGTCGGTTGCATGGCTAAAACAGTTGCCATCAGCAGTGCTAATAGTTTTTTCTTTCCCATATAGCTCTCCTCATTTGTCGTTTTGGTAAATTGTCAGTTATTAACAACAGACAATTTTGTTTTTTGTTGAGTATTATTTTAGCAAAAAATTTATAACTCATCTAGCATAATATACTGAAAGGATAATTTCTTACTGGCTGTAAGAAATTATCCTTTGTATTATTTTTTTCTGGACACGCTCCGTAACTCTTGCATATCTTCATATTAATTGACTTAAGTTTTGAGCTTTCACTTCAATTTAAAAGTTTACTACGGAGGAAGGGGTAAAGTCTAACCACGGTTTTATTGAGCGTTTACTGTCTTACTGCATTCGGTTCCATTAAATAAAATCAGAAATCCGTAATATTCTCGCATGTTTTAGACCTCTTTCTTTCTATGGATATCACTTCTGCCCATAATAGGCATTCGGGCCGTGTTTTCTCATATAATGCTTGTCCAACACATATTGCTTCATCTCTGCCTGTGAATTGAGTAACAGCGTTTTGATATCCATCTCCGCTACATTTTCCATAACAACCGCATTGTATACAGCATTGGCAGGGCTTGAGCCCCAAGCGAACGGGCCGTGATTCTTTACCACAATTCCCGGTATAGCCATCGGATCATAGTTCATCTTCTCTATTGTCTCGATAATGACCTTGCCTGTATTCAGTTCGTAGGCTTCCATTACTTCTTCTTTGCTCAGCTCTCTCGTGCATGGAATATCTCCGTAGAAATAATCCGCATGAGTTGTACCAAGCGCTGGAATTTTCATGCCAGCCTGTGCAAACGCCACGGCATTGGTAGAATGTGTATGGACTATGCCTTTAATCTGTGAATACTTCTTATACAGTGCAAGATGAGTCTTGGTATCAGATGATGGCTTCCATTTACCTTCCACAGTTTCACCACTCTCAATATCCACAACCACCATGTCCTCAGCTGACATTCCATCGTAGTCAACGCCAGATGGCTTGATGACCATGTACTTTCTGTCGTCAGAGATTCCGCTGACGTTGCCCCATGTATAAATGACTACACCTTTGGCAACCAGATCGAGGTTGGCGTTGCAAACATCTTGTTTTAATTGTTCAAGCATAAACTTTTTTGTCCCCTCCGTTCGTTTTTCCTCAACTCATCTATGGTTTCTGTAAAGCCCTCTTCCAGAGAATATCTTCCTTCCCACCCCAAAGACTTTAGCTTTTTATTATCAAGTATACAGTTTTGCGGTTTAGAAAATCCTTTTGATTCGACAGTATCCGGAATATCAAAAACCACCTTTGTTCCCACTATCTTTGCACAACATGAAGCAACATCAGCAATTGAAGCAACTGAATTTTCATTTGCAATATTATACGCTTCTCCAATCTCTCCTTTGGAAAGCACCATAAACAAAGCAGAAACAGCATCGAGGACATAACAATATGTTCTTCTTTGTTCCCCCTTGCTCTTCAAGGCAATATTCTCACCATGCAACGCATTTCTGATAAATTGAGCATGTGCTTTACTATCGTTTAGCAACATGGTAGGTCCATATATACTAGCCAATCTGCAAATCACAGCGTCAATTCCATATTCGTCAATATAGCTGTTGACAAGCATCTCGGCGCACCGCTTACTTTCTGTATAGCCGTTTCTGAGCATATGAAAGTCTACTAATCCGACCATATTTTCGCTATACACATCAATGCCATCTATTTTCCCATAAACCTCGAAAGTTGAAGTTAACAGCAACCGTGTATCTATGTTTTTCTTACAGTATTCAAGCACATTTTTTGTTCCAATGACATTTGTAATAATTGTCTCTGCAGGCTGAAGAGCATACATCTTAGGGTCGGCATTGCTTGCCGCATGAATAATATAATCAAATACGACATCCAGCGTCAGAGGCATAACAACATCCTGTACAACAGGCGTTACTTTGCCTTTAAAACGCTTAGAGATTTTTTCTTGTGAACGTCCCAAAGCGAAAATCTTAAATCTACAACCGCAATATTCATTGGCATACAAAAGAGCATCTATACAACATGATCCAATAAGTCCTGTAGCACCTGTTACAAGTATTTTCCCCACTTTAATTGGCAATGTTTCAGCAACTTGCCTTAATCCATCATTGTATCCCATCAGTGCATCCACACATCCTTCTTAGCATTTAGAAGCGCTTTAAAAATCTCAATATCCTCGGCTGTGGTGAGCTTCAAGTTTTTCTCAGAACCCGCAGACATATATAGTTTTCTGCCAAGTTCAATATACATCGTACAAGAAGCAACTGAATTTGTAATTCCCTTTTTCAAAGCTTCTTTATGTGCAGCAATAATATCTTGGAGGAAAAACGCCTGTGGTGTTTGAGTGATTTTAAGATTATCTCTTGGAACCTGTTCTTCAGTTGAAAGAGAATCAAAGGTTTTTAACATTGCCGCAGTACACGGAACAACAGTAATTGCATTTCCGTATTGTCTGCAAACTCGAATGTTATCCGAGATAATATCGTTGCTTACCATAGGACGAATCGCATCATGAACCAATACGATATCATCAGAACCATTATGTCTTGAGGCAATGTCATAAAGTCCGTTTCGGATTGAATCCTGACCGTTCTTGCCGCCTGAAACAATGTTCTCAAGTTTGGCAATTCCAAACTGCTTGGCATATGCCCATAAGACATCGTGCCACCCGTCGAGGCAAACAACTTCAATCGCATCAATGCTTGGATGCTTTTGAAAAGCCTCTAATGTGTAAACAATAACTGGCTTATCATACACATTGATAAACTGTTTCGGTATATCTTGCCCCATACGAGCACCAACACCGCCAGCGATGATTAAAACTATGTTTTTCATTTTTTCTACTCCTTATATTGTATTTTAAGTAAGCTCTATAGGGATAAGTCTACAGGACATATCCTCAAATATAAGTCCTCATGAATTGGCTCCATGAACTATGTAAATATATTCTCTACAGATCTTGCATAATCTATGTTAATAAGTTGTTTAAGAACTGTCTGGTTCAGAATAGCCTACTTGCTTAGCCATCACAAACCTAGAACTTATACACGCTTTAAATTATCCGTTTAAAAGCCTATCAACAGCTTTTTTCGTTGCTGTCCCATCATAATTGTATCTACCCCATTCTTTAAAGAACTGCTCAAGCCGTTCTTCATATTCTTTACGATTGAATTGAACGATACGTTCAACTAGCTCATCATTATTTCTCGCAAGCGGAAAAGGCAACATGTCAATAGGATACAAGAAGGCACCACGTTCATCATTAATATATCTATCTATATCGGATGCATAGACAAAGCATGGTTTTCCCATCAATGAAAAATCCCACATACATGAAGAATAATCTGTTACAAGTATATCGGTGCACATCAGTAACTCTTGCATATCTTCATACGTACTTAGATCAATGCATCCACTCGGTAAGTTTCTTTTCTTTTGCAGAGGATGATATCTAAATGCAACTTGCCAAGAACCGCCAAATCTGTCTTCAAGGTGTGCCTTTAATTTCAAGAAATCAACCGAAAAACAATCAGCGTCTCCTTTATCCCTAAAAGTGGGAGCATATAACAACAAATGTTCTTCAGGAACTCCTATTTTTTCTTTTATATTCTTTATCTGTTTTTTAGTAAAATTAAACAAGCAATCATTCCGGGGCATACCAGTTCGCAATATTTCTCCCCGATACATCCATATCTCTCTGATAACTTTATATGTCAGCTCATTTTCAGCTAAAAAGACATCATACTTATCGAAATTATACTCCATGTCACCAGTTCCCTTAAATGCGGAGCCGTGCCATGTACACATCTTTACCTGTTGTCGCCTATAAGGAACAAATCTTGGAATTGTTATATTTGATACAATATATTTTGCCGTAACCAAAGCCTCAATGTATCCAAATCCATCGAATTTTTTCCATGTTATCCAATCGCAGTTGTTTCTTTTTACCACAGATTCATCATTGTAAAAAAATATAATTTCATATTGACTGCCATAGTTTTCATGTATGTACTGCGCCATATATTTGGGGTTGCAACAAAAACCACCCCCTCTATTGCATATAAAAACAATCCTATTTTCTTTTATTGGCAATAAGCGAAGAGGTGCCAAGCACAGCTTCAATAACTTTTCTTTAATCATAAATCCTCCGTTACTTATAGCATTATATTCGCAAGCTATCACGCAATCCAAAACATCATCTCCTTTTCAACGCTCCAACCAGCATTTGTCTGTGTTTATAAAACCAAATTAAAATCAGAATTATCAACATATATCGTAATATAAAATTAAATACCATAAACCCATCCGTCAGAAGAACCACAAATCCCAAAATAAGTACAAGTGCAGTGCGATTTAATAAAAACTTGAAACTGTACAGCTCGCTTACCCCGTATTTGTTTGCAATAAACCAATGGAATAGGAATAACATCCCATAAGAAAGGAATGTTGTGTATGCTGCGACCTGATATCCAAACAGGATAATTCCAAAATAGTTAAGCACAGCATTTAAGCCAGCAGCAAGTATCGTGCCAAGTGAAATAAACCCTGTTTTCTTATGGTAATACTCTATATTTACGGGCAAGCCATACATAAAAACGAAAAAGTTACCAAAGGTCAACGGGATAATCAAACTTATGCCGCCCCAATAATTACTTCCCGCCATTATCTTTGTCACTTCTGGCATCACACAAAAGAAGCCGATCGTTAACAATGCAAACACCATAACATAATCTTTTCCAGCTCGTTCAATACGCTTTTTATCTCCGCTATCTAATGTGTAAAATACCCATGGTGACCATGCGTTCTCCATAGAATTTCCTACGATATATAGAATTGTACAAATTGTGTAAATATAGCTATATATTCCCGCTTCCGAGCTGCCCACCATATCTTTTATCATAATTCGGTCAACTTGCGAAAGTAACGACTGCGAGATAACATGCGGAAGAAGAGGAAGTCCTATCGCCAGTCCATATTTCCAATATGCTTTATTGTAAAGTGTTCTTCCGTTTCTCCATATTAAGAAGCACAATGCTACTCCGATGCCAATGAGTGGAATCGCCGAGCCAAGTATTCTTCCAAGATATCTTTCATTCGGGAAAACGAACAAAATAAGAATTATTGATAAAACTGTGTTGCCGAGGACGTTGATGCTCGACATGATCAAAAATGATCGGTAACGAAATTCAGCATTAAGTTTAACGCCATATAGATAAAGCATATACGCGCCAAAGCTCTGAAACAGCAAGCAGTTTGTCACAAACCGTGAAAAATCAAGTTCATTACAATATATTGGATATGCAACATTAGCAGCAGCAGTAATGAAAATGAAAATCAAAACACTCAGGAATACAATAGAGGATAGATATTTTTTAAAGTTCTCCTTAAAATCCAATTTTGCGTTTTTTATTGTTCCGTAAAACCCCACTCCTAAGATTGCAGTAAAAATCTGCTCGTACGCAATGTAGGCATTATATACACCAAAATCACTTGTAGATAAAAGCCGCGTAAAAACCGGAAGTGTCAGAAACGCGCATCCCTTTAAAGCTATATTTCCTATCGTGTACCAAAGCCCAGCCTTAACAGCGGACTTTCCCATTTCCTCTTTCTTAATACTGTCCATCTGCCAGTCTCCTTCTATTAAAACTTTTCGTGCTTCTATACGGAAGCATTATCAAGCATTTATACACTATTGTATATAACAGCACTGTCACACTGACGTTAGCTATACCTCCGGAAACACAATGTGCAAACTGCCAGACATAAAAAACAGCAAGAAAACTCTCCTTATGTCTCTTGAAGTACCTATTCAGATAAACGCTAAACACACCTAAAATGAACAATCCAATAAATATAAATGCCTCACCAAAATTGATATAAAACTCACCAATAATAGTTGGTGTCAAGCCACCCCCGGAAAAAGTAATCCCCACCTGTTCTTTAAGCCATAAAGTAAAATCCAAATCCGGCCCAGGCAACAACATCAGAAAGTTTATAAGGTAGGTATATCCATATTGAAAATCCACTTTTCCGGGAAATGTATTATACATATAATTTATGTTAATATTCCCCACATAGAGCGAAGTAAAAAAGGATGTCAATGTGCTACTAACACCTCCAGACATCGTTGTGCGAATTGCCCCAAGTACCGATACACCTATAATGCACAACAGTCCATAAAAGACGATTCTACCCATAGGCATTTTCTTTTTTCCAGCATACATCACAATCATACAAATGAATAGTGTGCCAACAGGTGCACGAAAGCCAGACACAATCAAAGTGGCAGAAGATACTACAGTCACAAAAATCATAGTAAATTTGCTTATTAGTGGCCGTAGATCTTTTCTTGTTTCTATGTATATGTCAAAAAGCATACAGACCAGTAAAATTGATATCTGAGCCGTGTATAGTAAAGCGCCGCTACCCGATATGGCTGCCACTCTTCCATTTTCTACATCGCCAAGCAAATACGATCTGTTTTTTATAAAATAATATAGCGCTGCAGACCATGAAACAGCCAAAAGGAAATAAAGTGTTTTAATTCTCGAAAACGAAAATCGAATTTTAGGTTTATCCTCCTTTTCATGAACTGGTCTTTTTTTCGCGATTAAACAAATGCCATTTCCAATCGCAAACGCCAGCAAACCGCCCAAAATTATTTTTGTATACCCATAGCTATAGAATCTTCCCATATTCATCAACCCAATTGGTCCTAAGGCTATGGAGTAAAGAAAATATGCTGTAAAAAGCACTGCTGGAGAAATCAACTCAAAATCATTGTTAAATAGCAAGGCAAAAGTTAAACACGCAAGTAACAGTGTGTATTCAAATATACTGTCTTGCCCTGAAGCTAATGCAAAAACATACACAATGGCACTCACGGAAAGAAGTAATAACCCTATCATTTTTCGTCTATTTATTCGTAGCATTATAAGTTTACTCTCCTCTATCTATAATAAGATTTCTTGATTCTATAGCTTTCGACTCCATCTTGCTTTTAATACTTTACCTGGTACAATACAAACAAAAGTCAACAACTTATTTTTGCTGTTTCTAAGAAGTTCCGTAATTGTATAATCAGCGCACAAGCCATATATAATGTATTGAAGTCCGCCTTTGATCCTATATTTAGGGTTTATATCTTTCTTCATAAATTCTTCCGCTCTGTGCATACAGCCAACAGGAGATTTTATGTTATTTGCTCTTCTATTTTTCGTAAGTCCGTCTGACTGATAATCGCCGACATATATCGCCTCGTTAATGTGAATCATATTGTACTTACGTGCCATTCGAATCCAAACAATGTCCTCACCAAGGAATTTTTCACCTGAATACTCAGGAAACGGAAATTCCTTTAGGCAATGGGTGTAAAATACCTCGGCTTTATCAGCCATCGTGTCATCCGAATTAATTCTTGCTTCTATGTACGAAGCAACCCATTCATTAGGTTCAAACTCTTTACCGTTGATCTTTCCATCTGGAAATACTCTGAGAAATGAGTATCCACACAATCCGTTTCTATCCCAAAACTTTCCATAATATCGCAGCACAGTTTCAATCGCATTTGGCTTTAACCAGTCGTCCGAATCAACAATAAAAGTCAAGTCTGACTCTATATTTTTTATGCCTTCATTTAGTGCCGTATGCTTCCCGCCGTTTTCCTTATAGATATAGCGGATTCTAAAATCAGCTGATTTTTGAACATTCCGACAGAAAAATTGAACCGGACCGAAAAAAGCCTGCGAATTACTACCTGTAGTGGCACGGAAATTGCATATAAAATAGGGCGTAGGGGAA
>ERZ827496.4115-NODE-4115-length-11718-cov-20.476293_pt1 | contig 11718 bp, 10 predicted proteins | sample MGYA00519769_ERZ827496 | MGnify/ENA primary metagenome ERZ827496 (study PRJEB31778, sample SAMEA3449327) | human gut metagenome | biome: human gut; feature: human-associated habitat; material: faeces | place: United Kingdom | collected 2010/2012 ...
AAAAGGAATGAGCCCGTTTAAAGAATATAGCCCATACAAAATAAGACATAAAAAGCTCAGCGACACAAGGCTCACCAAATAATATTTAACAAAATCCCCCAATTTAAACCCCTGCTTACTCACTTAGTTATTATTTTCCTTTAACTTAACGTTATTTTTATTAGAGTATTTTCAAATTTTATTTTACACACATTTGGGTATTTTGTCAAATTATTTGATATTTAAAATAGAGCCTAATTTTTCTATATACTAAAAGCCGTTAGTCATCTAACGGCAATTTTTTATTTCTGAAATAACGTATTCAAGACGGCTATAGAGACCAAGTAATAAGTCGTAACTTCGATTTTCATTTTCTTTCAAAACAGTGAAAACTGTTGTACTATAGGTAAATTCAAAGAAGTCATCTAATTCCTTGAGCCAGTCATCAATAACCCCTAAATTTTGATCAATGATTGCAAACAAACTTGGCTGATACCAGATTGTACCTTCGATATAAAGGTTTTTGTCAGATAATTTAGATAGGGATACTTTCAAGTCAGCAAGCTCTCTTTTAGCAAGATTTGGTTCAATCTTTAAATCAAAAAGCAAGCGTGCATCATGATTTAGAATATCGAGTTCTGCTTGAAGCAGTTGAATATAATGTATCGCTACTAAATACTGGTTCATGGGTCTCTCCTGATCATCTGAAAATCGTACTATTATTGTACCACTAAAGAATGAAAAAATGTAGTAATTATTTAATTTTTTACAGGATTTTTTTAGAAAAAATACGATGCTTTAAATTTCTGTTTAAAACTAATGACACTAGAAATTTTCTAAGAGTTTAAGAAATGAAAGATTTTTTTAAAAAAGAAAAAACACTCACGAATGAGTGCATTTCTAGTATTAATGGCTAACCATTTCTTGTGCAATTTCAAAGCCACTAAGTTTTCCAGGATAGTAAGTTGGCCAATTATCCATTTCTTTTAGAATCTCATCTTGGCTACTATTTCCAAAGAAAATATGGAAATGTGCTGAAGTTGTTGGATCTATTTGATGATCTGAAAATTGGACATACTGGTAAGGGTTATCTGCTGCTTGACTATCAGTTGCTGTAAAGAGATAACGAACACCTTTTTTACCAGAAGCATAGGTTAGAATCTTATAACCATCATAACGATAAGTGTGTGTCACACTACTTCCATCATTCTTTATGAAAGTCATGGTCATCTTTTTACCATCAATGGCAATTTTAGAAACATCTGTTTGATAGCCCTTAGTGTAGTATTCTTTGTACTCTTGTGCAGTTTTATCTTTATTTAATAGAGATTTGTATTCAAATACTTGATCTAAAGTACCATCTTGAAGATAAGGATAAACCGATTGCCACTCACCAGACCAATCCGAAAGTTCTCTATCTTTAACATCTTTGTCATCGAAGTAACCATTTTGAACCGTTTTCTTGTCATCACTTCCCGTTTCAGGTTGAATAGCTTTACCTTCAACGTCCGTTGTTAAACGAAGATTTTTTAGGTTCTCAGTCATAACACTGATATAGTCTTCACCTTTTTTCAACTGTTCCTTAGTTAGTGATTCAATTGGATTTAAAACTGCTGTCTTAACTCCTACTTCGTTAGCTAAGGTTTTAGCAACACTACTTGAAGCATTTTCCTCAAAATAGATATAGTTAATATCATATTCTTTGACATACTTAGAAAGGCTAGCGATACGTTTTGCAGAAGGGTCGGACTCAGCTGAAACACCTAAAATTGGTACCTGTGTCAAACCGTAATCTAAGGCAAGGTAGGCAAAAGCTGCGTGCTGAGTAACAAAACTTTTCTGTTTTGCTTGACTAAAGGCTTCAGTATACTCCTTATCCAAAGTCTTTAATTTTTTAAGGTATTTCTCGGCATTGGTTGTAAAGACTGCTTTTTTATCTGGATGCTGAGCAATCAAACCGTCTCTAATAGTTTCAACTAATTTTTGAGAACGTTTAGGTGAGAGCCAAACATGGGGATCATATTCGTGGTGATGTTCTTCTCCACCATGATCATGATCTTCTTCCTCTGTTCCAGGTAAAAGAACCATGCCTTGACTTGCCTTAATGACTTTTGTATTTTTTGTGTTGATAGACTTTTCAACTTTTGGAACCCAGGTTTCCATATTTTCATTTAGGTAGACAAAAGTGTCTGCTTTTTCAATGTCAGCGACATTCTTAGTAGATGGTTGGAAATCGTGGGCTTCACTTCCAGCAGGAATGAGATAAGACACCTCTCCCTCATCTCCTACAACCTGCTTGGTAAATTCATAAACAGGGTAAAAGCTCGTCACAACTTTCAAATCACCATTTCCTTTTGAACCGTGGTGACTAGTCGTATAATAAATACCTGCACCAGCAGCTAAAACAACTGCTGCTAATCCTGCTAGGCCAAAAATGCGTTTCTTTTTCATGATATTCCTTTCAAAATACTTAACCAGTTAATAGTTTACTGGTTAAGTATATCACACTTCATTTATTTTGCAAGTCCTAAAATAAAAAAAATGAAATATTTCGACGAGAAAGAATTATTTGATATACTGGAAATATCATTTGGAAAGTAGGTTATACATGTTTCGAAAATTAATCCTATATCTTTTTTTATTGCTTTCAGCCATAGGCCTGACTTATGATACGCAATCATACACTTCAGGCGCTTTGTCTGGTTCGGCATACGGTATTATTGGACTATCAACACTGATTGCCTTATGTTATATCGTACCAGGAATATTTCTGATTCTGTACTTAGGCAAGAGATGGCAGGTGAAACCACTTGTTCTCATATTTGCTCTAATTGGTGGAGTCTTTATCACAGGATGGATAGCTGGTTATGCCAATACCATTTCTCACGACTGGGTGACTGCTCATCTTTCTTCAAAGAGTTTCTTCTACCGCTTTGAGGATGCTCTTATGGCTCCCCTAGTTGAGGAACCCCTAAAACTAGCAGCTTTTCTCTTTGCTATCTATATGGTGCCAACGAAAAGTTACAAGGGGCTCTTGCTTGTCGCTATTACGGCGGGTCTGGGCTTCCAGATTAGTGAAGACTTCTCCTATATTCTTTCAGATTTGCCTGATGGTTTTTCTTATACGATTTCAGGTATTCTTGGTCGAACTATTGGTGCTGTATCGTCTCACTGGCTTTACACATCCTTCCTTGCTATGGGGCTAGTCCTTATATGGCGTTCCCGTCAAAAACTCATTAATTCTAAATACAGTCTTATTGGTATACTTTATGCTTGTGGTGCTTTTGCTGCACACTTTGCTTGGAATTCACCTCTTCGAAATTTAGAAAGCGATTTGCCATGGGCATCAGGCCTTCTCATTTCACTCAATCTTTTCTTCTTTATTACGCTTTATCAGCTCCTCTCGAAACTGGATAAAGAAAACAAGTAATGTTTACAATACTAAAAAACCTTTCCAATTTTATGGAAAGGCTTTTTTGATGACTTTAATCACTCATAGAAAAACGATTGGTCATCAAATTACTTGCATCATCTAAGACTTTTGCCAATAGTTTATCTGTTTCTGACTGAATCTGGTCACTAATCTTTTGATTTTCAGCTTCAAAATCAATACTCTCACCATTTGCTAAAGCAGTATCTACATGATTAATCATAGCATGGCCAAGAGCCATAGTTGTTTCTACATAAGCATCCAAATCAGATTCATGCTGTTGGAAATGAGGATCACAGATAGCAGCAATCAAGCGATTACTCCAGTAGAAATTACCTGTATCCACTTTATCAGTTGTTTGACGGAAATAAGCAGGTGTTGTTCCGACTTGAGTCCAGAATGGCACCATTGTACCAAATGGCATTGATCCATAGGCTAACCACTGAATTCCTGTCGTTTCTGATGGTTTGTTAGGACGCATTTGCAAGAGAGCTGTTTGACTAGTACGGTTGATACCGATTGGACGGAATTGGCGTTGACTCACCGCATCTCCTTGAGGTCCATAAGGATCGTAAGGTGTATCTTGGTAATGAAGACTCAAGACATATTTAACATCTTCAACTGTAATTTTGCGGTATGGTTTTTGACACCATGGAATAAAGAATGATTTTGGATCATAATCTTTTTCTGGGTTCAAGAATTTCTGGATTGCCCAGGCACGTGGTGTATTATAATGACGATCCTTATCTCGTTGGCTACCAAAAGCATAACGTGGATTAAAGTGTTCATTAGAATAAGTCAAATCCAAGTGATGTTTATTAATAAAATCTCGAATGTCTGGTGAGGCTAAATAGTCGTCTGGATTTTCAAACTCATAGTGATCGATGCCAAGTTGGTTTGGGTTAGTGACATAGGCATCATCTGGAACACGTCTTGCAATCCAATGGTGACCACCAATGGTCTCTAGCCACCAAATTTCTTCAGTATCTGAGAAAGCAATACCATTAGATTCGTAAGTTCCGTAAGTTTCAAGAAGTTGCCCCAAACGAAGGACACCTTCACGCGCCGTCTTGATATATGGCAAGACCAATGTTAACATATCCTCTTCTCCAATACCATCTTTAACAAGAGGGTCTGCACCGAGTACACGCGCATTGGTGGTGATTGTTTCTGTTGCACTCATGGCAACATTAGCTGAGTTAATACCAGCTTCACCCCAGATACCGTCTTTACCAAGTGCATCTGGAACAGAAGTATAACGTAGAGGATTATCTGGCAAATCAATTGAAAAATTGCTAAGCACAGACTGGTAGTGACGCGGTTGGTCTTCAGGGGTCACGACGAGAAATTCTTTGGGCGTAAAAACGCCTGATTGAGAATCCTCAGTACGTGCAATCATGGTAGAGCCGTCATATGAGGCTTTCTTACCTACTAAAATCGTTGTACAAGCCATAAAAGCTTCCTTTCTACTTACAAATCGTCCGCAATCTTATTGATTTTCCTGAGACGATGGTTGACACCACTCTTGGTCAGTGGAGGTTCTATACTATCTGCGATCTGCTGGATAGAGTAATCTGGGTTAGCAATGCGAAGTTGGGCAATTTGGCGCAGCTCCACCGGTAAAATCTCCAAGCCAACCGTATCCATAATCTTGATAATATTATTAATTGTTTTCATGCTAGCACTAATCGTTCTAGCAATATTGGCTGTTTCCGCATTATTGGCACGATTCAGATCATTTCTGGTTTCTCGCATAATTTTGACTTCTTCGAAGGCATCCTTAGAATTCATTGCGCCAATAACAAGGAGAAAATCCATAATGTCCTCAGCTTTTTGAAGATAGGTCACAAAACCATTTTTATGGCTCAAAACCTTGGCATCGAGCATAAATTTTTTCATGAGAGAAGCCAAGTCCTCTGCGTGGTCTTGGTAAACGGAAAAAATTTCTAATTGATAACGGCCCTTTTCAGGATCACGTACTGTTCCGGTTGCCAAAAAAGCGCCTCGTAAATAGGATCTTCCAGCTTCGTCATCTTCCATTACTGATGTTTCAATACCTGTTTCAAAGCCAAAGAAAGAATCTGCCAATTGTAAATCGGACAAAATATCATTGACATGGTCAGCGACAAAAACCGTGTAAACACGATTTTTCTTGAGATTGGTCTTGTTGTGATGTCTCAATTCAGGATTACTCTGATAACGACTTTCCATTAATTGGTAGATATGTCGCGCAATCTTTGCATTTTCTGTTGAGATGGAAAGAGTCAAGCCTTGATTAGTCAATCCAACCGAACCAGACATCTTAATCAATGCTGACAACTCAGCCTTGTCTTTGCTTGAAGCAGCAATTATCTCTTCTTTAACCTTAATTGTGAAACTCATGACTTGTTCCTCACTAGATGCATGAGCTCATCCACTACCAAGTCACCATGGTGGAAGGCACCACCATTTTCAAGTCGCAAAAAATTAGAAGACACAACTGTTTTAGCTTCACGACGTAAGCCCTCAAAATCATGCTCAACCTGAACAAGGTATTCATCAAATTTATTACTAGCCATGTATTCCTTAGGCACTTTCTTGATGTTAACTAAGACATTGTCAATCACATCAGAGCCAAGATGACGATTAAGAACAGCCACATGGTCGGCATCTGAGAATTGTTCAGTTTCTCCGTACTGAGTCATAATATTACAAATGTAAGTCACATCAGCCTTGGTCTCGATAAGAGCCTGACGAATCTCTGGTATAACTAGATTGGGCAAAATCGATGTATAAAGTGATCCAGGACCTAAAACAATCATATCACTATTCATAATAGCATCAACAACCTTACGACTAGCCTTAGGCTCTTCATCATTATAGGTATTGGTCACATAAACGCGTTCAATCATGCCATCGTACTGGGCAATGCTACTCTCCCCTGCTACTTCATGACCATCCTGAAAAACGGCATGAAGCGTCAAGGCTGTCTCACTAGCTGGATAAATCTTTCCTGTAACATGGAAGAACTTCGTCAGAAGCTGCATGGCATTATAGGTAGATCCCTGCATTTCTGAAATTCCAGCGATGATTAGGTTTCCGAGTGGATGACCAGCCAAAGCACCATCGGTTTTATCAAAACGATATTGGAAAACTCTTTCATAAAGTTTAGGCATATCACTCATAGCTACCAAAACATTACGCAAATCCCCTGGAGGTGTCAGTTGCATGATATCACGCAAATCTCCCGAAGAACCGCCATCATCAGCTACAGTTACCACAGCAGTGATATCAACATCCTTATGACGCAAACTACGAAGAATGACTGGGATACCAGTTCCCCCACCTATTACTGTAATTCTTGGTTTTTTCATGAACGATTCACTGTCTCCTTACGTCGATCCTTATCACGATGTGTTTCATTGACTGTCCAATCATTTTTCAAATCTTGAGCCAGACGATGTGCAAAGGCTACACTACGGTGTTGACCACCTGTACAACCAACAGCAATGGTAAGAACAGACTTACCTTCTTTCTTGTATCCAGGCAAGATTGGTTTGATAAGCTGTATCAAATGATTGTAAAACTCTTCAGATTCCTTATGTTTCATGACATAATCAAAAACCTCTTTATCCAAACCTGTGAGGTTACGAAGTGCAGGATCATAATAAGGGTTTGGCAAGAAACGGACATCAAAAACCAGGTCGGCATCCAATGGCAATCCATATTTAAAACCAAAACTCAAAACTTCAATACGGAAAGAAGATTGGTCTTGTTCAGATGAGAACTGTTCAGAAATAGCCTTACGCAACTGGCGTGGAGTTAATTCTGTCGTGTCAACCACGTTTTGACTCAAACTCTTAAGCGGAGACAAAAGCTCACGCTCTAGCTTGATACCATCCAAAACACGGCCATCTGCCGCCAATGGGTGGCTACGACGTGTCTCTTTATAACGAGAAACCAATTCACCATCCGTGGCATCCAAGAACAGAATCTTGAAATTAAGTTCCTCATTACTTTCCAATTTATCCAGAATATCGTTAATCTCATCGAAGAACAAGCGACTACGCATATCAACGACCAGAGCAATCTTATCTGTCTCTTCACTATGTTTTACCAATTCGATAACCTTAGGTACCAAAGAGGGTGGCATATTATCAATGGTGAAGTATCCAATATCCTCAAAGGATTGAATTGCTACAGTCTTACCTGCACCACTCATCCCTGTTACAACAACTAAATTAATTTTTTTCGTTCCCATGAGACTCCCTTTCTAGTCTTTCTTCTTTCAAGGCACGAATATCGTCTGACATCTTCTCAACTTGTTGGCTAACCCCCATAATCATTTCTGTCTGCAATTTTTGAATTGTCAGAAGATCTGATTGGTCTTGTTGAACCAAGTGGTCAATTTTTTCATGCAGAAGTCGAATTTCTTCCTTAGACTGGGTATTGACGTGATAGTCGTTACGCGCTTGTAAACGGTCGTAATCCGATGCTCGATTCTGACTCATCATAATCAATGGTGCCTGAACGGCCGCTAGAGTAGACAAGGCCAGATTCAATAGAATAAATGGATATTTATCAAAGGCAATTCCAAAGGGTTGAACAACATTCAGCCCCATCCAAATAGCCATAAAAGCAACAAATGACAAGATAAAAGTCCAAGATCCACCAAACCGGGCCACTTCATCCGCTACTTTTTGGCCAAAAGTAATTCTACTATCCAATTGTTCCTGGATATCCTGATCCTCGTACAACAAACTTTTGGTGACATCGTGAACAGTTTCCCGAACGTGTTCGTTTTTCTCATTAGCATTAGAAATAACTTCATCAAGAAAAACTAACCTATAATCCAAAAGGCTGATATTACTAATAAAATCATGTCCTTGTAAATCAGGGTAATCTTTTTTCAAAAGCACCTGCAAACGACTATTTAGACGTTCGAAATAAGAGCCATCGGTTTCATCGAACCACTCTTTAGAGATATAATCCTGAACTCTCTTAACCTGCATATTTTCGCCTTCTTTCTAGGCTCTATTATACCATATTGAAAGCTTAAACGTTCAATAGATAAAGGAAAAGAGTCCAAGACTAACCTCAGACTCCTCCATTATTGGGACAATTAATTTAAACTCTTCTTATTGGTAATTTAAAGTCCAGTAGTAAGTACCGTCACCAGCGACAACACAAGCTACTGCTGCTTGAGTAGCATCTGGACTCATGAGAAGTTCACGAATACCACTACTCAACCATTTATTGGCTACAACTGAACCATCAGATTCACGACGGTAAACAATACCATCACTGTTGTAAGTGTGTGAAATATCTTTGGCATGTGGAAGGGTTGTGCTATTGTAAAGATCATCAGACCATGTAAGTGCTGGCAAACCAGCAGCTGTACGTTGAGCATTGATTTCATTAAAGGCAGCCTTAGCTGAGTCAACTTCAACATAATCAGAGTTTTCAGTTGGTTCTACATGATAAACAAATTTAACATATCCAAATTCAACATCACTATATTTTTTATCGTCAACACCGCTCTTGAGATTAGCTGTAATCACATAATCACGTGCCCAAGCACTGCCCTTAGAAGCATTGAAGTTATCAACATCTTCAATTTCCCAAGTTACATTACAATCCCAGCCAGCATTGTCTATGAATTTTGGAGCAAGATTATTAATGACATAGTCTTTGAATTCATCAACATTTTGGAATGGAAGAGCTTCTCCCGCTTTACCAGTACCAACTACATTTTCAGAATACAACTTAACACTTGATGCGTTGTCATCGTACATGTATTCGTCGTTTCCTGCTGGTTTATGGAAATCTGGATCAAGCTCAGGGTCATCATTGGCAGTACCATTGTAGAGTTTCCACTTACCATCAACCCATTTGTAGTAACCATCGATACCACGCGCATTTTCCTCATCAGTCATAGCGACACGGTAGTAATACGTACCGTTGTCATCTACAAATCGTGGGTCTGAGTGCATGCGATAATCTGTTGGTGGCAATGTTGGTTTTGGCAACTTATCATAGTCAATGTTTGTTTCAGGCGCATATGGTGGGTTTTCAAGTTCAGGAGCTTCAGAACTTGTTTCTGATGTTGAACCTGTCTCTGAAGTTGCTGTTGAAGAAGATTCAGAAGTTACAGTCGAACTTGAGTTACCAGTTGAAGCCGCTTCTGAAGTTGAATCTACAGTTGAGGCTACTTCTGAACTTGCTTCTGAAGTTGAATCTACAGTTGACGCTGCTTCTGAACTTGCTAATGAAGTTGAGTCAGCAGTTGAGGCTGCTTCTGAACTTGCTGATGAAGTTGAGTCAGCAGTTGAGGCTGCTTCTGAACTTGCTGATGAAGTTGAATCTACAGTTGAAGCTACTTCTGAACTTGCTGACGAAGTTGAATCTACAGTTGAAGCTACTTCTGAGCTTGCAGACGAAGTTGAATCTACAGTTGAAGCTACTTCTGAACTTGCTGATGAAGTTGAATCTACAGTTGAGGCTATTTCTGAACTTGCTGATGAACTTGAATCTACAGTTGAGGCTACTTCTGAGCTTGCAGATGAACTTGAATCTACAGTTGAGGTTACCTCTGAACTTGCTGATGAAGTTGAATCTACAGTTGAAGTTGTTGGAGCTTCAGAATCTGTGCTTGAAGCCTTAACAAGCACCCACTTACCATTTGAATAATAGTAGTAATCGCCATTATCTTTCAAATAATAGTGAGTACCATTTTCGTAACGGTAGTGAGGGTCATTTCTCAAAACCTCATAACCTGTCGATGGTGTATTGTTAGAACCACTATTGTTGTTATTATAGTCACCACCACGAACCCAACGACCGTTATAGTTAACATAGTAGCTACCATCACTCAAGATGTAGTACAAGTAACCATTGCTATAGCGATAAGTCCCTGATTCGTTGTAGTTGTTGTAACCAGGATTATAGTTGTTATAGTCATAATTATAGCCATAGTTATAGTTTGGATAGTAATTATTGTAACCGTAGTTATTGCCATAATTGTAATTATAGCCTGGATAATAACCATTGTATCCGTAGTTATAACCATAGTTTGGATAATAGTTGTTATACCATGGATTATAAGAATAGTTATTATAGTAACCTCGGCCATAATAACTATCGGCCTGTGCATGATCATTACCAACTACAGTTGGTGCTAATATTGCTGCCCCTAAAACAGCGCACGAAAATAGACGTAAACTTTTTCTCATTGTCTTAATCCCCTTTTTTAAAAACAAATATACCTTTTATAAGCAAGCGCTTACGCTTCTGTTTATACTTTAATTGTAGGAGATAATACTTCTATTGTCAAATTATTTTAATAATAGAAGTTTCTAAGAACAGACCAATAAAAAACTAACAATGACCTTACTTTTACTTGTAAAAAATAATTGATCAGCTTTCTTTTACGCCCTAAAGACAGGTGTTTAACAAAATAAAAAAGCCCTTAACATAAGGACTTTTAGCATGATATTAACGATTATCAATATTTTCTGGGTAAAGATCGTGATTAAAAAGACGTTGCTCTGCCATCTTTTCATACTTAGTTTCTGGACGGCCATAATTATAATAAGGGTCAATAGAAATACCACCACGAGGTGTAAATTTACCCCAAACTTCTAAGTAACGAGGGTTCAAAAGCTCCACCAAATCTTTACCAATGGTATTAATACAGTTTTCATGGAAATCTCCGTGATTACGGTAACTAAAGAGGTAAAGCTTTAGAGATTTAGACTCAACGCAGAGCTGGTCTGGAATATAAGAAATATAGATACTTGCAAAATCAGGTTGGCCAGTAATAGGACAAAGTGACGTAAATTCTGGACAGTTGAATTTGATAAAGTAATCATTATCAGTGTGACGATTATCAAAAGACTCCAAGACTTGTGGAGAGTATTCAAAAATATAGGGTGTCTCCTTATTACCAAGGAGAGTAAGGTTTTTCATTTCTTCTTGTTGTGACATTTTTCTTCCTTCGTTATTAATTTTTCTAGACCTTTATATAGTCGATTTTTAATCTAAATTTCTAATCTTAATCATTAAAAAAGTAAAAATACTATCAATTCTAAGCTTATAGAATGTGAAGATTAGACACCACGCTCATTATCATAGAGTAGGGTATGAAGCTGAGGGAGGACACGCACATTTCCCCACGAGTCATCAGCAGCTACAGTCTCCCACAGTTCTTTTAGGCGATCTAATTGATGTTGGACAATATTCCCCTCTGCTTTAGGTTCAGGATTACCAGCTGAAAGAAACATGACATCTGGCTGATAACGTTCCTGAATCATTTTAGCAAAGGCTAAATC
>ERZ827496.4118-NODE-4118-length-11712-cov-3.530411_pt1 | contig 11712 bp, 9 predicted proteins | sample MGYA00519769_ERZ827496 | MGnify/ENA primary metagenome ERZ827496 (study PRJEB31778, sample SAMEA3449327) | human gut metagenome | biome: human gut; feature: human-associated habitat; material: faeces | place: United Kingdom | collected 2010/2012 ...
TTTGCACAAATAGTATTTGCACAAACGTCCATTTCTTTTGTACAAAAATTCATTTCCAACTGGTTTTTCATTCTTTTTTGTTGTATACTTGTACAAAGCAATCATTTCTTATATTGCATAAACATTAAGATGTTAGAGTCAAAATTTTTTATTAAAGATCATGACAGAAGGGAAGCGATACATTCATGGCGTTTGAAAGTATGTATCTGGATGAAGATATTCATATTGAACGAATTTATACAATCCATTATTTTGAATACAGAAGTGATTTTCATTTCGCAGGAGAGCGTCATGATTTCTGGGAATTTCAATGTGTAGATAAAGGAAAGGCAGAAATACAGACAGATAATGGAACTTACCATCTGACCAGCGGACAGATTATCTTTCATAAACCAAATGAATTTCACAACCTGACTGCTATCGGAAATACTGCTCCGAACATTGTGGTGGTTTCTTTTGAATGTGATTCTCCATGTATGAAATTTTTTGAAGAGAAGCTGCTGAAACTTTCTGATTCCGAAAGAAATCTTATGGGAATGCTGGTTGCCGAGGCACGGCGCTGTATTGCAACTCCGCTGGACAATCCTTACACAGAAAAAATGGAAAAGAAAGAAGATTTCATGTTTGGCTCACAGCAGCTGATCCGTCTTTATCTTCAGCAAATGCTGATCTACATGATCCGTAGAAACTCTTCACCCTCGATGACTGTACCTATCAGTAAATTTGTTAATCTTAAAAATAATTCCGCTGTATATAAAAGGGTCATCGCTTACATGGAAGATCATATCCGGGAAAATATCACTCTTTATGATCTGTGTCATGACAATATGATCGGCCGGTCCCAGCTGCAGAAAATGTTTCAGGAACAGCATCAATGCGGAACTATGGAATTCTTTTCCCGTTTAAAGATCGCATATGCCAGACAACTGATCCGTGAAAACCAGATGAATTTCACTCAGATTTCAGAATTTCTGGGATATTCTTCCATTCATTACTTCTCCAGACAATTTAAAAAAATTTCTGGGATGACTCCTACGGAATATATAACATCAATAAAAGCGCTCTCTGAACGAGAGCGCTGATACTTAAAAACATCTTATAACTTGTCTGAGCAGACTTTCTAATCCATATTACTGAGATTTTCTATAAATTCATCCGGTGTTTCTTCTAATTTTGTAAGCTTTAAAAGTTCTGTCTGTATCTGATCTTTGTAATCCGGATCTGCTTCCAGTCCTGCAGCCCACATATAAGGTTTCGACATATTCTCCATGTAAGAAGCCGCATCAGACAGCATTTCCGGCCACTGGGTATTATCTGCATCTGCAGGGATAGAATTTACTGCATCCGTCATTTTCATATCTGTTTCACCGGTACACACAGAATAGGCAAAATCAAAGGCTTCCTGCTTCATCTGAGAATCTTTTGTTATGCCAAATCCCTGCGCACCTACCATAATCCCTTCTGTGCCATCTGTTCCGTCTTTGACCGCAGGCCACGGAAAGAATCCCCAGGTATCATCAGAACCTGTATCTTCTGTCACTTCATTCGGAGTCCAGGATCCCTGCAAAACCATGACTGCTTCTCCATCTCCGACTTCATCCTGCCCTTCCGGATGCTCTGCCGGTGCACTTTTACTCATGTAGCCGGCAAAAAACAACGTTCTGATATCTTCTGCTGCCTGTTTCGCCTCTGAAATCTGAGACCAGCTGCAGTTATGGATCATCTGCTGAACTTTTTCCTGTCCCAGGTATCTTGCAAGCTGGTAGCCATACAGCAAATTTACATACTGTTCGTCGCAGGTCATAGCACTTAAACCACTGTCACTGTTCTTAATCTTGCGGCACACCCTGAGTAATTTTTCCCAGGTATCTGGTATATCCTGTTCAGCAAGACCTGCTTCCTCCCACAAATCCTTGTTATACCAGACTCCTGTGATATAAGGCTGGTAAGGCATAGCAAGCAGTTCTCCGTTTCCCCAGTTCTTCACCTGTTCCAACAGTACCGACATAATGTGGTTCTCGTAGTCTACAGTGTCCGCCATCTTCTTCAGTTCTGCCAGATATTCCTTATGTTCCTGCACCATCCTCTGATAGTCGTCATCAAAAAGGTCGATCTGTTCACCTGCATCCAGTGCGGGTTCGATCAGAGACTGAATTTCTCTGCCTTTCCACTCAATCTCTACAGAAATACCAGTTGCTGCTTCATAGTCCTCAGCTGCTTCCTTGATCACATCTGCCTGTGGTTCATTTTCCTCCCACATGGACCAGTATACAATGCTCTGTTCCGGAATTTCTGTAATCTCTGCTGCAGATGTTGTGGACATCCCTGCTGTGAGCAGCATTGATAAACAGCTTACGCCGGCCGTAATACTTTTCCAATTTTTCATACTGAACTTCTTCCTCCATTGTCTGTCCAACCTGTTCACATATACTTCATTCAGATGCTTCTATATTTGTCTCAAAATTCCAGATACGCCTGTGCATATCTGCTTTTACAGGATAACTTTCTGACTTTATTTTCTCTAATAATCACTTGTCTGTCAATCCCTAAAATTATGGTTTTTTTCTTTCAGTTTTTAAACAGTATTTCCATTTTTGTTCCTTTTCCAGGTTCACTGTCCAGCAGGATTTTTGCATGGTGTAAGACTGCTCCGTGCTTCACAATAGAAAGTCCCAGACCTGTACCGCCGGTTTCCCGTGAGTGACTTTTATCCACTCTGTAAAAACGTTCAAAAATTCTCTGCTGTTCGTTCTCCGGGATGCCAATTCCGTTATCTTCCACACGGAAAAATGGTTTTCCGTTAAATTTTCCCACAAAGACTCTGACCTCTCCGCCCTCTGGTGTATAACGGATCGCATTGTCTGTAATATTGTAAAGCATTTCATACAGTACATGGCGTACACCCTGAACCTGTGCATCACTTCCTTTATATTCCAGTTCGATCTTTTTCTTTGCAGCACGCTCCTGCAGATTGTTGATCACATCCTGACCAAGTTCTTCGATATCAACAGTTTCAAACATGGATTCTCCATTCTTTTCATCCAGCCTGGAAAGTTGAATAATATCTGCCACCAGATTAGAGAGCCTTACAGATTCATGATAGATTCTGCCGGAAAAATCCTGTACTTTGTCAGAAGGAACCATTCCATTCATCATAAGTTCCGCATAACCGGAAATTGACATAAGCGGTGTTTTCAATTCATGAGATACATTTGCGGTAAATTCCTTCCGTACACTCTCCGCATTTTTCAGATCCTCAAGCTGTTTCTTAATCTGACGGTTCTGCTGATCCAATCTGAAAAGCAGCGGCCGCAATTCTTCATAACATACATAATCCAGCGGCTGCTCCAGATTAATCTGGTTAATAGGCTCGATCAGTTTCTGTGTCTGCTTCTGCACCAAAAATATCTCAATTACCAGAATGATGCAGACTAACAATCCCAACAGCAGGAAACTGGAGGCCACTGTCATAAGAAGACTGTCTGTAGTCTTCGCTACACGAAGCACCTGTCCATTTTTCAGACTGAGCGCATAATAAAATGTCTGCTTCGATAAAGTATCTGAATACCGGACCATCTCACTATATCCTTTTTTCTGCGCTTCAATAAATTCCGGTCTGTTGCTGTGATTTTCCATCTCTGCAGGATTCTCAATACTGTCAAACAGCACTTTTCCATCTTCTCCCAGAAGAGTAATACGGCTGCTTGTCGCATTTCCGATTCTCGTTGTAAGGAATTCTTCCCCATCCTCTTCCAGTCCTGTTTTGATATATGCTGCTTCGTCTCTTACTCCCTGTTTCATATAAATATCGTATCTGTTATACATAACCGTTCCTGCTGCCAGAAATGTGAGTATAACAGATAAAATAATGAGTAAACTGGTATGACTGAATATTCTCTGTTTCATTCTTATGCTCCGATTCTATAACCCACTCCACGTACAGTTTCAATCAGGCTTCCTGCCTCACCAAGCTTCTGGCGCAGAGTTCTTACATGTACATCTACGGTTCTGGTCTCTCCGTCAAAATCATATCCCCATACGTGACAGAGAATCTGATTTCTTGTCATAACCAGACCTTTATTTTCCATCAGATATTGCAGAAGTTCAAACTCTTTTCTGGTAAGTTCGATTTTTTCTTCCCGATAACGTACTTCATGACGGCCCACATTCAGATAAAGTTCCTCATAATGCAGTTCCTTGTCTTCGTTCTGGCGTGCGCTTCGTCTGAGAACCGCCTTTACTCTGGCAATAAATTCCATCATCCCAAAAGGTTTGGTGATATAATCATCCGCTCCGCTCTCCAGACCTTTTACTTTATCAAACTCTGCTTCCTTTGCTGTGACCATGATCACCGGAATATTCTTTGCTGTAGACATACTCTTAAGTTTCTCCAGAATCGTATATCCGTCATCTCCCGGAAGCATGATATCCAGCAGAATCAGCTCAGGTATCTCTTCTTTCAGCGCCTTCATCAGTTCCTCGCCATTGACAAATCCTCTGGCTTTAAAACCGGTTGTTTCCAATGTATAGATCAGAAGTTCCCTGATATTACGTTCATCCTCTACACAGTAGATCATTGTTTCGCCCTCCCCTTTGTTTTTTCTCTTTTTTCAGTATACTTATTTTTATATCCTTACACAAGTATGTAACCTGCATCTGCTTCCCTTTTATAAAGTGAAAAATCCGGTCAGTTTTTCGCAAATATCCCTATAAGGATATTCCGAAGTGTCCGGATTTTCCATTCATGTGACTTTCATTATGAAAGCTGGTATTTTATTCTTGCGTCTTCCAATTCCTGATAGAAAGATTCGTCCGGATGAGTTTTTACAGTATTCAAATGACTGTGAGTATCATACAGATCCTCACTTACCTGTGTAACACAGACACCAATGTTTGAACAATGGTCTGCCACTCGTTCCAGACATGTTGTGATATCTGTAAGGATAAATCCCATTTCAATGGTACATTCCCCGCTCCTCAGTCTCTGTACATGACGGCGCTTCACTTCTTTTGAAAGCTCATCCACCACTTCCTCAAGAGGCTCGATCTTTTCTGCAAGCTTCATATCCTGTTTGTCAAAAACCGCATATGCTGTATTTACGATTTCCTCTACAGCACGGCCAAGTACCTCCAGATCTTTCTTTGCATTCGGAGAAAACTTTAAACCTTTTTTGTGAAGTTCTTCTGCTGATTCCTTGATATTTACCGCATGATCTGAAATTCTTTCAAAATCTCCAATACAATGGAGCATAATAGAAAGACTGTGACTGTCTGCTTCTGAAATGTCTTTATGGCTTAGCTTTACCAGATAAGTTCCCAGTTCATCTTCATAGCGGTCAACCTTTGCTTCCATGTTTTCCACACGTTCTACATCCTCTTCGCTATATTTATCCACCAATTTCAAGGCTGTAAACAGTGCATTGTGGGATTCCTCCGCCATTTTTCTGGCTGCATTGCGGCTCTGCTCTACTGCAAATGCCGGCTTCTCCAGAAAACGAGGCTCCAGGATCATAAACTCTCTGTCTTCTGCAGAAACAGCAATATCTTCTTTCTTGTCACGAATTGTAAGACAGGCAAGTTTCTCCAGTCCTTTTGAGAAAGGAAGCAGAATGAGAGTTGCTGTAATATTAAATACACTGTGGATGATAGCGATTCCGGCAGGAGTTGCTGACTGATGGAAGAATGAAAATCCAACCAGTGCATTTACAATATAAAATACTGTCATAAAGATTACAGTACCGATCATATTAAAATAGAGATGTACTGCTGCGGCACGTTTAGCGTTTTTCTTTGCTCCAATTGCTGAAATAATTGCCGTAATACAAGTTCCGATGTTCTGTCCCATGATAATTGGAATTGCTGCACTGAATGGTACCGCACCGGTGAGACAAAGTGCCTGCAGAATACCAACAGATGCTGATGAGGACTGGATCACTGCTGTAAGAAGTGCGCCTGCCAGAACTCCCAGTAACGGATTGGAAAATTTCAGCAGAAGATTTGTAAATGCAGGAACTTCTGCAAGTGGCTTTACTGATGAGCTCATCATATCCATTCCATACATCAGAATTGCAAATCCGATAAAGATCGTTCCAACATCTTTCTTCTTTGAATCATTAATAAATAAGATAAAAACAACACCAATGATCGCAAGGATCGGTGAAAAAGATGTTGGTTTAAATAAACGGATAATGAAATTGTCGCTCTGGATTCCTGTCAGACTCAAGATCCAGGAAGTCACTGTGGTACCGATATTAGCACCCATGATCACACCTACCGCCTGGGACAGTTTCATAATTCCAGAGTTTACAAATCCTACTACCATAACTGTGGTAGCCGAAGACGACTGGATCACACCTGTCACTGCTGCACCTAACAAAACTGCTTTAATCGGGCTTGAGGTAAGGTTTTCAAGAATCTTCTCAAGCTTACCGCCGGAAACCTTTGCAAGACCGTCTCCCATAGCATTCATTCCATACAGAAACAGCGCCAGACCTCCGATCAATGTTAATATGCTAAAAAAATCCATGGTTATTCTCCTTTTCCTTTTTCAAATGTATACCTGTTTCTTGTTTACTTTAGTAAAACTCTGTTGTATAAGATCAGCACCTGTATTCATACTTTTTTTACATTCCTCTGACCTTTTCTTCATAATAACCATGTTTTGTAAAATCATCCCCATGGGAATGTTAAATCCATGTAAAATTTTTTACATAAAACCAGCTCTCCTGTCTGTGACGGATCGCTTCAGTAACATAATTTCCCGTAATACCAAAAAGAACTACTGCATCAGATTTGTTCCTATGCAATAGTTCTTAATAATAATTCTTATTCAAGCCAATAACTCATCCGTGATCTGCTCCGCGTCAAACGAATATCCGCAATTGAAGCAGGGGACTTACTTGATTTGGTTAAAATCCGCGAATTTCCTCATCCTCAGATCCGGTCTTATCAATGGAGCGGATTTCGAGGAAATAGCTGTAGTTATCATTTACTTTTACTTCTACTCTGTCCCCAACTTTATGACCTTTTAACGCCATACCGATCGGAGATTCAATGCTGATGCGGTTTTCCATTGAATTTCCCCTGATAGAAGTCACCAGTTTATATTTCTCAATTTCGTCATCCTCTTCAAAATATACCTCTACAATATCATCCATTCCAACCTCGTCCTCTTTTGAATCATCGGATACGATAGTTGCTGTCTTCAGCATATTCTCAAGGTAACGGATACGGCTTTCATTCTGATTCTTATGTTTCTTGGCTGCATAATATTCGAAATTCTCACTCAGGTCTCCCTGTGCTCTTGCCTCCTTTACAGCCTCGATTGCTTCTTTTCGTACAACCAGCTTGCGGTGGTCGATCTCCTGCTGGATTTTCTCAACATCTTTCTGTGTAAGCTTTTCTTTCATTGCTGCATCTCCCTTTTTGCTGTTTCGGAAATATTTTACTGATCACTCTGCTCTCAGTAACTCAGTTTTTCATATAATCTATCTTTTATCACTAACTGTCTTGCATTGGATTAACCATATCAGACCGGCAACCTTTTGTCAAATCCCGGACATCTGCCTGAGAAAGTTGTGTGTGGTATTCTCAATCATTCTGTAAGTCAGCTCTGCCATATGTTTCGTTGATTCCTGATTCTCAGAAGAAAGCCAGGCCTTAATCATTCCTACACACCCATTCAGGCAAAATGCATACGCATATTCTACATCACGGTTATCTGCTGCAAATTTTCCTGAAAGCTGCCTCAGAACAGTCTCTGCTACCATCTTCTCGATTCTGCTTAAGAACACCATATCTCCATTACTTCCCATCAGCGCAGTACAAATATCCTTATTATTATCAAGAATCGTGAAAATACGCTCGATCAGCGGATATGAATTACCATTCTCCACGGAATCCAGCGAATATTCCTCTATTACATGTGTAATCTCATCCATCAGCTCATTCTCCACACTTTCCAGCATCTGATAAATATCACTGTAATGAAGATAAAATGTAGACCTGTTAATATCTACCTCATCTACCAGTTCCTTTACTGTAATTTCCTTGATGCTCTTCTTCTGCATCAGACGTGCAAGCCCTGCTCTAAGCTGCGCTTTGGTTTTTCGCACTCTTCTGTCTACCTTCTCTGCCATTATCCTTTCCCCCGCTTTCTGTAAATAACTCTGCTTCCTGTTGCTGGTCTGTACTTTATCAGGAAAATATAACCAATTTTATATATTGATTTTTATATATTTTATACAAAATGTAGATTCTCAGTAAAAATAGACATTTTATTTAAATTTGTCTATTACTATACGTCAAATAGCTAATTTAATGGTTGTATCTTATTTCTGGTTTTAGTATAATACCGCTCATGAAGAAAATCAACATCTTGTCGATTAATAGTTTCAATAACTATTAATCGATTTTGGTTTGATTACTTGATCTGCTGTCTATCAGCATGAACACATCATTCAGTATCTTTTGATTATTATCTGCTGAATGGTAACATTACAACTACATATAGAGAAAGAAAGGGATAAGGTATGATCAAAAACGAATGGAAAAATCTACTGCATAATAAGATCATGTTCGTTGTGGTAATTGCAATTATCGCAATCCCGATCATTTACGCAGGACTGTTTCTGAAATCCATGTGGGATCCATACGGAAGCGTTGACCATCTTCCTGTTGCGGTTGTCAATGAAGACAAACCGGTAGACTATGATGGCACAACACTAAGTGTTGGAAAGGACATGGCCGAAGAATTACGTGAAAATGATTCTATGGCATTTAACTTCGTAGACAGCCGTACAGCAGAGGAAGGCCTTAAAAACGGTACTTACTATATGGTAATTACTATTCCGGAAGACTTTTCCGCAAATGCTGCCACACTTATGGACGATGAACCTAAGAAAATGGAGCTGAAATATGAAACCAACCCAGGAACCAACTATATCGCATCTAAGTTAAGTGAAACTGCACTGCTGAAGATCAAAGATGCAGTTGCCACCCAGGTAACAGAAACCTACACACAGACAGTTTTTGACCAGATAGCCAAAGTCGGAGACGGTATGCAGGACGCAGCTGATGGATCCGGTGAACTTAACGACGGCATTAAATCCGCTGCCGAAGGAAACCAGACCATTACAAAAAATCTTAAGAAACTCTCTTCCAGCACACTTACCTTCGCAAATGGCGCTGAAACCCTTACTAAAGGTATTCAGGAATACACTGATGGTGTCTCACAGGTGAATGACGGTGCAACGCAGCTGAATGAAGGTGTAGATACACTGACTGCTAAAGTACCTGAACTTACAGACGGAATCGATACTCTTAATAACGGTGTAATAAGTTATACCTCCGGTGTCGCACAGCTCAATGAAAACTCTAAGAAACTGAAAGATGGCGCAAGTGCTCTGGAATCCGGAATTAATTCCCTGAGTGCAGGTGTAACAACCCTTGCAAACGGAGCAACTCAGTACATTAACGGTGCAAATTCTCTCGCAGACGGAACAACCGCTTACGTAAAAGGCGCTGAACAGTTAGCCAAAGGTGCTTCCCAGTTAAGCGGACTTGAAAGTCTCGGTCAGGTATCCAGCGGTATTTCACAGTTAAACACAGCAGTTTCTAAAGGAAGCAATTCTTCTGCTGCATTAAAAGATGGAACTCAGCAGCTTGAAGATGGCCTTGGCCAGCTTTATACCCAATTATCTGCTTTACAGGACAGTACAACCGCTGATTCAATAAACAAACTTACCACCGGGCTGAATCAGGCCAAAACAGGAATGGAAAATGCAGGAGAAGGAATGACTTCCGCAGCAGCCGGAATCTCCAGCGCGTCTGATGCGATCAGCCAGGTAAGCAGTCAGATTTCCGGTACTCTTGTACCAGGACTTCAGGATGCAGCTTCTCAGGCTTCTTCTGCTGCCGAAAGCATCAGTTCTGTTCTTGGTGAATATGCACAGGCTACATCTTCTGCTCTTGGAACTGCCAACAGCGAAATTGCTTCTGCCCAGACAGCAATGCAGGCAATGCAAAATGTAGCCGCAGCTCTGGAAAATGCCACAGCTTCTGCGGATGAGAACGGCATGATCTCCGCTGATTCTATCGCCGGACTTTCTGATACGCTGTATTCTTCTGTTACAGATCTGCAAAGTGTAGATAGTTCTTTTACCGAACAGTATTCCAGTCAGATTAACAGTGCTGTAAGCAGCATGTCCGCTGAACTTTCTTCCAAAGTTTCTGAGTTAAGTTCAGCAGCTGAACGAATGAACACAGTTGCCGTCCAGCTCTCTGACGGTGCTTCCACTTTAAACAATGGTGCGCAAAGCATGATTGACGGCGCCAGACAGATGAATGCAGGTGCAAGCCAGATTCCAGATGTTTCAACCAACACATTCAGTACTGTAACAGCTACCGTAAAGCAGCTTTATACCGGCGCACAGGCAGTAAATGCAGGAACTCAGTCTGTTTCTTCCGCACTGACTACACTGGAAGGCAGCACAGCATCTTTCCCGCAGGCAGCCGCAGGTGTAAAAGCATTAAATGATGGATTCAAGACATTGACAGCTAACAATGCTACTCTCACAAAAGGCGCAGCAAACCTGAAAACAGCAGGCACAAAGATTGCCGCTGTACCGCAGATTTCCTCCGGTGCTTCTCAGTTATCCGAAGGTGCTTCCACACTTAATGACGGAATCAGAGAATATACCAAAGGAGTCTCCACACTTGCATCAAATAATAAAGCTCTTACAGGTGGAACTCAGCAGCTTGCAGATGGTGCAAAAACTCTTGCAAGTGGTGCAAAAACTCTTAGCAACGGTACTAAAACTCTTACAAACGGTACATCAAAGCTTGTCTCCAATAATGCTTCATTAAACAGTGGTGCCCAGAAACTTGCTGACGGTGCTTCCCAGATCCAGAGTGGCTCCTCACAGCTTTACGATGGTTCCAAAGAACTGGGTGATGGTATGAAGCAGTTAAAGGATGGTTCTTCCACACTGGCTTCCAGCCTCAGCGACGGTGCAGACCAGGTAAAAAACACCAAGTCCAGCGATAAGACAATCAGCATGTTCGCAACTCCGATCGAGGATGAAGAAACTCAGATCACCACTGTAGAAAACAACGGTCACGCAATGGCACCGTATATGATGTCTGTTGGTCTCTGGGTCGGTGCACTGGCATTCTGCCTGATGTATCCTCTGACTACATACAAAGGCAAACTGAAATCAGGATTTGCATGGTGGGCAAGCAAGGCTTCCGTTCTTTATCCGGTAGCAATCCTGCAGGGACTTTTCCTGATCATTCTGCTTCATGCATTTAACGGATTTACACCTGCAGAAATGGCAAAGACTGTTTTATTCGCCTGCCTGACAGCAATGGCATTTACATCCATTATGTATTTCTTTAATATTACCTTTGGTAAGGTGGGAAGTTTCCTTATGCTGGTATTCATGGTAATCCAGCTTGCAGGTTCCGCAGGTACTTATCCGGTAGAAATTTCACCGGAATTTGTATCTAAGATCCACGCTTATGTACCATTTACTTATACTGTAAACGCATTCAGAAGTACAATCGCCGGCGGCACAAGTATCCGCCAGTCAGTTTATGTTCTGATCGGACTGATCATCGTATTCTTCATGATCGTATATGTTCCGCTTCTGATCCCGGGACTTATGTAATCGTATAAGAGATCATAATACGCGAAAAAAGTCCGCCGAATCT
>ERZ827496.4123-NODE-4123-length-11705-cov-6.773906_pt1 | contig 11705 bp, 6 predicted proteins | sample MGYA00519769_ERZ827496 | MGnify/ENA primary metagenome ERZ827496 (study PRJEB31778, sample SAMEA3449327) | human gut metagenome | biome: human gut; feature: human-associated habitat; material: faeces | place: United Kingdom | collected 2010/2012 ...
GGCGGGTCTGGTCAAAGGAGGACAGGGTGATGGCCTCCGGGGTATCGTCGATGATCAGATCTACGCCGGTAGCGGTCTCCAGTGCGCGGATGTTGCGGCCCTCGCGGCCGATGATGCGGCCCTTCATCTCATCGCTGGGCAGCGGCACCACGCTGACGGTGGTCTCGCTGCAATGGTCGGCAGCACAGCGGCTGACGGCCTGTCCGATGAGGTTGCGGGCGATGTTATCGCAGTTTTCCTTCAGGTCGGTCTCGTAGGCGGCAACGCGCACGGCCTTTTCGTGGGTCAACTCCTCGTCCACCTTATGCAGCAGCACCTCGCGGGCGTCCTCCTGGCTCAAACCGGCCAGCGTTTCCAGACGCTCCATCTCCTTGGCGCGCAGAGCGTCGATCTCTGCCAGACGCTCCTCGGCCTCGGCAGCGCGCTTTTTCAGCTCTTCTTCCTTCTTTTCCAGCGCTTCGGTCTTGCGGTCCAGCGCCGTCTCCTTCTGGTCGATGCGGTTCTCCTGACGGCTGATCTCCGCACGGCGCTGCTTGATCTCCTTGTCGGCCTCTGCCTTCTGGGCATCGACCTCGGCTTTCAGACGGAAAGCCTCGTCCTTTGCTTCCAGAACCGCTTCCTTGCGCTTCTGGTCGGCGGTCTTGATCGCCTCGTTCACCAGCCGGGTAGCCTCGGCCTCGGCGCTGCCGATCTGGGCTTCGGCAGTCTTTTTACGGTTGTTGTAACCAATAAAATAACCCGCAGCCACGCCGACAACAGCAACGATCAAGGCCACGATCACTCCGATCGCGGTCATTGCGTTCACTCTCCTTTGTTTCAATTCAATGCAAAATTAAAAGCAGGAGACGCTGCGCAGCAGGACACGGGCAATGATATAGAAAGAGCTTTCAATGCAAAAAGTGACACCAAAACCATACGCACCACCCAAAACCGGCGGCACGGGCAAAAGCATACGGCTTTTCTCTTTACGGTTCCATTTTATATCAAACAGGCACGCTTTGCCTGAAACGGGTACAGGGTCACACTGAAACCTGCGTACAGCGTCTTTGATTCCATACTACTAAATATAGTACGAAACATTTGCCCGCTTGTCAAGAGGAAAACCCTGCCCGCAGAACATTTTGTGCAGAAAAACAAAAATAAGATGGCTGCGGCAGGCACCCCCTCAGTCATCGCTGCGCGATGCCAGCTTCCCCGAGGGGGGAGCTGGCACGCCGTCAGACGTGACTGAGAGGGTTCTCTCCCCAAACCAAAAAGGCTGCCCCGGAGAACGGAGCAGCCCTTCTGGCTTATGATGAGAAGAAGAAAATGAAGGAGATGTCTTATTATTTGGCGGCTTTTTCGCCCTCCGGGAAGATGATCTTATTCACAAAGAAGAAGATGACCATGGAGATGCCGCCGTTGAGCACGGTGGTGCCGATGTTGTAGATGAAGTCCGGTACCAGCAGACCGGCCACTGCCACCCAGATGCAGTTGATGGAGTTGACGATGCAGGTAATGACGCAGAAGGCCAGCACATACCAGCCGATCTGTTTTGCCAGATTGCCCTTGCTGCGGAACACAAAATTGCGCTGGATGGGGAAGTTGATGCACTCGCCGATGACCATGGCGATCATGTAAGCGCAGAAGTAGGGCAGACCGCCGTGGGCGGCATCGTAGCCGAGGATGTTCCACTTGAAGGTCTCGCCGAACAGGGTGATGTCGATGCCCGGCCAGCCGAAATCCACCACCGGCAGGCTGGCAAAGGCCTTGGGCAGAAATTGCAGCAGCAGGTACTTGAACACCGTGATGAGGTTAGACACGATGACGAACAGGCCGCCCTCGCGCACCCACTTGGCAGCGGCGGGGTGCTTTGCCGCGAAGTTATTCCAGAAATTCATAGCCTGCTTCCTTTCAGCTGTTTTTCAAGCGCTCTTCCATGCGGCTGTTCAGCACGAGGTTCTTCACGGCCTCTACGATCACCCGCACAAGGCCGATGATCCAGAAGCCCTGCAGCTCCATCACGATGCCGTCCACCATGCCCATGCTGATAGCGCCGTTGGTCATTTTGGCCAGCGCCCGCAGAGGCATATTGTACTGGAACAGGATGTTCAGGTCGGGCTTGCCCTTTTTGATGCTGCGGCGCAGCAGGGTGCCCAGCACGGCAGCCGCCAGCCAGCCGATGGGGCTGCGTCCGTGCCCCATCTCGCCCAGCGTCATGTTGCGGTCGATGTGCACCTTGTTCTCCGGGATGGGACGGCCCAGCAGCGCCTCAAACTCCGCGTCCGGCACGTTCTGCACCTGCGCAGTGCGGTAATGTGTAAGGTCTTTGCCCGCGTAGGGGTCTGGTGCGCCGGTGCCCGCCACCGTGACAGCGGCAGTCAGACGGATATCGGCGCTGGAAGCGCCCACCAGCAGCTGATAGCTGCCGCCCTCCACCTCCCAGCGGTCGGTGGCAACGTTCCAGTAGCGGAACGCCTTATCGTCCAGCGGGATGGTGACGGTCTTGCTCTCTCCGGCTTCCAGCTGCACCTTGGTAAAGCCCTTCAGCTCCTTGACAGGGCGGAAAACTTTTGCATCCGGCTTTGCCACATACAGCTGCACCACCTCGGCACCTGCACAGCTGCCGGTGTTGGTGACAGTCAGGGTCACGCCGGTTTCGTCTGCTTTCAGGTCACTGTACGCAAAGCTGGTGTAGCTCAGGCCGTAGCCGAAGGGGAAGGCGGTGGGCACACCGGCGGTGTCGTAGTAGCGGTAGCCCACATACAGACCCTCGCGGTACTCCACAGTGGGGCCGTCGCCGCCGAAATGCGCTTTTGCGGGGGTGTCGGCGTAGCTGCGCGCCCAAGTCTCAGCCAGCTTACCGCAGGGGTTCTGCGCGCCGGTGAGCACCTCGACCAGTGCGCCCGCACCGGCCTGACCGCCCAGACAGCCGTAGACCAGCGCCTTGCAGTCCTTGACCCAATCGCTTTCCAGCGAGGAGCCTGCACTCAGCAGCACCACCACGTTGGGGTTTGCCGCCGCCACAGCGGCCAGCAGTTCCAGCTGGTTCTCTGCCAGCTTCATGTCGGCGCGGTCGATGCCCTCGCTCTCCTTGATCTCGTCCAGACCCATGCACAGCAGCACCACATCAGCGTTCTTTGCCAGCAGCACCGCCTCGGCTTTCAGTGCCTCATCGGGCTTGCCCTGCCGGTCAAAGCCCTTGGCGTAGCCGACGCTGTTCAGACCGCTTTCGGCAAGGCAGTCCAAGAAGGAATCCACCTTGATGGAGTTGACGGCGCTGGAGCCTGCACCCTGATAGCGGGGCGTCTGGGCAAAGTCGCCGATGACCGCCACCTTTTCCCCCTTTGCAAGGGGCAGCAGGTCGTTTTCGTTCTTCAGCAGCACGATGCTCTGGGCAGCAGCCCGGCGTGCCAGCGCGTGGTGGGCATCGGCATCGAACTTGCCGGGTGCGGCGTCCACCGCCGCCTTGGTGGTGAACACCAGCTCCAACAGTTCCTCCAGCCGGGCGTCCACGTCCGCTTCGGTGATCTTGCCGGTCTGCACCGCCTTCATCAGCTCCCGGATGGCGTCCCCGCCGGGGGCAGGCATTTCCAGCGTAGAGCCGTTCTTTACGCCGAGGGCGTGGTCGTTGCTGCCGCCCCAGTCGGTGACCACTGCACCGTCAAAGCCCCAGTCCCTGCGCAGGATCTCCATGAGCAGGTGGGCGTTCTCGTTGGCGTAGGTGCCGTTGACAAGGTTATAGGCGGACATGATGGTCTTGGGCTGCGCCTCCTTGACCACCATCTCGAAGCCGGTCAAGTAAATTTCCCGCAGGGTGCGCTCGTCCACGATGGAATCCGAGGCCATGCGGCGCAGCTCCTGACTGTTCACGGCAAAGTGCTTGGGGCAGGCGGCAATGCCGTTTTTCTGGATGCCGCGGACGTAGGCCGCCGCCATCTTACCGGCAAGGTAGGGGTCCTCCGAGAAATACTCGAAGTTGCGGCCGCACAGCGGGCTGCGCTTGATGTTCAGGCCGGGGCCCAGCAGCACCGACACGCCCTGTGCCGCTGCTTCTTCGCCCATGGCTGCGCCCACAGCCTCGCCAAGCTCCGGGTCCCAGCTGTTGGCAACGGTGGCCGAGGTGGGAAAACAGGTAGCGGGCACACTGGGGTTCAGGCCCAGATGGTCGGCAGCGCCCGCCTGCTTACGCACGCCGTTGGGGCCGTCCGACAGGGTAATGGCCGGGATGCCCTTGCCCGGCAGCGCCCGGGTGGTGAACACCGTGCCGCCGCTCAGCAGGGCGCATTTTTGTTCCAGATCCAGGCTGTTGATGATATCTGTGTGTTTCATGGGTCTCTCCTGACAATCAAAAAAAGGGGGCGGGCGTTTGCCCGCCGCCCCTTCTGTTCCTATGTGTTGATCAGACGGTTTTTACGTCCTCTTTCTTTTTACGGAAGCGGAGGATCGTCAGAACGACCAGAACTGCGATCAGACCGCCGCAGACACCATCCACTGCGTAGATGACCTTCTGGTAAGGCTCGACCTTTGCCAGATAACGGCTGCCCGGCATACCGCCGTTCATTGCCTTGGAGTTTGCAATGGTGTACAGGATGTTATGGATTGCTTCACGACCGTAGTGGTAATCTGCAACGTCATCCTTGTTAAAGGTGTACCGTGCGCCGGTGGGCAGGTTCGTCAGCTTGCCGTCTGCACCGGCCTGGATCATCTGGCCAGCGTCCATAAAGACACCGGTGTTTGCGTTGTCGGTGATGATAAAGCCGTGGAAGCCCCACTCGTTGCGCAGCAGGCCGGTGATCATGTTGTAGTTGCCGCCGGCCCAGGTATAGCCAACGCGGTTGAAGGAGGTCATGATGCCGGTGACGGACGGGATCTCGGTGGTGGCATTGCTGTAAGTGCCGTCGCCGTTGTCCTTTGCATAGTTCATCTCGACCTTATCAGACTTGACGCACATCTCAAAGGGCTTGAGGTAGATCTCGCGGGCCGCCTGCTCGTTCAGGAAGGTCGCAATGCTGTACTGGCCTTCACGGTCGCCGCGGTGGTCCTCCTGATCGTTGATGGCGTAATGCTTGACAAAGACATACATACCGCGGGAGGCGACACCCTCACACTCGAGGGAAGCAATGTGACCGCCGATGAACGGATCCTCGGAGTAATACTCGCTGTTGCGGCCGGAGAATGCCGTGCGGTGCATATTGACAGCAGGTGCATACCAGCCATCAACGCCCAGATAGTAGGACTCGTCGCCAATGTTCTCGCCGTAGTGAGTGGCCAGATCATCGTTGTAGGTCTGTGCCAGAACGATCACGCCGCAGTGCGTGATGTTGCCCTTGAAGTAGAGGTTGCCGCTTGCATCAAAGCCGTAGTTGATCAGGCCGGTGGCAGTGTCGCGGTCGGTCGTGGAGGGCTTATCCACCGACTTGATGGCAGCCGTGCCATAGCCGGACTGCGTGATCAGGGTCTGATAATCGCTGGGGGTCAGCTGGTCGAGCAGTGCGTCCCACTTTTCATCATCGTAATCCAGACCGCGCATATCGATCAGACCCAGACCGTTGTCCTTGCCGTAAACGATCTCATCGGTCAGGGTGGAGAAGTCGGTGGGGTTCAGGGAATCAAAAGAATCCAGCTTTGCAAGGTCCTCCTTGCTGATCGTCTTGCGGTAGGTATAGGATGCAGCCTTGCCGCTGGCATCGGTACCATTGATGGGGTTGCCCCAGGTGCTGATCTGGTCGCTGACCTCGCCGTCAACGGTCGGCCAGGTGCCAGTCCAGTCACTGCGGGAGAGATACTGCAGCCCGCCGTTTGCATGGTCGAGCTGATTGGTAATCTCCACACCGGTCGTGGTGTCAAGCTTGTAGGTCGTGGTATCCACGGTGCCGTTTGCCGGGGTGTAGATTTCAACAAAAGCAGTGTCGCCATCCGCGGTCATACCGTCTGCCACGCTCTTTCCCTTGGCAGAGAGGATGTTGTTGACCGCTTCGTGTGCGTTTTTAGCCGCAGTGATATAGTAATCACCTGCGTCCAGAATGTAGGTCTTGGCATTGACGTAGTCGTAGGACTTCAGCTGTTCCTGATCAAAGGTGATTTTCACCGTTTCGCTTGCACCGGGAGCCAGCTCCGAGGTCTTGGCGTAACCGACCAGTTCAACGGCAGCCTTTTCCACCTTGTTGGCCTTGTCATAATCGGTGTAAGGGCTCTGTGCGTAGACTTCCACAACGTCCTTGCCTGCAACAGAACCGGTGTTGGTGACCTTGACCGTCACGGTGCAGGTATCGCCATCCCAGCTGGTGTTGTAATCCGACCAGTCAAAGGTGGTGTAGGACAGGCCGTAGCCGAAGGGGTACATCACAGCATCGTCGTAGTTGTAATCGCCCGCATTGCCCTGACCGAGGACTTTATCCTCGTAACGGGTCTCGTAGTAGCGGTAGCCAACATAGATGCCCTCTTTGTAGCTGACGTAGTTGTACTTGGTGAGGTTGCCATTCTCATCGTAGTAGGCAAAGTCGCCGAAGTTCTGCGCCGCCGGGCTGTTCATGGCATCCACTTCATAGGTATCCACGGTGCGGCCGGAAGGATTGACCTTGCCGGAGAAGATCTCAGCCAGAGAGCACAGGCCGTAGTCGCCCATGGCAGGAGCCGAGATGACCGTGTGGATGCTGGGATAATCCTCCACCCAGCTCAGATCGACCGCTGCACTGGAGTTCAGCAGCAGCACCACATCGTCAAAGTTGTCGTTCAGGTACTGGAGAATCTCCAGTTCCACGGAATCCGGCTCGAGGTAGGTCTTGGTCTTGTCCTCTTCCACATCGGTGTGGTTGTACATGGAGCGCGGCATATCGCGGCCTTCGCCCGCCACACGGCTGAACACAAAGACCGGCACCGTGCCCTGCATGGAATCGGTCAGACCCGGCTCTGCTTTCATAACAGACAAGGGGCATTCGTTGATGGAAAAGTCCTCGTCATCACCGTAGGAAACGGAACCAACGCCCAGACCGTAATCCTTGCCGTTGCCTTCGGAATAGAATTTCCAGAGGTCCTCGTTGACACCGAACCCGGCATCTTCAAAGGCCGTTTTCATATCGACTTTGTTGCCGCCGATGTAGCTGACTGCCGAATGGCTGACAAAACTGAAGGTGGTATCCGTGCTGTACGGCATTCTGCCTTCATTGTTCTTCAGCAGGACGATGCCCTCTGCTGCGATCTGCTTGTTCAGGGCGATCTCATCCTCAACCAGCGCATCCTCTGTGTCAAAGCCGGGCTTGCCGTACTCCATGTTGATGCCTTCGGTCTTGGCCTTGCTGTTGTCGATGCCGCCGCTCTTCAGGCCCAAAATGCTCTGCACGCTGCTGGCGTTGGGCGGGATCAGCACATTGGCCGCAACTATACCGCCCGCCAATGCGACACACAACACACCCGAAACGGCAGTTTTGATGATCTTGCCCATCATCCTACTGTCCTTCTTTTTCTGTGCCATAACTGTTAACTCCTTCTCTTTTGGGTACACGACCCGGTTCATAGCTGTTCTCCGGAGCGCGTCCGCTCCTTTGCTTGATGTCATTTTATCATATATACTGCAGAACGAACCGTTCTCCGCACAATCTGTCGTTTTGGATGCACAATTTGCAGAAGTTACAATAAATTTTCAATTTTTATTGTGCTAATACACAAATATTGCAACATTGTATTTGTGCACCCTGACAGACAACAAAAAAACGGCAGGGGATCCCTGCCGTAAAAATATTATTGCTTTTGGGGCAGCGGAAATAAGATCCGCAGGGTGCACCAGTTGTTTTCCCAGTGCATCGTCATGCTGCCGCCGTGCTGCCCGACGGTGGTGCGGACGCTTTTCAGGTCCGACCCCTGCTGCGGCAGACCGTCCGCATCCAGTGCGGGGGCGGCCTCTGTATAATGCTCGAACCGCAGCATGGCAAAGCCGCCCTGACTGTACACCGCCACCTTTATGAGCCGCTTTTCCGGGTCCTGCTCGGCGGCGCAGCTTTCAATGGCGTTGTCCAGCGCCACGCCCACGATGGTGCACAGCTCCCGGATGGTGAGAAAACCCAGCATCCGGCCGTCCGCTACGCTGGTGATGGTGATATTCTCCTGCTGGCATTCCATGGTCTTGGCGGTGAGCAGGGTATCCAGCACCGGGTTGCCGGTCTTGTTCTCGGCCTCGTACTGGCGGATGTTCTGCTCCATGGCGGCAATGGCAGCGTTCTGCTTGGTCTGGTCCTGCTCCTCCCGGATGCGGGCAAGCTGGACTTTCAGTTCATGATACCGCCGGTTGATGAGGTTGATGCCCTCCTTGCTGCGCTTGTACTGCTCGTACTGGCGGTGCAACACCTCGTCCATGGCGGCAAGCTCGCTGTGCAAAGCGTTCTCCTGCAGCTGCTCGTGCTGCACAGATAAGATCAGCACGCCGGAAAAATCCACCAGTGTGCGGATGGAAAAAATGCTCATGTTGATCTCGCTGCCGGGCAGAAATCCCAGATTGCTCACCGCAAAGGCGGTCAGCGCCAGCATGACCGCCGTCAGGGCGGCGCTGCCGCCGATCTGTAAGTGCCCGGCGGGCTGGGGACGGCGGTGCTGCAGATAGCACATGATGCCGAACAGCGTCCCATACACCAGCGCCAGCAGCAGCAAAGACAGCGGCTCCCGTGGGCCGCGGGCGGGCCAGAGGGCGCAGTGCAGCTGCCACTCCACGCTGGCGGCAAGCTCTGCCAGAATAAACGCCCGGGCGCAGTGATACCCGGCTTCCAGCAGGGTGATGCTCCACACACCCCATAGATATAAGTAAGAAAGCCCGATGGCCGTTACCATGCAGGGGATCCAGAGCCCGCCGGGCACATTGCCCGTCAGCCCCAGAAAGGCCGACAGCACCGCCGCCCACAGCAGGGTGATACCCCCGGTGACCGCTCTGGAAAAGCGGGGCGCAAGCGCCGGGGTGAACAGCAGCACCGCCAGACACTCGGCAAGGGCGGTGTACAGCCGGGGGATATCCGGCAGCGCGGTCATGAGCCTTCACCTCCGATGTAGTCGGTCAGTGCGGCAAGGAAAGCCTTACGCTTGGGGCGGCTGATCTGCAGCTCGCAGGGGCCCACCTGCACCGTGTTCTGCTGCACCGCCTGCACCTGCGCCAGATTTACCAGATAACCGCTGTTGCACCGGGCAAAGGGGCAGTCTGCCAGCTTTTCCTCAAAGGCCTTGAGGGCGCCGGGGGCGGAAAAATCGCCCTCATCGGTATAAAAGTGCACCCGGTGCCCCTCGCTTTCCAAGTAATAGATGCTGGCGGTGTCCAGCCGGCGCAGCCCGCCCTCCACCGGCACGGTCAGGTAGCGCTTTGCCCGCTTTTCCAGCCGGGAAACGGCCTTGAGCAGCTGCTGCGAAAAGGCAAAGTAGGGCACCGGCTTCAGCACATAGTCCAGCGCTCCCACCGAGTAGCCCCGGATGGCATACTGCGCCATATTGGTGATGAAGATCAGGATGACGTCTGCATCCATCTGCCGGATGCGCTCTGCCGTGGTCATGCCGTCCAGATGCTTCATCTCCACATCCAGAAAAATAATATCGTAGACCGCGCGGTAATCCTCCAGAATATCCACGCCGTCCGCAAAGACCGTCACTTCAAACTCTGTCCCGTACTGCCGGGTATACCGCCGGACATACTCCTGCAATACTCCCTGCACCTCCGCGTCGTCCTCTACGATCGCCACCCGGATCATGACCGCACCTCCCTTACCACACCTTTGTGGAACTGTTACGGCTCTATTATAGCGCAATCCCGTCCGGTTTGCCAAGGGGCACTCCGCAACAAAGGGCAGGGCAGCCCACAGCTGACCACCGTGGACGTGAACCCCTACCAGCTGGGCATGGAAGCCGCCAGCCAGACCATCAACCACATCGAGAACCCGAACCTTCTGGCCACAAAGATCATCGTGCCGCATAAGCTCATCCCCCGGGAGAGCTGCTGCCCGCCGGAGGAGGATCGGTGCTAAGTAAGCGCTTTTTCAGCAAGACAGTGTCCGCTTCCGGGAGCTGCCGCGCAGCGCTTGCTATCCTGCCCCCAGAGTAGACAGCGTAAAAAACGCTGCATCCTCCGGGGGTATTTTTATGCCCAAAAAGGCACAAAAGAATGCCCGCCCACCTGTGGAAAACCACGGTGGGCGGGCATTTTATGGTTTATCGTTTGCGCGCTGTAAAAGCGTTCAGAGGGCGGTGGGCTGGGGTACCAGCCGGAAAAGCATTACGGGCAGCTCGCTGTTTGCAAAATCCAGCGTAAAGATGATCGTTCCGCGCTCTGTTTCAAAAGGCATCTCCGTCTGTGTGCCGTCCGGGGCAATGCGCACAAGCGTTTTGCCTTCCAGCAATCCGGCGGGCAGCGCGAGCCTTACCCGACCGGTGGGCTGCGTCAGGCTGCCTGCGGTTTCAAAGGCCACACTCAGGTATTCTCCATTCGTCCGTGCGGTCACATCCTCCGTAGAAAGACTGCCGCTGATAGCCCACGCCGTTGCCGCTTCGAGCTTTTCCAGCTGCGCGGCGTTTTCTGCCTGCCCGCACACGGGGCAGAAGGTCAGCGTTTCGCCTTCCGCAGTGCGGAAAGTAAACTTCCGGCAATCCGTGCTGCCAGTGTGCGCGCAGCCCTGCCGCAGACAATCGGCGCTCTGAGAGCCGGTTCCGTTCGGGGACCATGCACCGAACTGGTGTCCCAGCTTATCGGTCGGGTCTGCGGTGTAGCTGTCTTTGCAGCGGGAGCAGGTAAAAACAGTATAGCCGTCTGCTTCACAGGTAGGCTCTACGGTAACAGCCTGATAATCATGGTTCAGTGCGGGCAGCTCTGCATAGGTGGTATGGTCGCAGCGGGAGCAGGTTTCGTAAGCATTCCAGCCGATTTCCGTACAGGTGGGGACTTTTGCTGCGTGCTGCTCCAAATCGTGGTTCAGCGCGGGCACCTCTGCATAGGTGGTATAGTCGCAGTTTTTGCAGGTATCGTAGGCATTCCAGCCAATTTCCGTACAGGTGGCGGCTTTTGCATCGTGACGCACTAAATCGTGGTTCAATGCGGGCAGCTCCGCATAGGTGGTATAGTCACAACGGGAGCAGGTTTCGTAAGCATCCCAGCCCTTTTCCGTACAGGTAGGGGCTTTTGCTGCGTGCTGCACCAAGTCGTGACCGCCGTCGTACCGCCCTCCGCAAGTGGTGCACGTTCCCGGCCTGATGCAGGTCGCGCGGCTGTCGCCGCCGCAGGGTACGTTCTCTTCTTTTGCGTCGCAGTTGGGGTTCGTGCATATGCGGGTGTGCGTGCCGTCGCCGTTAGGATTCCACTCGCCCCATGCGTGACCGGGGATGTCGTATTCCGCGCCGCATTTTTTACAGATTTTGCCCTCGGTGCAGGTGGGACCTTGGGTACCGCCGCTATGTACCTGTAAATGCGTAATATTGCCATCCTTGTGGCAGTTCTGGCATTCAGTTACATAAACCCTATGATAGGTCGAATCATATTTTTCGTATCTGCGGGCCTCACGTTCTTCCCTAATCCCACAGAAGGCGCAGTACACCGGGACTGTTTCTGCCGCCGCTTTTAACACGATCCCCGGTATCAGGCACACCATTGCCAGCACCGTCAAACACCGGATCAGCCATTTTTTCATGTTACTCCCTCCTTGTCATCAAACCTTGTTATCCTTTCAGATCAAACTGCACGGACAGCGATGCAAGCACGGCATCTA
>ERZ827496.4130-NODE-4130-length-11685-cov-3.827257_pt1 | contig 11685 bp, 9 predicted proteins | sample MGYA00519769_ERZ827496 | MGnify/ENA primary metagenome ERZ827496 (study PRJEB31778, sample SAMEA3449327) | human gut metagenome | biome: human gut; feature: human-associated habitat; material: faeces | place: United Kingdom | collected 2010/2012 ...
GCACGACCGCCGCGGGCGGCACGGTCGCGACCGACGGTTCCACCTCGATGGAAAAGGTCATCGGCGCGCTCGGCGAATCCTTCATGGAAGCCAATAAGGGCACGACCTTCACCTACAACCCGACCGGCTCCGGCTCCGGCATTCAGGCCGTCTCCGAAGGGCGCTGCGACATCGGTTTGTCGAGCCGCGCACTCAAGGACGATGAGAAGGCCGCCGGTCTGAAGGAGACCATCGTCGCGCTCGACGGCATCGCCATCATCGTCAATCCCCAGAACCCGGTCAAGGACCTGAGTCTGGAGCAGATCGCCAAGATCTACACCGGCGAGATCACCAACTGGAAGGATGTCGGCGGCGAGGATGCCGAGATCGTGCGCATCGGCCGTGAGGCCGGCAGCGGCACGCGCGACGGCTTCGAGTCCATCACCGAGACCAAGGACGTCTGCCAGTACCGTCAGGAGCTGACCTCCACGGGCGATGTGATCACCACCGTGTCCCAGAACCCGAACGCGATCGGCTATGCCTCTCTGGCTGCCATCAAGGACAGCGTCAAGGCGCTGACCGTCAACGGTGTTGCGCCGACGGAGGCGACCGTCAAGGACGGCACGTACCTCGTCCAGCGTCCGTTCGTCCTCGTGACGAAGGAGGGCACTGCCCTGAGCGAGACCGCGCAGAAGTTCTTCGACTTCGCGATCTCTGCGCCTGCCGCGTCCATCATCTCCGCAGCGGGCGCAGTCCCGGTGGCCTGAGTCACAGGTAAGCGCAAGGCGGCTGGTTGTTCCGGCCGCCTTTGGTATATACAGAGGTGCTGGATATGAAAAAGAAATCTCAAGCTCTGGAGACGGTCGTGCACGGCGTGTTCTTGCTCCTTGGCCTCATCACCGTCGGGTGCGTGCTGCTCATCAGCGTGTACCTGATCGTCTCCGGCATCCCCGCCATCCGGCAGATCGGGCTCATCCCGTTCCTGTTCGGCAAGACGTGGGCGTCCACGGCGGCGGAGCCGTCCTACGGCATCCTGCCGTTCATTCTCACAAGTGTATACGGCACCGCAGGCGCGATCGTGCTCGGCGTGCCGATCGGCTTTCTGACGGCGGTGTATCTGGCGAAGGTCGCCCCGCCGCGCATCCGCAGCGTCATGTCCGCGGCCGTGAGCCTGCTTGCCGGCATCCCGTCGGTCGTCTACGGTCTTGTGGGCATGCTCGTGCTCGTGCCGGGCATCCGCAAGGTGTTTCATCTGGCCGACGGCGCGAGCCTGCTCGCCGCCATCGTCGTGCTGGCGATCATGATCCTTCCGTCGATTATCAAGGTGTCCGTCACGGCGCTCGAGGCCGTGCCGCCCGAGTATGAGGACGCATCGCTCGCGCTCGGCGCGACGCCGGTCGAGACGTACTTCAAGGTCTCCGTTCCGGCAGCCAGGAGCGGCATCGCCGCCGCCGTCGTGCTCGGCGTCGGCCGCGCCATCGGCGAGGCCATGGCCGTCATGATGGTGTCGGGCAACGCGCCGAATATGCCGTCGCTGTTTGAAAGCGTGCGCTTTCTGACCACGGCGGTCGCAAGCGAAATGTCCTATGCGTCCGGCCTGCAGCGGCAGGCGCTGTTCTCCATCGCGCTGGTGCTGTTTTTGTTCATCATGCTCATCAACGCCACGCTCAACTTCTTCCTCAAGCGCAATAAGGAGGGCAAGGGATGAAAAAGAAAGCCATTTCCGACAGCCGCAGAGCCTACATCCTCTTCATGCGCATCCTCATGGGCGCGGCAGCTGCGATCACGGCGGCGCTGGTGCTGTTTCTGATCGCCTATGTGCTCGTCAAGGGGCTGCCGAACGTGTCGTGGACGCTGCTGTCCACCGCGCCGAGCTATCTGTCGGACCGCATCGGCATCCTGCCGGACCTGCTCAACACGCTCTACATCGTCATTGCGACGCTGCTGATCGTGCTGCCGCTCGGCGTGGGGGCTGCCATTTACCTGACCGAGTACGCGACGAACCGCCGCGTCATCGGGGTCATCGAATACGCGGCCGAGACGCTCTCCGGCATCCCGTCGATCATCTACGGCCTCGTGGGCATGCTGTTTTTCTGCCAGTTTCTGAACATGAAAACATCGCTGCTCGCGGGCGCGCTCACGCTCGTCATCATGAACCTGCCGACCATCATGCGCACCACGCAGGAGAGCCTCAAAACCGTGCCGCAGAGCTACCGCGAGGGCGCGTTCGGGCTCGGCGCGGGCAAGTGGCGCGTCATCCGCACCGTGGTGCTGCCCGGCTGCGTGGACGGTGTCATCACCGGCTGCATCCTGTCCATCGGGCGCATCCTCGGCGAGTCGGCGGCGCTGCTGTTCACGGCGGGCTTTGCCCACGCGCTCAACGGCTTTTTTGACGGGCTGAGCAGCGCGGGCGCCACGCTCACCGTCGCGCTTTATGTCTACGCCAAGGAACAGGGACAATTCGACGTGGCCTTTGCCATCGCCGCCATTTTGATGCTCCTCACACTGCTCATCAACGGCGCGGCCATGCTCGTCGAGAGATACTTCAGGAGGAAAAGAAGCCTATGAGTGATATTATGACCGTTCAGGGTCTGGATCTCTGGTACGGAGACCATCAGGCGCTGCACGATATCTGCATGAACATTCCGGAAAAGAGCATCACGGCGCTCATCGGGCCGTCCGGCTGCGGCAAGTCCACGTTCCTCAAAACGCTCAACCGGATGAACGATCTGGTCCCTGGTATCCGCATCGAGGGGGATGTCCGGCTCAAAGGCCAGGACATCTTTGCCCGGGAGATGGAGCTCACCACCCTGCGCCGCCGGGTGGGTATGGTGTTCCAGAAAGCGAACCCGTTCCCCATGAGCATCTACGACAACATCGCCTATGGCCCCCGTACCCACGGCATTCATTCCAAGGCGAAGCTGGACGAGATCGTGGAAAACTCCCTGCGGAGTGCGGCGATCTGGGACGAGGTCAAAGACCGTCTGAACAAGAGTGCACTGGGCATGTCCGGCGGACAGCAGCAGCGGCTCTGTATCGCACGGGCACTGGCAGTACAGCCGGAAGTGCTCCTCATGGACGAACCCACCAGTGCACTGGATCCGATCTCCACTTCCAAGGTGGAAGATCTGGTGTTGTCGCTGAAAAAGGACTATACCATTATTATTGTAACCCACAACATGCAGCAGGCAACCCGTGTGTCTGACCGTACTGCGTTCTTCCTGCTGGGAGAAGTGGTGGAATATGCCGAAACAGAACAGCTGTTTTCCAAGCCGCAGGATCAGCGGACAGAGGACTATATTTCAGGGAGGTTCGGATAATGAGAGAACACTACGAAGCACAGCTGACAATGCTGAATACCGAAATGATTCAAATGGGAGCACTCTGCGAAGATGCCATTTCCGGTGCCATTCAGGCACTGCTGGAGGACGACAAGCACCTTGCCGAAAAAGTCGGCAGCATTGAAATGGAGATCGACCAGCATGAACGGGATATTGAACGGCTCTGCATGCGGCTTTTGCTGATGCAGCAGCCGGTGGCGACCGATCTGCGTGTGGTTTCTTCTGCCCTGAAAATGATTTCTGATCTGGAGCGTATCGGCGATCAGGCGTTCGACATCTCGGACATTACCAAGCACGTTTCTTTTCAGAAGTATGAGAGCAAGGTACATATCAAGGAAATGGCAAATGCTGTCATTCACATGGTGACCGACAGCGTGGATTCCTATGTGAAAAAAGATGCGGCACTGGCGAAAAAGGTGGCTGCCGCAGACGATCAGGTGGACGATTTGTTCCTGAAAGTCCGTTCGGAACTGGTGGAACTGGTGCGTTTGAACCAGAACATGGCAGAGGGTGCACTGGACTTGATGATGATTGCCAAGTATCTGGAACGCATCGGCGACCATGCTGTCAACGTGGCGGAATGGGTGATCTATGCCATTACCGGCGACCATATGAAGCTGGCGTGAGGGGAGTTGCCCTTGAAAGGTGGAGGGGTTCTCGTGGAATCTTTTGCTTGGTGTAAAAGGTCTACGAGATAACCCTTCAGTCAAGCCTACGGCTTGCCAGCTCCCCTAAAGGGGAGCCTAGAAACCCAAGGGGAGCCTAGATATAAAAGCCTCCCCTTTAGGGGAGGGGAACCAGCGAAGCTGGTGGAGGGGTTCTCTGTGAAATCTTTTACGTAATGTGCGAGGTTTTACGGAAGAAATCCCTCCGGCACTTCGTGCCACCTCCCTTTTCAAGGGAGGCTGATAAAAACGGAAGCCTATTTTAACTGGGCGAACCCCGAAAATTTCCTTGACGAATGACGGGGAATATGGTACGATATAGACGGTAAAACGTCAGGAGGGAGCATCTTTTTGGACGTTCCCTCTTTTTGTTGAAATGACAGATGCAGAGCCGGCGGAACGGCTGCACAGGCAGCACTGCTGGTACACTTTGCGGGAAGAAAGGGCAGTCATATGATTTATTTAGTAGAAGACGACGACAGCATTCGGGAATTGGTGATCTACACCCTGCGGAGCACCGGCATGGACGCAAAGGGGTTCGGGCTGCCCTCGGAGTTCTGGCACGCCATGGAAGAACAACTGCCGGAACTGGTGCTGCTGGATATTATGCTGCCGGAAGAAGACGGTCTGGAGATCCTCCGGAAAATCCGCGGCAGGCAGGAAACCAAAAGCCTGCCGGTCATTATGCTGACTGCCAAGGGGACGGAGTACGATCAGGTAGTGGGACTGGACAACGGGGCAGACGACTATGTGGCAAAGCCTTTCGGCATGATGGCACTGGTGGCACGGATTAAGGCAGTGCTTCGCCGGACAGCGGAAAAGTCCGCAGAGGGCAAGGTGCTCCAGCTGGGCGAACTGCGGGTGGATCCGGTTCGCCACGTGGTACAGGCGGCAGGGGAGCCGGTGAACCTGACACTGAAAGAATTCGAACTGCTCTGCCTGCTGCTGGACAATCCGGGTGTCGTCTTTACCCGCGACCAGCTGCTGAACCAGATCTGGGGCTATTCGTTCGACGGCGAAAGCCGTACCGTTGATGTGCACGTGCGGCACCTGCGGCAGAAGCTGGGGGACTGCGGCAAATACATTGAAACTGTCCGCGGCATCGGCTACCGTTCGGGAGATGGAAACGCATGACCAGGAAAATTTTTCAATCCATTATCGCCGTCGTGATCTCTGTGCTGCTGCTAAGTCTGGCACTGATTACCGGCGTGCTGTATAACCACTTCGAAACCACTATGCTGGATCAGCTGCGGACGACGGCACAGTTTGCGGAACAGGGCGTGGAACAGGAGGGCATGGCGTATTTTGACAGCCTTCACGCCCAGAACTGCCGCGTGACATGGATCGCCGCAGACGGCACGGTGAAATACGACAACCGCAGCAACCCGAAAACCATGGAAAACCATGCCGACCGGCAGGAGGTGCGGGAGGCAATGGAGAACGATTCCGGCACCAGTGTCCGGCGTTCGTCCACCCTGTCGGAACACACCATGTACTACGCCAAGCGGCTGAGTGACGGCACGGTCCTGCGGCTCTCCATGTCCCAGCGTTCCGTGCTGTTCCTCGTGGGCGGCATGCTTTCGCCACTGGTGTTTATCTTTCTGGCAGCCTGTCTGCTGGCGGGCGTGCTGTCCTATCGGGTGTCCAAAAAAATCGTGAAGCCCCTGAGCGAAATCGACCTGAAACATCCGGAGCAGGTGGAAACCTATGACGAACTCTCCCCGTTTTTGCAGCGAATTGCCGCCCAGAATCGGGAGATCGATGCCCGCATGGCGGAGATCCGCAAGCAGCAGCAGGAGTTCTCCATGATTACCGAGAACATGAGCGAGGGCTTGTTCGTAGTAGACCGGAACTATCAGATTTTATCCTATAATAAAAGTGCCATGCAGATCTTCGGCATGGATCCCAGACAGGAACATGAAAATCTGCTGGCAGTGAACCGGAGCGAGGGCTTCCGCAACGCGGTGGACAGTGCCCTGAAAGGTCACCACGCACAGGAAAATCTGGAGCTGAACGGCAGAGTGTACCAGATCATCGCCAACGCCGTCTGCCAGCCCGATTTTGCGGAAGATATGGTGGGGGCTGTGATTCTGGTGCTGGACGTGACGGAGAAAGAGGCACAGGAACAGTACCGGCGGGAGTTCACGGCGAATGTTTCCCACGAACTGAAAACGCCGCTGACTTCCATTTCCGGCATTGCGGAGATCATTCGTAACGGCATTGTCAAGCCGGAGGATATTCCCCATTTTGCAGGGAAAATTTACGACGAATCCCAGCGGCTGATCGCCCTGATCGGGGACATTATCAAGCTGTCCCGTCTGGACGAAAATCAGGTGCCTATGGAATGGGAAACGGTGGACATGCTGGAAATGGCACGGGACGTGGTGCAGCAGCTTTCTTCCGTTGCCCGCAAAAGCGGTGTCACGCTGGTGGCAAACGGCACCCACGGGCAGGTGCAGGGCGTGCGGCAGGTGCTGGGGGAAATGGTGTATAACCTCTGCGAAAATGCCGTGAAGTACAACCGTGCCGGCGGGCGTGTCTGGGTGGACGTGCAGCAGGTGGCAGACCGTGTGGTGCTGCAGGTCAAGGATACCGGTATCGGGATTCCCGCGGCGGAGCAGGGACGCATTTTCGAACGGTTTTATCGGGTGGACAAGAGCCACTCCAAAGCGGTGGGCGGTACCGGACTGGGGCTGTCTATCGTCAAGCACGGGGCAGCTCTTCACCACGCCACGATCTCTGTCCGCAGCGAACCGGAGCAGGGCACAGAGATCACACTGACATTTCCGGCGGCGTGATGCGGCGGGGAATGCGTGGGAAATCCACATGATTGAAATCCACATGATTCTGGAAAAGAAAAAGAGAGCAGACCGTGAGGCGTGCTCTCTTTTTTGATATGTGTTGTTGGGGTGATGCTTTCTTGGCGATTTGCGGGCGAATGAGCGTTTGACATTTTTCGCGTAGTGTGATATAATAAAAAGCCGAGGGCATACCTGAAACGGTAGGCGGTTTGTTTCTGCTCCCACAATCTTCTATTTGAATTGATGGGAGGTGATGCATGATGATGGATGTAATTTCCTTTATCGTAAGCATTTTTTGTAATGTCTTTCGTGCAGTTCTTGCATACTTAGCATACAAAAAGAAATAACCGCCCTGAAGCTACCAACTTTGGCGATTATTTCTTAGTCGTTTGAATGGGGAGCAGACCGTCTACTGGTGTGCTCTCTTTACTTTTATTATACGCGATTTTTGCTGATTTGTCAAGTCTGTTTTTCACTTTATCATCACAAGCACCCGAATGTGATCGCCCGCAGTTTCCGCACAATATCACTGGTGCTGCCGCCGCAGACCTGAATCAGATACAACAGCACAGTGCCGTCCTGCGGGGACACACAGAAATACGGCCCTGTCCAGCCGTCCCAGCCGAATTCCCCAGCCGGCACATTGGTCATGCACACCAGCGGATCTTCCAGCACCCGCAGCAGGTTGCCATAGGTATAGCCTTTCAGCTGCTCCCAGTCGATTCCCGTTTTCTGGGCATCGCTCAGCTGCGGCGTGGTGAGATACCGCCATGTGTTTTCGCCGATCAGACGCACGCCGCTTTCCCGATGCAGTCCTTTTCCCGCCAGCAGATTGGCAAACCGGGCATAGTCCTGCATGGTAGAGATCAGCCCTGCCCCGCCGGAGAAAAACGCCGGCTTCTTCCGGTAGTCCGTCATGCCCAGATGGGGATCTGGCTCTATCACCAGCCCGCAGAAATCTTCGCCCCAGTGATACTGATACAGCTGTGCCAGACGGGAACGCTTTTCCGCCGGCACGTAGAAATCTGTATCTGTCATGCCCAGCGGCTGGAAGATCTGCTTCCGGTACAGCTCGTCCAATGGCATGTCTGCCGCCTTTTCCAGCACTGCCCCCAGAATATCCGCCGAAGCTCCATAAGACCACTTCTCTCCCGGCTGAAACAGCAGCGGCACTTCTTCCCCCACACGCCGTGCGAATTCCTGCGTATCCACAGGGTGGTCAGTGGCGTTCCGGCGGTCGATCTCGCCATAAAACGCTCCCATTTTCTTCTGGGATTCGCTCCAGCAGTCCGGATAGGGAATGCCAGAGGTCATGTTCAGCAAATCCTGAATGCAGATCTCCCGCTTCGCCGGCACCAGTTCACCGTGCACATCTACCAGCTTCTCCCGAAAGGCAGGAATATACCACGAAACCGGATCGCTCAGTTCCAGCTTGCCGGACTCCCAAAGCTGCATGGTCGCCACCGCCGTCACCGGCTTGGTCATGGAGAAGATGCGGAACAGGGTGTCCGTCCGCATGGGCGTTTCCTGTTCCCGATCTGCCAGACCGTATGCCTTACACAAATATTCTTCCTGATTCTGGTATATGCCTACGCAGGCACCGGTGATCTTTCCCTCCTGCATGCCTTTTTGAATGACAGAATCTACCCGACCAGCCAGCCGGATTTGTTTTTCCAGTTCCACGCCGCTACGCCGCCTTTCTCTCCTGCCGGCTGCCCGCGGAACCGGCTTCAGGACAACCTCATAAAAATCCGACAGGCGGATTTTTTATAAGATTGCCGCATACAGCAAAAAATCCGTATCACAAACCATGATACGGACTTCTTGGTGAGATATGAGGGATTTGAACCCTCGACCCTACGCTTAAAAGGCGTATGCTCTGCCAACTGAGCTAATATCTCATGATGCTGCAAGCAACGTATATTATTATAGCACATCATTCCAGTTCTGTCAAGTGCTTTTTTGCTTTTTCTTGCAATTTCAATATAAGAAAAAATTATGGAATAATAAGTTTCCGAAATAGGGAGAAAAAAGTCATTTTATAGATTGACAGATTTCGGAAAATGTTGTATAATAGCACTTGTAGATCGGAATACATTCCTCCGGTCTGAAAGCAACCTGTTTTCCATAGAAAATGCACTTTAGATCTCTGTAGCACTGCGGAATTGCTGTTTTTTCAGCGGTAAAACCGACAGGTCTGCCCGCAGAGATCCGGCAGAAACTGTGTATTTCTTTTCAAAAACAGGCAAAGGAATCTGTTTACTTCTGGTAAAAGCAAACAGGCAGAAAGGAAGATCGTGTAAAATGAAAGACTCTGGCATTATGCGTCGTGTAGACAGCCTCGGACGTTTTGTCCTGCCGAAAGAACTGCGTCGGCAGCTGCAGATCGAGTGCAACGACTACCTGCAGATCTACACCGAAGGTGAAAAAATCATTATCCAGAAGGCACAGTGCAGCTGTGCTCTTTGCGGACGCACAGATGACTTGATCGACTTCAACGACAAGAAAGTCTGCAAGTCCTGCGTTGGCCTTATCAAGGACTATCTTTAAAAACAAACTGTCCGGCAGCAGCTTTCTTTGCCGAACAGAAGAAAACGCCGGTGGCATTGACCGGCGTTTTTTTTGAGCCTTTTGCGTGAGAGCAGATCGTCTGCTGTACTGGCAGGCTCTCTTTTCTTATGCATTTTTCGCTGATTTGTCAAGTCTGTTTTTGCTTGACAATTGCGGATAGCCTATACTTATTCTTGTGAAAAGCAACGGAAACTATGGTTTGACATTTTTCGCGTAGTGTGATATAATAAAAAGCCGAGGGCATACCTGAAACGGTAGGCGGTTTGTTTCTGCTCCCACAATCTTCTATTTGAATTGATGGGAGGTGATGCATGATGATGGATGTAATTTCCTTTATCGTAAGCATTTTTTGTAATGTCTTTCGTGCAGTTCTTGCATACTTAGCATACAAAAAGAAATAACCGCCCTGAAGCTACCAACTTTGGCGATTATTTCTTAGTCGTTTGAATGGGGAGCAGACCGTCTACTGGTGTGCTCTCTTTACTTTTATTATACGCGATTTTTGCTGGTTTGTCAAGTCTGTTTTTGCTCGGCAGCAAGTGCACTGCATTCGCCCTTTCTGTCACTCCCTTAAACAAAAAACGCCGAAATTGCGTGTAATCCAGACTTTTTTCGAAAATCCCGAAAAAAATTCGAAAAAACGCTTGACAAGCTGCAAAAGATGTGATATAATAGCTATTGTTGTGAGGACAACGGTTCTCAAAAGAAAATGTGCCCATAGCTCAGCTGGATAGAGTGACTGGCTACGAACCAGTAGGTCGGGGGTTCGAATCCCTCTGGGCACGCCAAGTATTTCTTTCGAAGTACGGAAACATACCTGTGTTACATTGTGTAGCATGGGTTTTTTTTCTATCTGTTTGCCGGCAGTCAGGCATGTTCCCCGCCGGACAGGCATAGAATTTCATGGGGCATCTCCCATGGAAAACAAAAATCGCCCATACCAAAGGGTACAGGCGATCAGATTTGGTGCCGACAGTGGGACTTGAACCCACACGCCATTGCTGGCAACGGATTTTGAGTCCGTCTCGTCTGCCAATTCCAACATGTCGGCGACAACATAACTAATTATAGCACAAACGTCAACCGCTGTCAAGTCTTTTTTGCAATTTTTTCGCAGGGAGGAATTTTTTGTGAATCTTAGCGTACATATCTCCGGCTTCGGGCAGATGTTCGGCGTGCCGAATGCCGTGGTAGATCAATATCTGAAGCTGGCAACGCCGTCCCAGCTGAAAGTGCTGCTCTATCTGCTCCGCAGCAACCGCCCGAACCTTGCACACGATGAGATTGCCAAGGCTCTGGGCATTCCGGAGGAACTGGTGGAAGAAGCGGTGCTGTTCTGGTCGCAGACTACCCTGTTCACTGTGGAAGAACAGTCTGCCGAACAGCCGCAAAAAGCCGCGGAGCAGCCCACAGCCAGACCGGCTGCGGAAAAGCAGTCCCGCGGCAGCCAGCCGCATCTGCTCCAGACCAGCAAAAAATGCGGCGAGATGAGCCCGCTGGAAATTTCCACCGCACTGGAAGCTTCCGAGGACTTGAAAGACCTGTTCCGCATGTCGGAGCAGCAGCTGGGCAGACCGCTGCGGCACATCGAGCAGAAGTCCCTCGTCTGGATGCACGACGGCAACAACATCGGCAGCGAGATTATTCTCACGGTGCTGCTCTACTGCAAGTCCATCGACAAGTGCAGCGTCAACTACGCCGAAAGCATCATTACGCAGTGGTGGAACGAGGGCATTCACACGCTGACGCAAGTCAACGACGCCATTAACGATATGGAATACCGCCGCAGCTTTACCGGACACATTCAGAAAGCCTTTGAGATGCACCGGAAGCCCACCACGAAACAGCAGGAGTTCATCGACATGTGGCAGGATAAAAAGATCCCCATGGAACTGATTACCTACGCTTACGAAAAGACGGTGGAGAGCACGGGAAAACTGGCTTTCGAATATCTGAACTCGATCCTCACCCGCTGGACAGAAGCCGGATACCGCACCCGTGCCGATGTGGACACGAAAGATACCCCGCCCAGCAGCAAAAAGACCGGCAGCAAACCCAGCACGCCCCAAAGCGAAAACGGCGACGCGTATCAGTCGTTTATTTATAATGAGTAATAGGCGGGAAAGCGATACAACTTTCTGCTACGGTGGTAGTCAAAAATCAACCTACCCGATATTCGTAGGGTGCGATGCCCACATCGCACCTCAGGTGGGAAGTCTGGAAAGTGGAAGGATTCTTCGTAAATCTTTTCCCTGTTGTATCAGATTCCACGGAAGAAATCCCTCCGGCACTTCGTGCCACCTCCCTTTTCAAGGGAGGCTGAATAAA
>ERZ827496.4133-NODE-4133-length-11678-cov-4.047664_pt1 | contig 11678 bp, 13 predicted proteins | sample MGYA00519769_ERZ827496 | MGnify/ENA primary metagenome ERZ827496 (study PRJEB31778, sample SAMEA3449327) | human gut metagenome | biome: human gut; feature: human-associated habitat; material: faeces | place: United Kingdom | collected 2010/2012 ...
CCGACAGCTTTTTCGGCTTCCTGCGCACGGGTCTTGAGCTGGCGCAGGACTTGACGATTCATTTTATCGCGCCGTTTTTCTTTTTCAAGTTCCGTTTTTGTTTTGCCGCCTTCTGCTTCAACGGGAATGGGGCGGTTTTTGCGCTCGATATAGTCGTCGTAGTTGCCGATGTATTCCGTCACGCCGTCCGGCTGCATTTCCTCCACATAGAATTGGTACTGCCCGCCGGGCTCATACACGGCCACACGCCCGCGCACGATAACGCGCATGCCCTCTTTCGGGCAAAAACGCAGCCGCCGCGCGGCAGACGAAAACATAACCGCCTTCAAAACGGATTTTGGCGAGGCGGACACCTTCTTCACGCGCATTTAAGGTTTGCTTGACAATAGCCAGCTCATTATCGAGTGCCACCAGTTCGAAGTAAGCCTGAGCTACTTCTGCTATCAGGCTCATCTTCAGTGCACGCTGTGCCTCTATGCTTCCCAAAAAGTCAGCCATACTTTTGTCTTTTGCCCAGCGGAGGTTACCCCACAAGTCCACTTCCCAGCTGACAGTGGCTTTGGCTCCTGTCTCGGGATCGTTGCTGTATTTGTCGCCTCCATAATTGGAAGCCTCCTTCTGAGTGTACACGCTTCCGTTCAGTTGCGGAAAGAGATTGGCAAAGTCAATTCGTTTCATGGCAGCCAGTTCTTTGACACGGGCGGCAGCCATCTTGATATCTTTGTTGTGCTCCAGTGTCTTGTCTATCAGATTTTGGAGTGTGGTATCGGTATAGATTTCCCACCACTGCATTTCGGCAATGGTGAGCGTATCTTGTTGGGTAGAGTCCAGTTGCTCCGGCAAGTTCAGTTCGGGACGCGTATAGTGTTTCCCTATCTGGCAGGAACTGAATGTGAGTGTTGCCGCAGTTATATATAATAATGTAGATTTCAATTTCATAACTCTTCAATTATTAGCGTTTCATTTTTGCTTTCATCTTATAAATCAGGACAAAGAAGAACGGTACCAGCAAGATACCCACTGTTACGGCGCAAATCATTCCGAAGAATACACCCGTACCGATGGCTTGGCGGCTGGCAGAACCCGGACCGCTGGCGATAACCATCGGCAACATACCGAGGATGAATGCCAGTGAAGTCATCAGGATAGGGCGGAAACGGAGTTCGGAAGCATGCATGGCTGCCTGAACCACATCAACGCCGCGGTCTACTTGTTCCTTGGCAAATTCCACAATCAGGATGGCGTTTTTGGCTGCAAGTCCTACCAGCATCACCAATCCGATTTGGAAGTAAACATCATTTTCCAGTCCGCATCCCCATACGCCGAGGTAAGCGCCCAAGGCAGCTACCGGAAGGGAGAGCAATACGGCAACCGGAACCATCCAGCTTTCGTATAGGGCGGCAAGGAACAGGAATACGAACATGAATACCAGTGTCAGTACCAGACCTGTTTGCCCGCCTGCTTGTTTTTCCTGGAAGGAAAGTCCGCTCCATTCCACTCCGATATTGTCGGGAAGGTGTTCGCGGGCAATTTGTTCCATGATTTCCATAGCCTGACCGGAACTGTATCCGTCGGCAGCCTGGCCCTGAATCACGGCACTGTTGAACATATTGAAACGCTTGATGCTACCCGGACCCGTGGTGTAAGAAGTAGTACCCAGTGAGGTCAGCGGTATCATGGCATTGTCTGCACCGCGCACAAAGAACAGGTTGATGTTCTCTTTATGCTCGCGGTAGGGAGCTTCTGCCTGGATGTACACACGGTAGATACGGTTGAACATGTTAAAGTCATTGACGTATACAGAACCTGTGTATGCCTTCATGGTGGAGAATACATCTGCCAATGGCACACCCGAAAATTTCACTTTATCACGGTCTACATCGAAGTAGAGTTGGGGAATATCTGCTTGGAGGGCAGATGACAATCCCGACAGCTCTTTGCGCTTGGAAGCGTAGTACATCAGCGTATCCGCCGCATTTACCAGATTTTCGAAGGTTGCTTCTCCGCGGGCTTCAAGCTGCATCTCGAAACCGCCCGAGCTACCCAGACCGGGAATCACCGGAGGAGTGGAGAGGTAAACCTTGCACTCGGGATACTCGTTCAGGCTTTTCTTGACTTGTGCCATGACTTCGTCAATGGTCTGCTCGCCGCGTTCTTCCCACGGTTTCAGGATGACTGTGAGTTCGCTGCGTGCCTGGCTGCTTCCCACACGGGGACTGCTTCCTGCCACACTCTGCACATATTCTACGGCAGGTTGTTGCATCAGGTAGTCTACAGCACGTTCCGTTACGATGCGGGTACGCTCCAGTGTAGCTCCTTCGGGTAATTCCAACTCTATCTTAAAATATCCCTGATCCTCGATGGGGAGGAAGCTGGTGGGGATGATGCGGTGGATGAGCAGGATGGCGATGAGTACAACACCAAAACTGCTGAGTACCCGGCGCGGATGCTTCACAAGGCGTGAAATGATTTTCACATATTTATGGTTGCCGACAGCCAGCCAGTGGTTGATGCGGCGGAACACGACATTCGGTTTCTTGTTGGGGTCCTTAGCCTTCATGATGAGCGAACACATCACCGGGCTCAGGGTCAGCGCCACTACGGTAGAGAGCAATACAGACACAACGATGGTCACGGTGAACTGGCGGTAGAGCTGTCCGGTGATACCTCCCAAGAAGCTGACCGGGACGAATACCGCAGCCAATACCAGTGAAGTGGCGATGATGGCGCCTGTCAGTCCTTCCATTGCTTTCTTGGTGGCCTCATAGGGAGACAGGTGCTCTTCTTCCATGATGCGTTCCACGTTTTCCACCACCACGATGGCATCGTCTACCACAATACCTATGGCAAGTACCAGCCCCAGCAAAGTAAGTATGTTCAGCGAGAAGCCAAAGATCAGCATAAAGCCGAAAGTACCGATCAGCGAGATAGGCACGGCCACCAGCGGGATGACTGTTGCACGCCAGTTCTGCAAAGAGAGGAATACCACGGCGATAACCAGTATCAGGGCCTCGAACAAGGTCTTGTATACCTCGTGGATAGACTCTGAAATATAGGTGGTCATATCGAAAGGAATTTCATAGCTCATCCCTTCGGGGAAGTTGCTGCTGATTTCTTCCATTGCCTCTTTTACTTTCTGGGCTACTTCCATGGCATTGGCTCCCGGCAGCATATAGATGCCCAATACGGCAGCATTTCCATTGTTGATGGCACTTTCCGTGTTGTAGGACTGTGCTTCGAGCGAGATGCGTGCTACATCGCGCAAACGGATGATGGAACCGTCGGCATTGGCGCGGACAACGATTTCCTCAAACTGGCTGACGGTGGACAGACGACCTTGTGTGGTGATGGGGATGGTAACATCCAAGCCTTGTACAGGCTGTTGTCCCAATACACCGGCTGCCGATTCGCGGTTCTGGTCTTTCAAGGCATTTTGCAGGTCGGCTACGGTCAGACCGAAGTTGGCCAGCTTGTCGGGCTGTACCCAAATCTGCATGGCATAGTAACGGCTACCGATGTTTGATACACGTCCCACACCGGGAATACGACGGATCAGGTCAAGCACATTCAGGGTAGCGAAGTTACTTAGGTAGATTTCGTCAAACTTAGGGTCGGTCGAGGTGAGGCAGATGGTCATCAACTGGCTGGCTGCCTGTTTTTCCACCGAGATACCGTTTTGAATCACTTCGGCAGGAAGGCGCGATTCGGCCAGCTTGATACGATTCTGGATTTCTACGGCTGCCAAGTCGGGATCGGCTGAGATATCGAAAGTGACGGTAGCCGAGAAACCTCCCGAGTTAGAACTGTTTGACTCCATGTAAAGCATGCCCGGGGTACCGTTCAGCTCCTGTTCGATGGGAGTGGCAACCGCCTGCGATACGGTCAGGGCGCTTGCACCCGGATAAGAGGCGCTGATTTTGACCACCGGCGGAGTGATTTGCGGGTATTGGTCGATGGGGAGCATCGTAAGTCCGATGATACCCACGATGACAATCAATATAGAGATGACAGCCGAGAATACCGGTCTGTCTATAAAGAAACTTACTTTCATAATGTTTTTTTATTTGGAATGTGTAACTTCCCTTCTTTTACAGGGTTTCTTCCGGCTTTTTGTCTTCTGCGGCATCACTGACTTTGACTTTCATGCCCGGATTTAATTTGTGGTATCCTTCGGTAACAATCATTTCCCCGGCAGCGATACCTCTTTCTACCACTACATTGTTTTGGAATTCGGGGCCGAGTTCGACAAAACGTCTCTCTACAGTGGAGTCTTTGCGCATGACATAAATATAGGCTCCGCCTTTTTCGATAATAACAGATTTCAAAGGAACGACATCGGCATTTTCTCTTACGTCAAGCAGAAGTTTTACTTTGGTAAACTGTCCCGGAAGCAGTACACGTTCGGGGTTGGGCATCTCGGCACGAACGGAGAATGTACCGGTACGGGGGTCTACCTGCGGTTCGGCAAAGTCTACCAGTCCCTTGAAAGGATAGACGGTGTTGTCGGCCAGTGTGATAGTGATATTGGGCTGCCATGAACGGGTGGAGTCTTTACGACCGAGCTCTACGTTACGCTCTTTACTCTTCAGATAGTCGAGAGCGGTCATGCTGAAATCCACAAGTACTGTGTCACTCTTTACGACAGTGGCCAAAAGAGATTTGGCACCCGGACCGACCAGTGTTCCGAGGTCGACATGGCGTTCACTGATGTGACCTGCCAGCGGAGAACGGACGATGGTATAGCCTAACTCCTGCTCGGCTTGGTCGAGGTCTGCCTGACTCATGGCAACAGAGGCTTCGGCCGTTTCAAAAGCAGCGATGGCATTATCCAAATCCAACTGGCTGGCAGCGTTCTGCTCATATAGCGGGCGGATACGCTCCAAGTCACGTTTGGCTTTCAATGCCTGTGCTTCATCCTTCTTCAACTGAGCACGTGCTTTGTCGGCTTTGGCACGATATTGTTCCTGATTAATAACAAAAAGTACTTGATTTTTTGTGACATAAGTTCCTTCGGCAAAAAGCATCTGTTCGAGGTAACCTTCTACACGGGCACGTACTTCGACAAACTGTTGGGCACGTATACGACCTACATACTCACCATAGATTTCAACGTCTTCACGTGTGACCGGTTCTATGGCTACTACCGGGGTTTCCTGTTGGTGCGCCGGCCGACGCGATACTATAAAATAAATACCTAATACTAGTCCAATACCTATGACTGCAATTGCTGTTCTCTTTTTTTTCAGCTTGATTTCTTTGTGTGTAAAAAAATGTCTCATACCTTAATTTGTTAATGTTAAGATGCCACAAACAGAACTACAAGCAGCGTGCCACGGGACTACTCAGTATTTTTCTTTATTCATAATCAGAGGTTTAGGCATTGAACAGCCGATGAATAAAATGTGGAATTGGTGCTACATGTGTAGAAAAAATCCACAATCGTCCTGTCATTCAAATAAAGAAAATCTAGTCTTGCTTTTGTGGTAAACTTAATTTCGCTGCAAAATTAATAAAATGATTGCTAATATGAAATATCTTGAGCTAGTTTGTGTGAGTAAAGAAGAGATGGCCTGTTTCTTCCATCAAATGTCGGATAGCCGCAATGGGGTGATAAAGAAGCATGCGGGGACCTGCATAACGCATTACGCTTTGCATTCGTTGGCGCATTTCGGGCTTGTAGCAGTGGACGGTGCATAAACGGCAGGTGGATTTTTTTTCTCCGAAAGGACAATGCTCCAGACGGGCATGGGCATATTTTAGTAAATCCTGACAAGCGGGGCACAACTCCCGGTTTCTTTCCTTCCTTTTGCAATAGAGGCGAATCATCAGTTCTACTATTTTCTTTTCGCGGGTAATGCGGCTCTTGATATGTGTCATGTAATTGAGGTTGTCTGTTTAAATGTGGTTACAAAAATACATATAATTGTGGAATATCATCTATCTTTACGCACGATTTACAATACTTATACTTTATGGCAACTTCTAAAGAGATGACATCAGGGCGGCCGTTTCCTTTGATTTTTAATTTTGCACTGCCGTTATTATTGGGAAATTTGCTTCAGCAGACTTATTCATTGGTGGATGCTGCGATTGTCGGACAGTTTTTGGGTATAAATGATTTGGCTGCTGTGGGAGCCGGTACTTCGGTGGTTTTTCTGATTCTTGGCTTTTGCAACGGCTGCTGTGGGGGATTCGGCATTCCGGTGGCACAGAAGTTCGGTGCGAGGGATTACGGCACGATGCGGCGGCTGGTGTCGGTCAGTCTGCAACTAGCCGTAGTAATGTCGGTTGTGATAGCGATTGTTACCAGTCTCTTCTGTGCAGATATTCTGAAGGTGATGCGTACCCCTGAAACAATTTTCCGAAATGCGTATTATTATCTGCTTGTGACTTTTATAGGAGTGCCCTGCACGTTCTTTTATAACTTATTATCCAGTATTATCAGGGCATTGGGCGATAGTAAAACACCTTTTTGGTTTCTGTTGTTTTCCACAGTACTGAATGTGTTGCTTGATTTGTTTTGTATCCTTGTTTTGGATTGGGGAGTAACAGGTGCTGCCATTGCTACGGTCATTTCACAAGGAGTGTCGGCGGGATTGTGTTACTTCTATATGATGCGTAAGTTTGAAATACTGAAAACTACTGTTGCCGAACGTAAGTTTCAAACGTCACTGGCTCGTACCTTATTATATATCGGTGTGCCGATGGGGTTGCAGTTCTCCATAACCGCCATTGGCAGCATCATGCTTCAAAGCGCTAACAATGCATTAGGTACAGCATGTGTAGCGGCATTCACGGCGGCCATGCGTATCAAGATGTTCTGTATGTGTCCGTTGGAGAGTCTGGGTATCGCAATGGCGACGTATAGCGGGCAGAACTATGGGGCAGGAAAGCCTGAGCGAATCTGGGCGGGTATCAAGGCTAGCGGATGGATGATGTTGGTTTACTGCGCTTTTGTGTTTGTGGTACTCCTGTTGGGAGCAAAGACCTTTGCCTTGCTATTTGTAGAAGCATCCGAACTGGAGATTCTGAAAGATACGGAACTGTTTTTGCATATATCGGTAATCTTCTTTCCGGTATTGGGACTGCTTTGCATTCTGCGCTATACCATTCAGGGAGCCGGATACACTAATCTTGCCATGCTTTCGGGGGTATCGGAAATGATTGCCCGCACGCTGGTCAGTCTGTTTGCAGTACCGGCATGGGGATATTTTGCTGTTTGTTTCGGTGATCCGACTGCATGGGTTTTTGCCGACTTGTTTTTGATTCCTGCCTTTATCTACGTATATGGAAGAATCAAACGGATTGTTCCGCCTTCGGTTGGGGCAGCCACTGTTGCGTAAAGTCGGCTTTCACCTCGATAGTTACTTTTTCCTTGCTGACAGGATGGGTAAACTCCAGAGACTCTGCGTGCAGATAAAGTCTGTCGGCCTTGCTGCCGTAGAGTTCGTCGCCTTTGATAGGGCAGTGTAGTCCGAAGGAATGTGCCGAATGAACTCGCAGTTGGTGAGTGCGCCCGGTGAGTGGGTAAAAGGCGACAAGTGTTTGCGATTCTGTTCGGGCAAGCACCCGGTAACGTGTGATGGCAGGCTTTCCATGTTCTTTATCCACTATTTGACGGGGACGATCTAAAGGATTTAGGCATAAGGGAAGATCAATCGTTCCTTCCTCATCAGACACTATGCCTTCCAGAAGAGCGGTATAGCGTTTTTTGATACTGCGGTTGCTGAACTGGGCTTGCAGATTTTGATGTACCTCTTTCGTCTTGGCAATGAGCAGAAGACCGGAGGTGGCCATGTCCAAGCGATGGACTACCAACGGGCCGGTGGCATCCGGGTACAGGTGGCGTATGCGACTGTAAACGGAATCGGCTGTTTCTTTTCCGGGCACGGATAACATACCCGCAGGCTTATTGACTATCAATAGATAATCGTCTTCATAGATTATATCGAGCACCGTTGTCCGGTGATTGTCTTCCAGCAATGGATTTTCTTCTACTTCCAGCCCTTGAAGCATGTGACCCAGGATGGGTTCGCACTTTCCTTTGCAAGCCGGATAATAGTGACCGTGATGCCGTATCTCCGCTTTTGGGGAATCGCCCCACCAAAATTCTGCCATAGCCACAGGGCGGTAATGGTGGAAATAGGCGTATTGCAATAGCTTAGGAGCGGCACATTCGCCGGCGCCTGCTGGGGGAATCTTATGGACGGTGTGCGCAAAGATGCTGCACAGATCTTTCACTTCTCCGCGGGCGTTCAGCAAGCGGAATTGTTCAAACAATTGCTGTTGCAAAGTGGCGGAACGGCTTTTGCGTTCATTCTTTAATGCTTCTATTTGAGAAACGTATGTGTCCGTTTCTTTTTGCAAGGAGGATAGGTGTTCTTTCAAACTACGCTCCAAACGCTTCAGTTCGGCCTTTTGAAACTGGCTTTCTCGGATCATGGCAGCCTGTTCGGATTCACTCAGTTGTTCCGTCTGACGGCGGCAGTCGCGCAGTTCTTTGGCAGCCTTCAGTTTGGCTTTGGCTTGTGAAAGGAGTCGGCTGCATCGTGCTGTTTCTTCTTCCAATGCTTGTCGGCATTTCTGATAAGAGGTATCCTCTTCCAGCTCACGTATGCGGTGGTTGATGGCGGAGATATGTTCTTCTTCTTTCTTGAAGAATCCGTCCGGTTGGAGTAAATCGTAGATGGGAGGAACAAAATAAGGATGGATATTTTTTCCGGCCAGAATGCCTGAGAAAGCAGCCAGATAACCGATTTCGCCCTCTGTGGTTTGCACAATCAGTACGCCGAACATTTTGCCTTGCTGCAATTCATCTTGCCATTGAGCCTGATGCTGTAAATAGACTTGTACTTCATCAGCCGCCATCACACACAGGGGGTGAGGGGTGTAATGAAAAGGATAGGTAAACTTGTCCGGCAATGCAATGTGAGCAATGGAGCGGGTGAAATGATGCAGCATATCTGTATTTCGTTATTTTCTATTTTGGGTGCAAAGATGAGTATTTGTGTCGAGATAACAAAAATTAAATTGGAATAATCAATATGCATCCTTTCTTTGTTTATTTTTGTATTACCTGCTCGAGTGGGTAATGAAGTGATGTATAAAAGTTAAATAAAGATGAACAGAATGAGAAAATTATTGTGTCCGCAGTGCAAGATATCCGGTATGTATGTGAAGAATGCTACAGGGGAGAGATTGTTGGTTTATGTATCTGATAAAGGGGAGGTTATTCCTAAGTATGAGGATGTATCGACAGAAGGTTTTGATATGAATGAGGTGTTTTGTTTGGGATGCTCTTGGAGTGGTGATCCACGCAAGTTGGTAAAAAGATAGTGGGATATGGAGATGAAAATTGTGTTTATAGGTAACAGCTATATGACTTATTGGCCGTTCGAAATGTATTTCTTTCACAGGAAGACACATACGGTACGAACATTTATGGCACGGGAACTGTTATAATATATGTAATAGTAAGCATAAAGTAGAGAGTGTTATGATGAATATATTGATAGTCAGTAATAATGATGCTTGTCGTAGCAGAATGGCTATGGAAATATTGACTTCTTTTGGAAGAGGAATGAAAGTCTTTACGGCAGGAGTGTTGCCGGGAAATGGTATTCCTGATACTGTTTTCAGTGTGATGGAACAAAATGGGTATCATTTGTCCCACAAAAAGCCTGTGGATGTGGAGCTGTATTGTCATCAGCCTTGGGATTATGTGGTAACACTTTGTCGGGAAGCGGAAGAAAGCAGGAAAGATTTTGATAATGTGGTGAGAAATTGGAAGCATTTTTTGTATAATGATCCTTTTCAAGCTTATTATAATGATGAGGACTTGGTGGAACAACAGGTGGCTGAAGTATATGATTTGATGCACAGACAACTGTATGAGTTCTACCGGGATGAACTGAGTGAGCAGCTTTTGCCGAGATGCCGGTGTGGAGCCAATACCTATTGCCGTTGTGAATAAGGACTATTCATGGTCTGCCGGTTGCCATTGATGAAGTTTCATGTTTACACAGCCGTTGGCTTTGAGAGTAACTCCTTCTTTCTCTAACAATGCTTTTTGTTCTTGCCATCCTGGAACCAATCTTCCTTGGCTGTTAACAACACGGTGGCAGGGGAGGCACCATTCTTTGGGGGCATGAAACATGGCCCAACCTACCATGCGTGCATATTGGGGTTCTCCTGCCAGATAAGCGATTTGTCCGTAAGTCATGACATAGCCGACAGGAATCTCCTTGACAATGCTGTATATTATTTCATAAAATTGAATTCTATCCACTTTATTTTGTTTTTAATGAAGAATGAAGACAAAGGTAGTGTTATTTTTACTATTTTTGCCCTTATGTTAAAGAATTAACCTTATAAATAAAGAATAATGGATAAAGTAATAATTAATTCGTATGAAGATTTTGAGAAATTAGTGGGACAGGAAATAGGTGTTTCTGACTATGTGGAAGTTTCTCAAGAACGTATTAACCTTTTTGCCGATGCAACATTGGATCATCAGTGGATTCACGTGGATACAGAACGTGCGAAGGTGGAAAGTCCTTATCATAGCACGATTGTACATGGTTATCTTACCCTTTCTTTGCTTCCGCACATGTGGAATCAGATTATAGAAGTGAATAATTTGAAGATGATGATTAACTATGGAATGGATAAGATGAAGTTCGGCCAGGCTGTCTTGTCGGGACAAAGTATCCGTATGAGAGCAAGCTTGCACTCTTTGCAGAACCTGCGTGGGGTAGCAAAAGCTGAAATCAAATTTACTATCGAGATTAAAGACCAGCCTAAAAAGGCATTGGAAGGTATTGCAATCTTTCTATATTATTTTAAGTAATCACGATTCTCAGGCATGGATTCATACGAATAAATTTACTTTTTTCGTATCATCCGTGCTTGAATAGTATTCATTAGTAAGTTGGATTTTGTTTTGGCACACTTTCCCTGTCCAAAAACTTTTAGAATGCTCTTTTTACTACTTGTAAACACATTCTATCCGATTTCCATCCGGGTCTAGTATTACACTTTCAAAATATCCGTCACCCGATGTTCGGGGCTCGCTTGCAATGATATATCCTTTGGTACGGAGTAATTCCGTGGTTTGGAGTACTTCTTCTTTGCTGTCGAAGGAAAAGGCAAAATGAGTTAGCCCTTGTCTGTTTTCCTCTATAGGGGCATGTTGGATATCTGTGCGGCTCATCAGCTCCAAAGTAGCACCTCCGTTAAAAGAAATAAAATAAGACTCGAATCCCTTTTGAGGATTAATATACTTTTCCCTTTAAAATAGGTGGTATAGAATGTTTTTAACTCTTCTAGCCTAAAGGTCCAGATAGCAAGATGATGTATGGTCATAATTAAATTAATATTATTGGATTATTTGTTTTATGGTTTCAAAGGTAATATAAATACTATAATAAGTTATCGTGTGGTGCCTGTTTTTTTAGTTTATTCTTTCTATAAAACAGGATTAAACCGTGAGTATATTTAAGACTTTTCTTGTGTTCGTATACGCGCTTTTAATATAATAATGTATATTCGATTTCCTTCCAGTTTTGTTGTTTTTAAAAAGTCTTTGCTCTGTATTGTTGTAAATCAGTATGTTACAAACAAATTTCAAAAAAGTGTAAGAAAAATCAGATGATATGTTTGGCAGTTAGGTTGAAACC
>ERZ827496.4134-NODE-4134-length-11673-cov-4.267516_pt1 | contig 11673 bp, 8 predicted proteins | sample MGYA00519769_ERZ827496 | MGnify/ENA primary metagenome ERZ827496 (study PRJEB31778, sample SAMEA3449327) | human gut metagenome | biome: human gut; feature: human-associated habitat; material: faeces | place: United Kingdom | collected 2010/2012 ...
AAGGCTGCGGTAAAACGGTGCATGGATATGGGCGATATATTGATAACCACTTTTACTGTAAGGAATGCAGTTATCGCTGCACTGCCTGCGGAGAGGAGTTTATCGGTATGCCGCGCATCGGAATTACCCGTTCCGGCGAGCAGCGTGGGATTTGCCCTGCCTGCTATGAGCAAGTGATAAGCGTATGCAGAAACTGCGCAATCCATAAGCGGCTGCCTTCCCATCGGTGCCAATCGTTTCTGCCCGAATCAGATGAACGGCCTTGCCGCATAAAGGAGGAATCCATGCAAGAATTGACGTTTGAAACCATTCTGCGTCTGCCACAGATGGAACTAAAAAAGATGCTGAAAGCCGAACTGAAAAGCAGGGGTTACCCCATCACCGATAAGCCCGGCTATCTGTATGCAGAGGGAACAATCCCCGTGCTGCTGGTGGCCCACATGGACACGGTTCACCGCCAACCTGTCGAGCAGATATGCTATTCGGCAGATGGGGCAGTAGCCATGTCACCGCAGGGCATCGGCGGTGATGACCGATGCGGAGTCTGGATGATTTTGCAGATCCTGCGCACAACAAACTGTCATGTGCTTTTCTGTGAGGATGAGGAAGTCGGCTGTATAGGTGCAAAGAAATTCACAAGCGGCTCTTTACGGCCACAGGTAAACTACATCGTAGAGCTTGACCGCCGGGGCAGTAATGATGCTGTGTTTTACCGCTGCGATAACCCGGAGTTTGAGGACTTCGTTACCTCGTTCGGATTTGAAACAGCAGGTGGTTCGTGCAGTGATATATCCTATATTGCGCCGTATCTGGAAACCGCGGCGGTCAATATCAGCTGCGGTTACTACTGCGAGCATCAACGGTATGAGTACATCCACTTAGAGGAGATGAAACTGAATGCCGCTCGCGTGGCGCAGATGGTAACGCAGCAGACAGAACACTTTGAATATAGGGAACAGCAGGACAACTTCTTCGGCGGGCGAGTTTACCAGTATTCTATGTGGGATATGGCCTCGGAGCGTGGAACCTACAAGTGGCTTTCACCGCTGCCGAAAGAAGCAAAAATCAAGCTGGGAACAGCGGAACTTATCATGTCTCATGCCAAGATTGACCGGCAGGGGAAGGTACATCGCTACATACCAGAACTAAATGCCGCAGTGCAGACAGAGAATTCAGCAGCTATAATGCCAAACGGCAAGAAACCGGTCTATGACACAAAAAAATCAAAATGTCATAAAGTAATACCTCTGGCACAAGCATTAGAATTGCTGAGATATAAGTAAACAAAAGGCCCTCCTTCGCTGTGTGAAAGAGGGCCTTTTGAATGTGGTACTCGGCATGTGCAACAACGAAGAGGTAAAAGATTGCTATGTGTTCGGCAATAGGATGATTATGATAAAATTTGAAGTCTTTTACTTTATTTTAGATGATTAGAAATCTCTACTTTTGACATAGGCTAATTTGACTTTTGCTTTTAGATTGAAATAGTATAATCAATGCAATGTCAGAAAGAAAAATAAATGTTAGAGTGAGAATTAGCGAAGCTGAAATCAGAAAATCTTTGTTCATCGACATCAATTCTCCAAGAATGAAAAAGAATAAGATCATGCAAAAATCGAAAAATGGGTAAAAAAGCAACAACTTTAGGTCGAAGCACTTTGACGTTACTGCACGCGATAGATGGATAATATAACACTGACAAATAAGTGCACCCAGCAAAAGAAGCACAAAAAGAAAAATATCAACGACTAACGGTTGCCTACAAATAAAACGGATATACATTTGATAATAAGGCGAATAAGCTTGGATATACATCGGAAACATATTATTTGCAGTGCTAATATTGTCTAACCCCGCTATTATGTCAACAATATTTGAAGCTTTTTTTAACATAAAATAACTATCTATCTTTTGAAAATATAAAAGACCATGATAACGTGTTTCGTCAAAACTTTCAGGCATAAAATTAAAAAGTGGGGATGCCGTAATGATGTAGTTATCAAGGTCGATAGTGACACCATTTACTGTGGCACAAGCACCCTTTTCAGCAAAACCTTGAACAACCATATAGGTGGGGACTTCATAATAATTCAATGCGCTAATTACATCTCCGATGTTAAAATATTTTAAATAGTTGCTCCCTAAAATAACAGAAATATGGTAATCAGGCGAAACAATATAAGATGTTTCATCGAATCCATTACCGCAATGTAGAGGAATTCTTTCTGCGTTGAATGCTTCTTTATTTAACAGAAGCTGATTGACAGTTATGTAATTTGTTCCATCATGCTCAAAAATATTAATGTTATCGGGAGCAAAAGATTCTGAACCACAAAAGTATTGAATATCCAAGGATTGGTTGATCTTTTCTAAAAATGTATATTCCGGAAAAGATTCCAGCGCTGAATGAAAGTCTTTTAACAACGATACCTGATTCGGATCTTCGATAATAGGAACGATTGGGTCTTCATAATCATAAAGCTTGTATTCATGTGTCGAGTTACCTTTAAGGAGCAGCGTGTGCAATGGTGTGCATACGATAATAATAGAAAACGCTATGAAACCCAAAAGAATACTTACAATTGAAAGGAAACCAGCGGTGAGATATAATTTTTTCTCTTTAGTCATAATTCTAATTGAATTTTATAGGAAGTGGCATATTAAGAAATAATCGTTTTATCTTAATATGCCACTCAAATTGATTTACAATATATTATATGTAAGATTAATTATCCCCAATAGGACCGCAATGCGTATCCCCAGTCATTCAAAATGTAAGGGCTTCGAGCAACAGCGCTACCAGAATTTGCATATTGCCGGTCACTATCTACCAAGACTGTTCCACCGACCGCTTGAACAATTTGAGCCCGAGAATAATGGCGTAATGCATACACTGTTTCAGAGGCGGCACGAACTTTGTTCGCCGAAGGCTCTTTTGCTGCACGGTGTTTAAGCGGCAACCCATCGAATGTATGCTCGACCCACTCTGCGTCCGAGAGATTATCGATAGTAGCAATCCCGTTGTCATCACGCCAGCGGCATTCGTAGTAGATTTCCCCATTTTCATTGTGCTCGATAATAGCCTCAACGGACTGTGGAACAAAAAAATTACTATTGGAATTATCTGCAAAAGCAGGTAACGCCATAGCACAGACCATGGCTATAGCCAAACCAGAAGTAAAAAGATTCTTATTTAGAGTTTTCATTATATAAATCCTCATTATTATAATTTGATTGATTTCGGAACGAACAAGATTTCATCTGTGCACCGATGAAATTAATTACAAGTTGTGATCAATTCCAGTGTTTAAGATTCACTTCCTGTATTTGCACTATAGCATACTTCACATAAGATTTCCATAAATGCGTTATAAAAGCAAAAATAACTGCATGAACGCAGAAATCTTTGTTAAAGACAATAAATTAGCAGCGGAAGAAGAAAAATTGATAAACAAACGGGCTTACTTTTGAGAAAATCGTGCAGGAATACTTAGAAAAACAGAGCCTAGGGCGTACCCCGGATTTGCAGGAAAAGGAGCCGTCAATATCTTCGCCGCCAATAGATTTAATAGCCAGTGCTTTGGCCGATTTTAGAGGGTAAAGCACTATACAGAAAAAGGGCTTCCGCCAGCAGATGCGGAAGCCCTTTTTGAGAAGGAGAATAGTGAATATCAGTTTTTCATTTCGGCGCGAATCTTATCGTTGGCCTCCTCGACCTTCATGCGGGAGAGGATAAAGGTAATGATGGCGTCCAGCACAAAGGGAATCACGAGGTACATGAGTTTCAGCATATTGATGCAGGATTCCGGCTGCACAGCCAGCGCCTTATCGTAGTTGCTGAACGCCAGCAGCCAGCCGGTGATGGCGGTGCCGAGACCGCCGCCCAGCTTGACACCGAGCGAGGTGCAGGAGTACATCGTGCCGTCCACGCGCTTGTGCTTCGTCAGCCAAGTGTACTCGGAGCAGGAGGCGATAACGGCATTCATGTCGCCCTGCCACGGGCCCTGACCCAGTGCAGCAATGGCCGTGAAGAGCAGCATCATCTTGACATCGCCGGAACCCGTATAACCAGCCACAGCAACCAGCGCGCGGGCCACGGTAGCAAGGGCATAGCTGCCGACGTTCAGTTTGTACATACCGTGCATCTTGGCAACGAGGGTCGGGGTAAAGACCAGTGCGATGATCAAAGGAATGTTGATGGCCCAAGAGAACACGCCGAACAGGTTCTTGTCGCCAAGGATATGAGCAGTGTAGTAGGTACCCATGCTGATCATGGCACCGTAGATCTGCTGCAAAATGTAGGTGACGCAGATCATCAGGTAGTATTTGTTGGAGACCAGCAGCTTGGCAGCTTCGACAAGACCGTACTTCTCGTCTTTCTCGATTTCGGCTTTATCCGTGGTATCGACAAACTCTTCCTCCGGCAACTCCTTGACGGAGAAAACAGAGAGCGTGTTGACGATCAGACCGATAATGGCATAGACGATAGCCACGGTGCGCCATGCTTCGGCAGTGTCGCCCAGTGCAGAGACAGCCAGCAGCGTGAAAGACTGAATGGCAAGGCTGGTGGCGAATGCGAACATGAAGCGGTAGGAACCCATCTCGACGCGCTCGGCGCTGTTCTTGGTGACAAGGGAAGTCAAGGCAGAGTAGGCGATGTTGTTGGCCGTGTAGAACACAGCGTTCAGCAGGGAATAACAGATAAAGAACCATGCGTACTTGGCAAACTCGCTCATGCCCATGGGGATGGCGAAGATGCCGACCAGTGTGATGGCGCAGCCGATGTAGCCGTAGAGCATCCACGGGCGAGCCTTGCCCAGCTTGGAGTGCGTCTTGTCAATCATCGAGCCAAAGAAGATGTCGGTAATGCCGTCAAACAGCTTGGACACAGCAATCAGCGTGCCGACGATGCCGGGATTCAGGCCGACGGTGTCGGTCAGGTAAATCATAACGAACGAGGAGAGGAACGCATAGACCACGTTGCCCGCAACATCGCCGGAGCCGTATCCGATCTTGTTATACCATTTTAAATAGCGTCTTTCCGTGTTTTCAGACATGAGATTTTCTCCATTCTTTTGTGTAGGGGTTATGCTTTTTCAGGAATCAAACGGATGCTGAAATCGAAGGAAGCGTCGTCAAGGCGGTACTGCTCCGCCAGACGCGGCCCGCAGCTGGCAGAGCCGATGCCGTTCTGTGCATAGTCAAGGCAGAGAACGGTGCTGTCACAGGGATGCAGCTCATAGTTGTGCGCCTTTTCAGTCAACTCTTCCTGCGTGTAGTGCGAGGCGTTGAAGCAGAACGGCTTTGCACCGACAGCGGTAAGCTTGATGCCAGCGCCATCCAGCTGGACATAATCGCAATCATAGTGACTGCCGTTCTCCTGCGGGCGAATGTAGTCCTCGTGCTGCTGCCAGACGGTGGAACTGAAGTAGTCGTGGCTGGCAGCATGGTGCTTGTCGCAGTAGCTTTCCATCGGACCCATGCCGAAGTAACTGACGCGGGCCATTTCTTTTGGCAGGAACAGGCGCAGGCCAAAGCGCGGCAGTTCGGGGAATACCGTGTTGCGCTCAGCGTGCAGTGCCAGCGTTACTGCACCGCTGTTGGAAACCGTCCAGCAGACATCCAAATCAAGGAATTTCTGCAAGCTGATCGGTGCAATGCCGACTTTGGCGCGCAGAGTCACACCGCTGTCCGTCACCTGATATTCGGTGCGGTAGGCGTTGGTCATACAGTGGTCATAGCGGGCAGCCAGCCAATCCAGCTTCAGCTTGCGGTCATTGTCCGTAGGAGCACGCCAGATGTTGAACTCCATTTCCTTGTCCAACAGGACTGCATCCTCGTACTGCATCGCGGCGAACAGACCCGTCAGCTTATTAAAGTTGTAGGTGAAGTTCTTGCCGCGCAGCGTCAAATGGCGGTCCGTCTCCTGAACAGTGATTGTGCTGTTGGAAGGGGCATCACTCCACATAGCCAAGGTTTTCTGGTTGCGGCTGTCTTCGTTTTCCAGCAGGATTTCATCAAAACCCAGGAGATGACCTTCCGAACGCAAGGACAGGTCTTTATCGCAATGGTAGAAGATTTTCAGGAAACACTTGCCTTTATCGGGAATATGGACGGCCAACGGCAAGGCGTTTTCGCTGTGCGGCGGCAGGGTGAAACCGTCAGGGTAGGGGATGAAGCCGTTGTCGATGACCTCGCCGTCGCAGCTTACCTGATAGGTTAGTGCGGCATACTCGGTCAAATCAACAAAGTCCATGTAGTTGTGCAGCGTGAGCATGCCGGATTCCCGGTCGTACTTCACAACACGCGCCGGGCGATAGATGTTCTTGAACTCCAACAGCCCGGTGTGCGGGCGGCGGTCGGGGTAGACCAGACCGTCCATACAGAAATTGCCGTCATGCGGCCACTCATTGTGGTCGCCGCCGTAATAATAGATGTCGCGGCCGTCGGGCATCTTCCCTTTATAAATACCGTGGTCGCACCATTCCCACAGGAAACCGCCGACCAAGCCGTCATGGCTCTGAATGAACTGGAAGTAATCCTCCAAATCGCCGGGGCCGTTGCCCATGCAGTGGCTGTACTCGCACATGATATAGGGTTTGTCCGGCTCGTTGTCCAGATATTCCTGAATGCTTTCGAGAGAAGGGTACATATTGCTGAACATATCAATGTTCGAAAAATCGTATTTACGGTTCTTGCTGCGGTACTGGGCGCTCTCGTAGTGGGTCAGGCGGCGGGGGTCAAAACTCTTTGTCCATGCCAGCGCTTCTTCGAACGTGCAGCCGTAGGCGCTCTCGTTGCCCATCGACCAGATGATGACGCAGGGACGGTTCTTGTCACGCTCCACGCAGAGGCGGGTGCGGTCTACGGTGGCCTCGGTGAACTCCGGGTTGTCTGCGATGGGCTTGTTCCAGTTTTCAACGTGGTTGGGCCAGCTTTCGTTGCCCTCGCAATAGTATTCGGACGCACCGTGGCTCTCGTTGTCGGCTTCATCAATGACAAAGAAGCCGTACTGGTCGCAGAGCTGATAGAAGTAAGGCACATCCGGGTAATGGCTGGTGCGGATGGCATTAAAGTTGTGCTTTTTAATCATGAGCAGGTCTTTTTTCGTCTGCTCAAAGCCAACAGCATATCCCGTGACGGGGTCGGATTCGTGGCGGTTTACACCGTGGAACTTGATGGACTGGCCGTTGACATAAATCTGGTTGTTGGCAACATGAACCTCACGGATGCCCACACGGTCCGTAATAGTCTCGTTGGGCGTGTCCAACACAAGGGTATATAAGTAGGGCTGCTCTGCGTTCCAGAGTGTCGGGTCAACAACGGTGATTTCTGCATGATAGGGGAATGCCGCATCATCCGGTGCTTCCACGGGCGTTACGCTGCCGACCATCGTGCCGGCTGCATCGTAGAGGGTGATGCGGGTGGCAACGGCGGAATCGTAGTAACGCAGGCGGACAGCAACCCCTGCGGTGCTGCCGTGGATGTCGGTGGTGATGAAATAGTCCTCGATGCACTGTTCCGGGCGGTGCAGCAGGTAGACATCACGGAAAATGCCGTTCATGCGGAACATATCCTGATCTTCCATGTAACTGCCATCGCACCATTTCAGCACGAGGACCGCCAGATGGTTGGTGCCGTCCTGCAAAAACTTCGTTACATCGAACTCGCTTGTGGAATGGGCGACCTGACTGTACCCGACAAACTGACCGTTGAGCCAGACATAGAAGCAGGAGGCAACGCCCTCAAAATTCAGAAATGCGCGCGGGGCAGCGGCATCCTTTTGGTAGGTGAAGTCGTAGAGGTAAGCGCCGCAGGGATTCTCTTTAGGAACATACGGTGGATCAGCGGGGAATGGATAGCGGATGTTGGTGTACTGGTGGTGGTCGTAGCCGTGGTTCTGCCACACGCTGGGGACCGGGATGCTGTCAAAAGCGGAGGCATCATAGCCGACCTCATAGAAAGCATCCTGCAAGTCATAAATACTGGCGTAGTACCGAAATTTCCAGCTTCCGTTCAAAAGCTGGAAGCGATCCGAGGTCTCGCGGTGCTCGACTAAGGCATCGCTGCGCCGGGATGACGGAATGTAATAGACACGATTCGGCATGGTACCCACATGCAGTGTGTGCGGGTCCTCGTAATAGTGCGGAATAATCATCCATTCTCCTCCTGTGATTTATACAGTTCTGCTTGCGTTTCGTCTGAAATTATTATACAATTTCTATATACAATAAAACCTAAACGGTATTGCGCTAAATATGCACAAAATCAATGGCTTTTTGTAAAGTGAAGGTAAAATGGACGAAGCACCTAGCAATATTCACAAAAACAGGAGGGAATTTTTGTGTACATTAACGCTGGATATCTGAACAATTCCCGTACAGATTTCAAAGACAACTCCACGCCGTTGGTGGTGGGCAGCTGTGGCACCTACCGGCTGAAAACACGCCCCAAACTACCGACCTGCTGGCAGAAAGGGCGCAGGGATTACCAGATTTTATATGTGGCAAACGGCAAGACGCATTTCTGGTTTGACGGCAAGGAAGAAATCGTCAGCGCGGGCCATATGGTGCTTTACAAGCCGGAAGAAATCCAAAAATATGTATATTATCTGGAAGATAACCCGGAAGTTTTCTGGATTCACTTCACAGGCAGCGATGTAAAGAACATACTGGCGTATCACGGCATCTCGCTCGATGAGCATGTGTTCTACTGCGGTGTGCTGCCGGATTACAAGGCGTTGTTCCGCAAGATCATTCAGGAGTTGCAGCTGTGCCGCTATGGGTACGAGGACTATATTGCATCGCTGTTCAACGATATTCTGCTGTTGGTGGACCGCCAACAGCATGAACAGAAAAAAACCACCGGCAACGTCCAAGAGCAAATTGAACGCGCGGCGGCTTACTTCAACGAGAACTATAACACAAAGATCAGCATAGACGATTATGCGGAATCCCTGCACATCAGCACCAACTGGTTTATACACAATTTCAAACAGTACGCAGGTATGTCCCCGGCCCAGTACATCCTCTCCTTGCGCATGGTCAACGCCCAAAGCCTGTTGGAGCGGACGACCTACAACATCAAGGAAATTTCCGAAATCGTAGGGTATGAGAACCCGCTGTATTTCAGCAGGGTGTTTAAGAAGGAGATAGGGAAGTCACCGGCGCAGTATAGGAAAGAGAGAGTAGAGGCAGAAGAGGTCGAGAAATAGAACTAACGAAGGAGAATGAGATAAATGGGAAAAGAACAAGAATTTTTAACACAACTTAAATGGTATGCTTATTGGCAATTAAATCAAGGGTATGCTCTGCAAGTAAAACCACCAAAGTATGAGTTACTCATATTAGTTGAACTGCATAAAATTGAGCGCTTTTCATCTCAATATGAGCAAGAATTAAAATGCCTAAGCCGGTGTATACGCAGATATATATGGAAAGAGGAAAATGAAGATAATCTCTGGTGCTATCTGAAAATTATAAATATTGTTTTTGAAGAAAGCGAAAAGGCAGCGGCTATTGACGATTTTTGGGGGCTCGGAAGGATTATTACTTACACAAAATGTTTGTGTGCGTGTTGCGGAGAACTAAAAACAGATAAGAGAGAAGTCTTGAATAAGATAATCGATTCGATTCAAATTGCAAATGCAAAAGTTGCCCTTGAAGAACGATGGAAAAATATTCGTTCATCGCCTGATGGAGATAAAGCCTTTATAGATATTTTTCAAGATATTTTTGAAAATGCAATTACCAAATATGAGACCGACTTTATTTGTTCTCTTGATGAGACAGACATCTTGTACCGAATGGTAAAAGAAAAAATATGTGACGAAGGAAGATTTATACCGTGGCCCAATAAAGTTCAAAATAGATGGAATCCTCCAGGAAAAACGTATTTGTATCTTTCTTATGGAAAAGAAGATGTGGCATATAATGAAAGCCTTAAACTGGGACAATATGTGTGCCTTTTAGAGTGCAGGGTACAAGGGGAAGAAGATGTTTGTTTTTGTAGATTCGTGCCAACCCAAGGGGGCAGAATCTTAAATTTGGCCTACAATGATGTTGAACTTCATGAAATGCGGGATGAATTAGACGATTTAGTAAAAAAGAGAACAGGAAAGCTTGCCAATATGCTTCGAAAAGACGTTGATTTAATTAAACATAGACATGACGAAAAATATGTTTACGAAAAAATAAGAGATATAGTAGAAGCCAATCAGATTGATAAAGCGGTTATAGAAAAAAACAGCGCAAGGCAATTACTAAAATTGATTTGCAGTAGCATCTATACGAAAGTTGACGAAAACGACGCATTAGGAAAGGAAAAGGCGTATAAGTCGTTTCAAGATTTGGCGCAGTTCTTAGAAAATCAGAATATAACCGGTATTATCTATCCTTGTACACGAACAAATAAAATTCATGGGAAAAATATTGTCCTGTTCAACGCTAAGGATGCAGAACCTATTAAGGGAAGTATAATGCAATACCATGCTACAGGAAAAGAGTAAAACATTTTCCAAAAAAAGGCGAATGAAAATCTGAACAGAACAAAATTGTCATGTGAGCGTGAATATTCATCGTAATATAACCAGACAAATCAATCCCCAAGGTGGCATGAAGTCACCTTGGGGATTGTTATTTAGCGCCTATTTACCGGTTCAGAAAAATCCTCGTTGCGCAAGGGTCTGGAATCTCCCAGTTGACGTACAAATCATTCAACGGGCAGGCGTAGGGGTCACGGATATGCTCGTCAATCCAGCCTTTGTACAGCTCACAGAAGTTAGCTTTTGTGAAGACGGCACGGCACTCGGACTTGTCCACGGTGGTGCTGAACAAGTATTCCACATCATGTACCGGCACGATTACCGGCGCGCCGGCCGTGTCAAAGGCACAGAGCAAATTCTTGCAGCTGCGGCTCACGGCACACTGGCAGTCGCCGCACTCGATGTAGATGGTGTTGCGCCAGTCGCGGCCTGTGGTGCGCAGGAACTTGCAAAGATGCGAATTGGTGGAAGTAAAACAGGAAACGGACAAAATATCACTCCATTCTTAAATTGTGCGCAGTGTAACAACTTGGCACAGTTTTTATAAAATGCTGCCGGTCTGCGGGAAAGTTTTCATAAGCGGCACGGGCGTATCGGTGCGCTCATCGTACATGGCAAGATACCCCTCGGAAGATTTCTGCCAGCCGCCGTTCTGCCAGATAAACACAACAAGGTTGTCATTCATTTGCATGACTTTGAACGTAATGCTCTCGGCAATGAGATAGTCATCCGGGGCCAGTTCCTCCACCATCGTATAGACGTGTTCACTGGTATCATCGGAAAGAAGCAGCAGATTCTTGTGTGGGTCTTTGGCGGCAGAACGCTCCGGCAGTACGCGGATGGCATGGTCGCCGTCCGTGGTCGTCCAGCGGTCAATGGTCGTGCCGTAGGCATCGCGGATCGTCAGGCGGGCATCTGCCAGCTTTGCATTGGTGGCAATGTCGCGTTTCGTGAGAATCAGCGAATGCGCCGGGGCATCGTACATTGTCACTTTCTGAATTTCCCCGGTCTCCTGCACGGTGAAGTGTATTTCTTCGCTGAGCAGATACCCGGCAGGGGCAGCAGTCTCGGTCAGCGTATAGTCACTGGGCTTCAGGCGCTCGATACGGTGGGGCTGGCCGTTGGTTTCC
>ERZ827496.4143-NODE-4143-length-11648-cov-5.660312_pt1 | contig 11648 bp, 8 predicted proteins | sample MGYA00519769_ERZ827496 | MGnify/ENA primary metagenome ERZ827496 (study PRJEB31778, sample SAMEA3449327) | human gut metagenome | biome: human gut; feature: human-associated habitat; material: faeces | place: United Kingdom | collected 2010/2012 ...
GCAAGCAGATGGCGTGCAAAGTCGCCAGACGCTCTTTGTGCGGTATTGCCCAAGAGGAACACAAGGGAAGAAGTATTATATCATGGCAAAAGTATCCAAAAAACAGTTGGGACAGCGGAGGAGAACCGCATTGCTTCTGCTTCTGGCACTGATCGCGGCAGCAGTCTACCTGCTCTTTTTCCGGTCAGACAGCAGCAGAAACGTTCCTACAAAAGAAACCACCGCCGTACTGCAAAGCACGGCAATGACAAAAACGACCACTACCGAGGAGATCGGCGTACTGTATCAGGGCACCATTCCGGTACAGACAGAACTCACCGTCCCCACCGAGCCGGCAGTGCTGGCGGCTTCGCAGGTGGAACTGGACGCACAGCCGGTCCTGCAAAATCCGGAACTGCCTACCGGCTGCGAAGTGACCGCACTGACGGCAGCACTGAACTATCTGGGCTACCCCGTGGACAAGATCACCATGGCAGACCAGTATCTCACCCGTGCCGAACCCTATCAGGCAACATTCGGGGAAGCCTTTATCGGCTCGCCCCACGATGCCAACGCGTGGGGCTGTTATGCACCGGTAATCGTGGAAACTGCACAGAAATACCTTGACGAACAGGGCGACGGCGAAGTGGCACAGAATCTCACAGGCTGTTCCCTAAAGACGCTGCTGTGGGAGGTGGCCAACGGCAATCCGGTCATCACGTGGGTGACGATCAACCTCACCAGCCGCGTGGAAGAACGCTACTACTGGACAACGCCCAAGGGAGAAGATGCGGTATTCCTCATCAACGAGCACTGCGTCCTGCTCTGCGGCTACGACCTGAACGCCAATACGGTTACCGTCTGCGACCCGCTGGAGGGCAAAATCCAGTACGATATGGACAAGTTCGAGAACCGCTACCAGCTGGTCTATCAGCAGGCAGTGGTGCTCCGGAAGCCGGAGAGCCTGACGGGGACAGAAACGGAAACGACGGAAATGTTTGTGCAATAAGAACCTGTCTTCACAAGCGTATACACGTGTCTTTTCGGCAAATTTTGTTGCATACTGCGTGAAAAATACTTGCCGGGCGACAGCCCGCCTGCGTATTTTTGCCTTGTCTGCAACAAAATTATGCTCGAAAATCCACATATATTTCTTGTGAAGACAGGTTCTAAAAACCAATCTCGCAACAGGAGGTATGCCCTATGGCGTATATGCCCGCACTCTCTTATGAAGCCATTGCAGACGGCTTGACGGTCTGCACCAGTTCGCTGCACCGGTTCGGCACAGATGCGGTGCTGCTGACGGAATTTTCCGGTTATCGGCAAAAAGACCGCGTCTGCGACTTTGGCACCGGCTGCGGCATTATCCCCATGCTGATGCAGCGGCAGGCTCCCCCGCAGGAGATCTACGGCGTGGATATTCAGCCGGAGGCGATCCGGCAGATGTGTCTGGGCATTGCCGAAAGCACAGCCGTACAGTCTGTCCTGCACCCTGTCTGTGCCGACCTGAAGAATCTGTGGGAAGATGCTCCGGCGGGACAGCTGGATCTGGTCACCTGCAATCCGCCGTACAAGGCATATCAGGCGGGCATTGAAAGCCAGCTGACAGCACAGAAAATTGCACGGCACGAGATTTTGTGCAACATCTATGACATCTGCCGTTCGGCAAAGCGGCTGCTGAAATTCGGCGGGCGGCTGTGCATCTGCAACCGTCCGGAACGGCTGGCAGACTGCATCGATGCCATGCGGCAAAACGGCATTGAACCAAAGCGGCTGCAATTTGTGGCAAAGGCTGCCGATGCCCAGCCGTGGCTGTTCCTGCTGGAGGGCAGAAGCGGCGGAAAGCCGTTTCTGAATGTGCTGCCTCTGCGAATCGTCGGGGACGGCAGCGGCGTGACAACACGGCTCGAAAAGACAATGCCGGTATGATCTGCACTGCGGTAACGGTTAAGGCAACACCGCACAAAGCTTGTGCGGTGTTGCCCTAGAAATCGTATCAGAACACATAGAAATTGTATTAGAAACCCGCTGTTTATTTTTGCTATAATGAGATATGAAACCGTCTCTAAGGCAATTACTTTTTTGACATCACAGGAGGAACTATCCTTATGAGAAAACACAATCCGATCTACAAGCGGGCGTTGATGCTGGCGGTGCCGATGATGATCCAGAACGGCATCACCAACATGGTCAGTCTGGTGGACAACATCATGGTCGGCAGTCAGGGCACGGAAGCGATGACTGCCGTTTCCATTGCCGGTCAGCTGATCTTCGTATTCAACCTCGCCATTTTCGGTGCCCTTGCCGGTCCCGGCATCTACGGGGCACAATATTACGGACAGCGGAACATGCACGGTTTTCAGAGCACGTTCCGCATCAAGCTCTGGCTCAGTCTGGCATGTCTTATCGGCGGACTGCTGGTCTTTCTGCTGGGGGACGAGTCTTTGATCGGGCTATACCTCCACGGAGAAAGTGCCACCGTGGACTCCGCCCTCACCATGACCTATGCCAAGCAGTACCTGCACATCATGCTGCTGGGGCTGCCGTTCTTTGTGGTGACACAGGTCTATGCCACCAGCCTGCGGGAAACCGGCAGCAGTGTCAAACCCATGGTGGGCGGCGTGGCTTCAGTAGTCGTGGACATCGTACTGAACTATCTGCTCATTTACGGCAACTGCGGCATGCCCAAGCTGGGCGTTCGCGGAGCAGCCATTGCCACCGTGCTGGCACGTGTTACTGAAATGAGCATTGTCATCATCTGGGCACACCTCTGCCGGAACAAGCACGTGTTCCTGAAAGGCATCTACCGCACACTCCGCGTTCCCAAGGAACTGGCGGGAAAGGTACTCCGCAAGGGCATGCCGATCTTCTGCAACGAACTGCTCTGGTCTGCCGGTCTGGCTGCCCTGACACAGTGCTACTCTACCCGCGGGCTGGAAGTGGTTGCCGGACTGAACATCTCCAACGCCATCTGCAACCTGCTGAACGTGGTATTCGTGGCACTGGGTTCTGCAGTGGGGATTCTCATCGGGCAGACGCTGGGGGCTTCGGAATACGAGAAAGCCAAGAAGGATTCGTTCAGCCTGATGTGGTTCACCGGTGCAGTCTGTCTGCTGCTGGCGGCGATCCTGATCTCCGTTTCCGGCGTGTTCCCCAAGGCATATGACACCACCGCAGAGGTACGGAACTACGGCCGCTGGTTTATCACCATTACCGCGGTGTTCTTCCCGATACAGGGTTTCCTGAACGCCCTGTACTTCACCCTGCGTTCCGGCGGAAAAACGATGATCACCTTTTTGTTTGACAGCGTCTTTACATGGGTGATCCCGATCCCCGCTGCCCTGCTGATGTGCCACTTCACCTCGCTGCCGATCCTGGGCATTTATGCCATTGTACAGGCGGCGGATATTCTCAAGGTGGTGATCGGGTATATCCTGATTCAAAAGGGTGTATGGATCAGCAATCTGGTAGAGGAGATGCAGTAACCGGCATTTTCAGGAAACAACACCCCAAGACCGTCTTTTCCAAAGGCGGTCTTTTTTCTGTTCTTTCTGCATAGAATGGCAAAAATTGAGGAAGCAGCACCGTGTTTCCCGCACCCCACACAGAAAGGACGAATTGCCATATGTGCACATCATCTGCCGGACTGCCGCCGGAATTATCTCAAACGGAACTCCCTGTCGTCGCCCTTGTAGGCATGCCCAATGTGGGAAAATCCACCGTATTCAACGCCCTCACCGGCATGCACCAGCACACCGGAAACTGGGCAGGAAAAACCGTTGCCAGTGCCGTGGGGACAGTCACCTGGAACGGGGAATCGCTCCTGCTGGCAGATCTCCCCGGCACATACTCGCTCCGTGCCCGCAGTGCCGAAGAGATCGTGGCACGGGATTTTCTTTGCTTTGCAGAGCCAGATGCCGCGGTAGTGGTCTGTGATGCCACCTGTCTGGAACGGGGGCTGCTGCTGGTCATGCAGGTGCTGGAAACCTGCCCCCGCACCCTGCTCTGCGTCAACCTGCTGGACGAAGCCGAAAAGCGGCAGATCACCATTGACCTGCCGCAACTGGAACAGCTGCTGGGCATTCCCGTGGTGGGCATGGCTGCCCGCAGCGGCACCGGACTGCCGGAATTCCAACAGCGGCTGTTCGACCTCCTGCACCAGCCGGCACCACAGCCGCTGCCCTGTCCCGTTCCGGAACAGCTGGTACAGCCATTGGAGCAGATCCAGAACGAACTGCCGGAAAACCTCTGCGGGCTTCAGCGGGAATGGACTGCCAGACGGTTGTTGGAGCCAGAGCCGGAACTGCACGAAAAAATTGCCGCCCACGGGAATATTTCCTTGGAAATCCCCGCACTGTCCGATGCACTGGAACAGACGTGGAAGCAGTACTCCCCCGAAGTCTGTGCCGATGCCATGATCGCCGCCATTGTCCGACACAGCGAAGCCCTCGCTGCCCAGACTGTACACCAGCCCGAACAGACCGATGCCGCCGACCGCCGCCTTGACCGGATTCTGGCAGGAAAGTGGGGCATTTTGGTGATGCTGCTGTTGCTGGGGCTGGTGCTCTGGCTCACCATTGTGGGGGCAAATTATCCCTCGGCATGGCTCTCTGCCGGCTTTTCCCATTTGCAGGGCTGGCTCTCTCTGCTGCTGGAAACCATACATACGCCCCACTGGCTGCACGGTCTGCTGATCGACGGCATCTACAACGTACTGACCTGTGTCATTGCAGTCATGCTGCCGCCTATGGCGATTTTCTTTCCCCTGTTCACCCTGCTGGAGGATTTTGGCTATCTGCCCCGTGTGGCGTTTCATCTGGATAAACCGTTTCAGCGTGCCTGTGCCTGCGGCAAACAGGGACTGACCATGTGCATGGGCTTCGGCTGCAACGCCGCCGGCGTGACCGGCTGCCGCATTATCGACTCCCCGCGGGAACGGCTGATCGCCATTCTCACCAACAACTTTATCCCCTGCAACGGCAGATTCCCCACCATGATCACCTGTATTTCCCTGTTTTTCGCCGCCGGCAGCGGGCTGTGCCGTTCTGTCAGTTCTGCCCTGTTGCTGCTGGGGCTGATCCTGCTGGGCGTTTTTGTCACATTCGCCGTGTCCCGTCTGCTGTCACATACCATTCTGCGGGGTGTGCCGTCCTCCTTTACGCTGGAACTGCCGCCGTACCGCAAGCCCCAGTTCGGCAAGGTGCTGGTGCGTTCGCTGCTGGACCGGACGATTTTTGTACTGGGCAGAGCCTGTCTGGCGGCGGCACCGGCGGGAGCCGTGATCTGGTGCTTCACCAACTGCCATATCGGCGGCGGCTCCATTTTCGCCCACTGTGCGGCACTTCTGGACACACCGGCACAATTCATCGGACTGGACGGCGTGATTCTGCTGGGATTCCTGCTGGGATTTCCGGCAAATGAAATTGTCCTGCCCATTATCTGCATGGGCTACACCGCCGGCAACGCCCTCACCGAGATCACCGACTTGAGCCGCATCCACGAGATCCTGACGGCAAACGGCTGGACAGCTGCCACTGCCCTGTGCATGCTGCTGTTTTTGCTGTTTCATTTTCCCTGTTCCACAACCCTCCTGACCATTCACAAGGAAACCGGCAGCTGGAAGTGGACACTGGCGGCGTGGGGGATCCCCACCGCTGTGGGAATCCTGCTGTGCGGCATAGTGCACTGGACGGCAGTACTTCTGGCTTATATTTGTAAAATTTTGTAAATCAAATACAGCTGCATATCTCCGTGGATTCCGGATACACTATAGGCAACGCGGCATAAAGCTTGTACGGAAGATGCGTCGGCAGATTTTTCGGAAGATTGTCTAAAAATTTCGCAGGCAGACTTTTGTCTGGCAAGGAATTTTGAGGCAATATGCCGGAAAATATGCAAGCAGATTTCGTGCAAAGCCGTCAGGCGGGCTTTGTGCCGCATTGCCTATTCAACGCGGCAAATTTCTGCCGCCGGCTGCAGGTTCTTCTGCCGCACACGGAGAACCATCAGAGCAGTCCTGTGTGCGGAGAAACGGAGAACACCATGTCCAAGCAGAATCAGAACCAGAACCGTCAGCAGCAGCAGAGCCAGAATCGCCAGAACCAGCAGGCACAGCAGAAGCAGAACCAGTCTGCCCAGAACTGCCGGAACCAGCAGGGCGACGACGATGACTGTGGCTGCGGCTGCGGCAGATAACTTCTGAAATTTGATGTTATAAAACAGAAAACAGGACAGCTTTTCCCTGCGGAATCGCTGTCCTGTTTTTTATGGCATGCTACTGCCTTATGTACTTAAAATTTCGTCCCAGCTTTTGGGAATGCCGGCTCCCCGATACGCACAGTACAACATCAGATAGAATGCATCTGTGGCATCGATCTTACTGTTGCCGTCGCAGTCTGCCGCTGCCGCCTGCGACATGGACAAACCGGAAGCATAACCCACGGCATCTTGTGCCTGTGCCAGCAGGGACTGGAACACATCGGTGGCATCTACGCTGCCGTTCCCGTCTACATCACCCAGCAAAAACAAAGGCTCTGCGGTTTCCTTGGCGTAGATATACTGAGAATACTGTACCAGCCCTTCCCGTTCCAGTCCGGCAAAGAGATTGGCGGCGGCATTGTCCACCTCTGCCTGCGTGGCATCTTCCGGCAGGGCTGCCGCTTCGGCATAGGCTGCCTGATACAGCGGATCTGCATCAGCGGCAGGCTCACCGTAAGACATGGCGGCATTCCACTGTGCCCAGTTGACCGCGGTGTCCTGTTCCCGCACAATTGCTTTCATTGCAGCGTTGCCCAGATTGGAATAGGGCTTTTTGCCGCTGCTGTTTTGCCACTGCTTCACGTCAACCATATCGATCCATGTGTCACCGCTGCAAATAAACGTCTGCCCCGACTGGATCGAGCAGTGGCGTTCCAGCGTTTCCGTGGAGTTGGACTCAAACGAAAGCCAGAGCTTTTCCCTGCTGCCCTTCTCCTTTCGCAGTTCCAGCACAACCGAAAACCGGTCGCCCTTTTGCAGCATTACGTTTTGTGCTTCCAGTGAAATGTTCTTATAGCCGCCGTACTGCACTGTGCCCTGTTTGCTGCAAAGCTTCGTGCCGTCTACAGGGGACTGGGCATTATTTTTCAGCCGGTACACCGAAATGGTATACCACCCGCCCTGAGAATTGTTCGATGTCATGGGAAACATGACTTCCGTCAGCCTGCCGGACTTTTCCGCAGTGAACACATTGGCTGCGGCAGAAAAGTTTACGTTGGCATAGGAAACACTGCCGTCGTACTGATAACGTGCAACGGGCGTGCTGTCCTGCGTCATCTGGAACCGTGCCGCTTCGCAGAGAGAAGCTTCCTCATAGGATAACCAGAAGTAGCCGCCGCCAACATCATCTGCCCCCCAGCTGTTCCGCACCAGCCACGCCCCGTCCGACTTGGGCTGACAGCTTTTTTGGAAATTCTCTCTGGAATAGTTATCGTCCCAGCCCACCAGCAGAACCGCATGGTCAGCATCTCCGGTGCCGTGCCGCTTCTGGTAATAGGCAATGGAGTCCCCGTTGTCAAAAAATATGCCCTTGGAATAGAACGATGCACTGACAGCACCGCTTTCCATGAGCCACTGCTTGATGACAGTCCGCCCCGCGGTGTCCACCTGCTGCAAGAGGTCGGAGCTCTGCATGCGGTAGTAGGCGTTATACCGCTGGTACTCGGAATAGCCCTGTGACCAGTCGTCCATGGAGGCGAACTGTTCCAGCTGGGGGCCGATGCCTGCCGCCAGTCCGTAGCCGGCAATGGTGGGATTGCCGCCGCTGATGCCCTTGTTGTCCATGGTGATATAGTCGCCGCTGGTGAGGTCGCCTACCAGCAAATGATTGGTAAAGGGATACCAGCCCAGTGCCGCTTCGGAGAAGTTCAGTTCGCCGCTGCTGTCTTTCCACGATTCCGGAATGTCCAGCCCCTGTTTCATGATGTTGGACTCACAGGCACCCAGTGCCGCATACGCCCAGCAAAGACCTGTGGAGCCCTGATCTTTGACAGAAGTGACATAACTGCTGCCGTCCACGTCCAGCAGGCTATAGGAAGACGGCAGCGAGCCGGCTCCACGCAGGCTTTCCTCCGCCTCGTCGTCTGTGACCTCCGGTGTGTCCGGTTGTGCCGGCTCATTCGCCGGCACCAGCAGCCCGTCGTTCTGTTTCCACGTTTCTTCCAGAACCTCCGGCATGTCCGGCTCCGCCGCCGCAGGAAGCTGTCCCCACGGCAAACAGCTGATGACACACAGCAGCGAAATCACAGCACGCCGCCAGTACGTCCATTTTTTTCTCATATATTCCTCCTGCCATTCCGGCAATGTGTACGAAATTTTGTATACGATATTATCAATTATAGCACATTCCGCCAGAGATGTCAAAGGCAATACCGCACAAAGATTGTGCGGCAGATGCGTCGTCAAATTTTTCGTCAGATGAAACAAAAAGCGGAGTGAATACTTGATGTATTCACGAGCATTTTTGTGAAATATGACGGAAAATTTGCAAGCAGATGACGTGCAAAGTCGCCAGACACTCTTTGTGCGGTATTGCCCAAACAAAAACGCCGGAGCGTTTCCTTTGAGATTCGCTCCGGCGTTATTTTTCCGTTTGATCTTATGATTCCTGCACGGCATCGTACAGTTCGCTTTTCCGGTAGCCGGTTTCTGCGGCAACGGTTTTGCATGCCTGTGTCAGCTTCTGCCCGTCCGCCACACAGCGGCGTACCTGCTCCACAGCTTCTTCCAGCGTGATGCTCTCCGCCTTCTGGGGCACCGCACCGGCAACGACCAGCACGTATTCCCCGCGGGGCGGCGTGTTTTCATAATAGGCAATGGCTTGTGCAAAGGTGGTCAGCTGCACTTCCTCGTGAATCTTCGTCAGTTCCCGACAGAGGGACAGGCTTCTGTCCCCGCCGAACACTGCCGCCATATCTGCCAGTGTCCGGCAAAGCTTATGGGGAGCCTCGTAGAAGATCATGGTTCGCTGTTCGTCCCGCAGCTGTTCCAGATGTGCCGCCCGCTGGTTCCGGTTCACGGAGAGGAATCCCTCAAAGGCAAACCGTGAGGTATGCTGTCCGGAGATCGCCAGTGCCGCAATGGCTGCCGACGGTCCGGGGACTACTTCCATAGGCACACCCAGCTGATGACAAAGCTGCACCAGCGGCTCACCGGGGTCGGAAATGCAGGGCATGCCTGCATCTGTGACCACGCCGCAGGATTCCCCTGCGAGGATCCGGTCGGCAATGCTCTGTGCCACTGTCAGCCCGCTGTGTTCGTGGTAGCTGACAATGGGTGTGTGAATGTCATAGTGGGAGAGCAGCTTGCGGGTGACACGGGTGTCCTCCGCCGCCAGAAAGTCCACCTCGCCCAGCAGCCGCAGCTGCCGCATGGTGATGTCCTCCAGATTGCCGATGGGCGTGCCGATGATGTATAGTGTACCACTCATGTTGAAACTCCTTTTGCCTCAGAAAAACTGCTTCATTTCCAGAATATCGTGCACATGCACCGTTGCCGTCGCACAGATCTGCTGCCATGCTGCCGGATTGGCTGCATCATACACCCCCACGGTGAAAAATCCGGCAGCCCTGGCACATTGCAGAGCGTGGAGAGAATCCTCTGCCACGGCGATCTGCCGTCTGCCCAGATGCAGCTTCTGTGCCGCCAGCTGAAAGATACGGGGCTGAGTCTTGGGAGCACCAGCCTCCTGCTCGGTGAGCAGAAATGCCAGCCGTTCCCATACATGAAGCCGTTTCAGTGCCGCCTCTGCCAGTTCGCCGTAAGTCGCCGTGGCAACGCCATAGACGATCTGCTGGCTGTCCAGCCAGTCCAGCAGTTCCATGACATGAGGTTTCAGCGGCAGCAGTTCCCGATACTCCTGTGCAACGGTATCTGCCACCTGCTGTGCAAACTGTTCCGGCGTGACCGGCAAGTGGAACTCCTCCACGAAATAGCGGGAGAATTCTTCAATGGACATTCGCTGTACCGTTTCGGACAGGTCGTCCGGCATTTCTTTGCCGTAGTAGTCCATGATCTTCTTGTCCACCTGCCGCCACATGCTGCCGGAATCCAGCAGCGTGCCGTCCAGGTCAAAAATGACGCCCTGTAGGGTGTTGTGTTCCATGGTGTTGCGATTTCCTTTCGTGGGAAAGGCAACACCGCACAGAGCCTGCCTGACGGCTTTGCACGGTATTGCCTGAGATTTGTTTCCCGATTACAGCTTTTCGAACCGCGGCTGGTTATCGTGTGCCGTGCCGGTAAAGATCGACTTCGGCATTGCCCAGATGCTGCCGTCCTGCTCCTTGCGGTAAACTACCAGTTCTTCCTGTGTTTCTGCGTGGCGGACAGAGGTCTGGAGCAGTTCGCAGACAGAGCCGTCCAGTACATCGCGGTATTTTGCACCGGCTTCCAGAACCGTAGGCTCCGGTACGGCAACTGCTGCTGCTTCCGGTTCGGTCTGGTTGACAATATCGTCCTCGACCAGAATCATCGAGGAGAACGGTGCCATGCGGATCCATGCACCGCCGTTTTCTACCTGCACCGGCTGACCGCTGATGACATCGACCAGCGAGGGCACGTGGGTGCCGAAGCGGAATTCGCTGGGGCAGTCCTCCAGATTCAGTGCCACGTAAACGGTTCTGCCGTCCTGCTCCTTGGCGAACAGCAGCTGACGGTTCCGGACTTCCACAGTGTAGTAGGAGCCGGTACGCAGTGCCGGATATGCGTGGTAGATTCTGCCCAGCTTTACCAGATGCCGGTACAAGTCCAAATTGCCGCTGCGGTTCAGGTCGTCCAGATCCAGACAAGGCCGCAGACCGTCATCGGAATTGTTTTCGTGTCTGCCCATGACACCGTATTCACTGCCATAGTATACCGACGGAATGCCCGGCATACAGTACATCAGCGTATAGCACAGGGGCAGATACCGCTGGTCGCACAGGGTGCTTGCCAGACGGTTGACATCGTGGTTGTCCACAAAGTTATACAGAGCCACGCCCTGATAGATGCCGCCGTTGCCGAACTGGCGGTTGATGCTGTAGTTGATCTCGAAATAGTTCTTGTCGTTGTGGGAAGAATAGATCCCCTTATAGCACTCGTAGTTGGTCACGCTGTCCAGCATTTCCGGATTTGCCCAACGCTTATAGTCGCCGTGAATGATCTCGCCCATGAGCCAGAATTCCGGATTGCGTTCCTTGCAGAAGTTGTGAATCCGGCGGAAGAAGTCGAAGTCCACACAGTCTGCGGCATCAAAGCGGATACCGTCAATATGGAACTGATCCATCCACATGCCCACGGCATCGATGAGGTAATCGCACACGTGCCAGTTCCGCAGATTCAGCTTGACCAGATTATAGTAGCCGTTCCAGCCCTCGTACCAGAAGTTGTCGCCGCAGGGGCTCTGACCGCCGAAGTTCAGACCGGCAAACCAGTCGCAGTACTCCGAAGCCTGTCCCTTTTCCTGCACGTCCTTGAACGCCCAGAAGTTCCGTCCCACGTGGTTGAACACACCGTCCAGAATCACGCGAATGCCGTTCTTGTGCAGTTCGTCGCAGATGTGGGCAAACATTTCGTTGGTGCCCAGCCGGCGGTCGATCACACGGTAATCGGTGGTGTCATAGCCGTGTTCCACAGATTCGAATACCGGTCCGAAG
>ERZ827496.4149-NODE-4149-length-11629-cov-6.780197_pt1 | contig 11629 bp, 7 predicted proteins | sample MGYA00519769_ERZ827496 | MGnify/ENA primary metagenome ERZ827496 (study PRJEB31778, sample SAMEA3449327) | human gut metagenome | biome: human gut; feature: human-associated habitat; material: faeces | place: United Kingdom | collected 2010/2012 ...
TGTGTGCTGCGCACCCGCTGCGAATACAGAAAGAGGGGAAAGACCTGTGCAAGTGAATGAACTTTTCAGACAGAGCAATACCATCCTGCTGGACGGCGGCATGGGCACCATGCTGCAGGCTGCCGGGCTCAAGCTGGGCGCACGCCCGGAAGAGCTGAACATCACCGACCCGGCGCTCATCGAGGGCATCCATGGGCAGTACGCTGCGGCGGGCAGCCGCATCGTCAACGCCAACACCTTTGGTGCTTCTGCCCACAAGCTGGCAGGCAGTGCCTACACGCTGGAGCAGGTCATCACCGCAGGCATTGAAAACTGCAAGCGCGCCTGCGCACCCTACGGTGCGCTGACCGCGCTGGACGTGGGCCCGCTGGGCGAGCTGCTGGAGCCAAGCGGAACGCTGGCCTTTGAGGATGCTGTGGCTGAGTATGCCCGCATCGTAAAGGCGGGCGAAGCCGCCGGGGCAGACCTGATCTTTTTTGAGACCTACACCGACCTGTACGAGTTGAAGGCCGCCCTGCTGGCTGCCAAGGAGAATACTCATCTGCCCATTCTGGCCAGCATGAGCTTTGAAGCAGGCGGGCGCACCTTTACCGGCTGCACAGTGGAAAGTTTTGCCGCCACCGCCCGGGGCTTGGGGGCAGACGCCGTGGGCATCAACTGCTCGCTGGGACCCAAAGAGATCTTCCCCATGGCTAAGCGGTTGGCAGAAGCCGTGCCCGGCAACTTCCCAGTGTTCGTCAAGCCCAACGCCGGTCTGCCCCGGGCGGACGGCAGCGGCTACGACATCACCCCGCAGCTGTTCGCCTTGCAGATGAAGCCCTACCGGGAGCTGCACCTGTTTGCCGCCGGCGGCTGCTGCGGCACCACCCCGGAGTTCATCAAGCTGCTCAACGGCACCTTTGCAGGCTGCACCCCGGGGCGTCCCGCGCACCGGATGCCCTCGGTGCTGTGCACCCCGGTGGACACCGTTACGGTAGACGGCATCACGGTGGTGGGCGAGCGCATCAACCCCACCGGCAAAAAGCGCTTCCAGCAGGCATTGCGGGAAGGCGACATGAACTATGTGCTGGAACAGGCCGTCAGTCAGGCAGAGGCCGGTGCGCAGATCCTGGACGTGAACGTGGGCGCACCCGGCGTGGACGAGCCGGTGCTGATGGAGCAGGTGGTCAAGGCGCTGCAAAGCGTGACCAGTTTGCCTTTGCAACTGGACTCCTCCAACGTGGAGGCGCTGGCGCGGGGTCTGCGGGTGTACAACGGCAAGCCCATCGTCAACTCCACCAACGGCGAGCCGGAAAAGCTCGCCGCCATCCTGCCGCTGTGCAAGAAGTACGGTGCCGCCATCGTGGGTCTTGCCATCGACGAAAAAGGCATCCAGCCCAAAGCCGCAGACCGTGTGGCCATTGCCCGCCGCATCACCGAGGCGGCGCTGGCAGCAGGCATCCCCCGGGAGGATATCTACATCGACTGCCTTACCCTGACCGCCAGCGCCCAGCAGGAGGATGTGCTGGCCACGGTACAAGCGCTGGAAGCCTGCAAAAAGGAGTTGGGGGTGCGCACCGTGCTGGGCGTGTCCAACATCAGCTTTGGTCTGCCATGCCGCACCTACCTGAACACCACCTTTTTGACCATGGCCATGTACGCCGGGCTGGACCTTGCCATCATGAACCCCTCCAGCGAGGAGATGATGGCGGCGGTGTACGCCTACAACGTGCTGACCAACCGGGACAAGCAGAGCACAAAGTACATCGAGCGCTTTGCCGACCGCGTGCCCGCCAGCACCGCGCTGGCACAGGCTGCAAAAGCCGTGCCTGCCGCCAGTGCTGCCGAAGCAGAACTCACCGGTCCCTACGCCGCCCTGATGAAAGCGGTGGAAAAGGGCTTGAAGGGTGACTCCGCCGCCCATACCCGCGCCCTGCTGGCGGAAAAGCAGCCGCTGGAGGTGGTGGACGAAGCCTTGATCCCCGCTTTGGACATCGTGGGTGCCAAGTACGAAAAAGGCACCCTGTTCCTGCCGCAGCTGCTGCAGGCTGCCAGCGCCGCCCAGAGCGCCTTTGAGGAGATCAAAACTGCCATTGCCCAAAAGGGCGAGGGCAGCGCCAGCAAGGGGCGTATCGTCCTTGCCACCGTCAAGGGCGATGTGCACGACATCGGCAAGAACATCGTCCGGGTCATTCTGGAAAACTACGGCTTTGAGGTACTGGACCTTGGCCGGGACGTGCCGGTGGAGACGGTGGTGGACACCGTGCGGGAAAAGGACGTGCATCTGGTAGGCCTTTCCGCGCTGATGACCACCACCCTGAAAAGCATGGAGGAGACCATCGCCGCCCTGCACGCCGCTAAGCTCGACTGCAAGATCATGGTGGGCGGTGCCGTGCTGACCCCGGAATACGCTGAGAAGATCGGCGCGGACTGGTACGCCAAGGACGCCAAGCGCAGCGCCGACATCGCCAAGGAGTTCTTTGGGGTGTAACGCAAAAAAATTACAGATTCAGACTGCTGAGAAGCGCGGACTTTTCAGCAGTCTTTTTTATAGGCAGGGCGTTTATTTGCAAACTGTTCAAATTTACCACAAAGAATTGCCACGATTGTCTGGCATAATAAGGGTGCATTCAGGGAGAACGGAACGGACATCCCCCATAACCTCCGAAAGGTTCTCCCCGCAAAAGCCCATGCAGGCACATTTCCCTGCAGGTGCGGCCGCAGCAGCGGCGCACAGCAGGCCCATAAAAAACTGTCTCCCGTTTCTATGCGAGGCAATAGCCAGAACGGCGGACAGACTACCAAATCCCTCCTGATCAAGCCGCAATGTTCAGGGGTTCCTATACAGCAGGCAGTGTCGCTTTCCTCCTCCTTTCCACGACACTGCCTGCTTTTTGTTTGCGCATTTTTCCGCAAAATGCAAGCAGGCTCATGGTCGGAGGAACTGCCCTTGCCCCCGGTTTCCTGCATACAAAACCGCCCCGGCTTCCATCACGGAAACCGGGGCGGTTCGTTTGCTTTAGGGGCGCTTTTTCAGTCACTCACGCAAAACCTTGCGAGGGGTCTTTGGGTAAGCCCCGCGTATGCGGGGAAAAGCCGGTGTGCATACAAACGCGCACGATAAGCGCGGGATCACCCCCGCGTATGCGGGGAAAAGGTCAGTGGGGGGAATAGACATCAAGAGGGTCTAGGATCACCCCCGCGTATGCGGGGAAAGGGCCACCTGACGCTTGCAGTCAGCCATATGCATAGGATCAACCCCGCGTATGCGGGGAAAAGCACGCTGCCACACCACCGGGCGCACTTTGCCATGGGATCACCCCCGCGTATGCGGGGAAAAGGCTCCCGCTGCCGGACATTGCAGCACAGACACAGGATCACCCCCGCGTATGCGGGGAAAAGACTAAAAAGATCCCGTAGCACCGTGCCTCCCGTTGCTATTGTACCGCTGTTTCCTTCAGTTTGCAATAAATCTGTTGTATCAGACGGCAGTCCGGCAGGGCGCGATGCTCCACTTTTTCTGCCAGCTGAAAATGCTGCGCCAGCGCCTGCAAGTCCGGCCGGATCATGCCCGGCATCTCGTCCCTCTCAGTTTCCTCCGCGCATAATGGTCATCAGCCCAAGGCCGTAGGCCTTGCCGCGTCCCATGCCCTGACACAGCAGTACCCGGAACTGCTCTGCATCGGTCACCTGTAAAACGCCCTCGTAGGTCACTGCCAGCAGGGTCACCGGCCGGGTGCCGTGCTTGGCAAAATGCTGCCACTGCACCCGGGTCACGGTAAATCCCTCCTCCCGCAGGGCAAAGCCGTGCTTTGCAGCGCGCTCCGACAGCCACTGCTTCTGGTACTGTGTTGTGCAATGTGCGGCCACGGTTCCCCGCGCTGCGGGGTTTTGGGGGTCTTTGCAGCTTTTGGTGGGGTTTGCAGTCAGCCGGAACTGCCAGCAGCTGCCCGGCTCCACCCGCTGCAAAAGCGGGTCGTAGCTGCGGGTTTCCGCAACTGCTCCGGTGCCAAACTGCTCCACCACGCCGGACAGCTCCGGCGCGTCCTCGCTGAGCAGCAGCAGATACAGCCGCTCTCCCAGACGATCCAACCGCCACAGCCTGCGGCGGCGCTCCCCTGCAAAAGCGCTTTCCACTGCGCCATGCAGTTTTTGCGGTGCCGCCAGCGCAGCCATGGTGCTGCGGCGGGTGAGATCGAGTTCTACCCGTGATAAATACATTCTCTCGCCCCCTTTTTTATAATTCCCGGAACGGATCGTGCTCCGTAGTCTCCGGGCTGTCCGGCATCTTCTGCCATAGTTCCCGTACCGAGCGGTAGCCGTACTGCCGATGATGCGGGTCAAAGCTCACCGGCACATCCCGCTGCGGAGCCGTGCCCGGCTCCAGCGGATCGGCCTCCAATAGGATCCGGCTCTGCCGTCCCGGGCACTGGGGCGGTTCCGCTTGCAGTACCTCCTGCAAGCTGCCCGGGCGTACGCCCAGACAGAGCGGCAGGGTAGGCGGGCAGCAGCGGCGGCCGAGATACAGCGGAAACGCCGGGTGCAGCAGTGCCTGCTGCAGCTGCTGCAAAAGGGCGGTGTCGGTGCTTTCGATCCCGGCCAGAAACACGGCATCCTGCAAATAATGGCGGTAGGTCACATAAGAGGTCTTTTCGTCCTGCGTCTTTGCCGTGTGGTAGTCCACCAGCAGCTGCCCTTCCCGCTCCACACGGACACCGAACCGCAGCCCGGTCAGCCGGGTCAGCGCTTCGCTCTCGTCCCGCCGCAGCCCCAGAGCTGCCGCCAGAAGGCCGACCACGCCGCTCTTGGTGGGTTCCCGGCCCGTCTTGCGGGTCTCAAATTTAGAGTCCGCGCCCCACGCCTGCAAAGGCGCTGCCAGCCGAAGCAACAGCGTTGCCATTACCCCACCTCATTTCCGGCAAGCGCATCCCGGACAGCCTTTTCCAGTGCGTCCAGCATCGCCTTTGCCGTCTGCGCCGGAGCCAGCACCTCCAGCCCGCTGCCCACGGTAAAGCTTTGCGCCGGAGCCTCGGCAAAGCTGCTGTACATCTGCTGCGCATACTGCGCCAGTGCCGCCTTGGAAGGTGCGGCGTAACCCTGCGCACTGCGGGGCACGGCACGCTCGAATGCGCCGCACAGGTTCACCGGCTGATCCTCCCGCAGGGTCACATATACCGCGTCCGGCAGAGTGCGGTTTGCAAAGGTGTTCTGCTTGCCGGTGGGCATGGAGAAGAGGAACGCCTCGCCAAAGGCCCGCACCGTTTCCGCTGCCTGCGCTGCACCCAGCTGCCCGGCCAGCTCCATCACGTTCACCGTAGCATAGCGGTACAGGGTGGAGGAGTTGTACTCCACCGTGCCCAGATGGCCTGCACCGGCGTTGTCCTCTGCCTGACAGTCATCCACGGCGGTAAAGTAATCGTACTCGTTCTGCACAGCATGCGTGGAGATGCTGTGCGCCACCTGCGCAGCGGCGTCATAGTTCAGAGAAGGGTCATCTGCCACCATGCGGCCAAACAACGCCATGTCCATCGAGGGAGCCGCTTTCAGGGCATCCCGATACTGCTTTTTATCCGCAGAGCCCTCCACAGCCAGCTCTGCCAATGCCTTTGCCTGCGCAGTGCTCATGAAGAACAGTGCCTTGGTGCCCTTATCGTCGCTCTTGATGCCCGCATTCTCCAGCGCTTTTTTTGCCAGCTTGTCTGCATCCAGCTCCGGAGCCAGTGCAAGGATCTGCGCCTTCACCAGTTCTGCGGCCTTTTTGGTGCGCTTGCCCACGTCCAGCTGAGCATTTTCCGCAAAGGCTGCACGCATGGCGTGCTTCCATGCCTGTGAGGAAACTCTGGCGCGGAGCACACCGCCGTACACGGCTGTTTTGGGGCTGCCGGTATCGTCCCGGTTGATGCAGCTGGGCGGGACGGTCTGCAAAATGTGGAAATCAACATACAGGCGCTTATTCATGGTCAATTCTCCTTTTCTTTCTCTTCCGGTGCAGGCTTCGGGTCGCGGTACAGGTCCTGCCCCCACCGCAGACGAACATTGGCGGGAATCTGTGCATACCGCGGGTCGGTGCATTGCAATTCATACAGGTCTGCCGCAAGCTGCGGATAGTCCAGCGGGATGCCGCCATCCTTTGCCGCACTCAACAACTGGATCATGCCCCGCAGATGGTGGCTGATCTCGGTAATTTCTTCTGCGGTGGCCAGCGCATTGAACCGCCGGAGCACACTGGCCTCGGTCCAGTCCTGTCCGGCACTGTTCCGCTCTGCCAGCTGCCGCACCGCACGCCCCAGCGTGTTGCCGGGGCAGTTCATGGGGCGGTCATTCCCCTGCTGATGCACAGCATACAGGGTCAGGGCAAGGTAGACCGCCCACTCTGCCGCCGAGGGAGCACTGCGGCCCTGAAAGCTTTCCGGCATTCCCAGCAAAAAGCATCCCCACAGCTCCGGCAGCTCACCGGGTGCGTGGCCGATACCCCGCCGCAGCTTTGCCAGTTCTGCCCGCCGCTGGTTGTCCGGCAGAACCTGAAGCCTGTGCAGCTGCTGCGCCGCATACAGTTTGACATCCTGTGTTTTCATATAATTCCCCCTTTATGGTTCTGCTTTGGGATAGATTTCCCAAACCCTTGCGCGGAAATGATTATAGGCCTTTGGCGCGGTATACAGAATGGTGCGCTCGGTCTTTTTGTCCTTATCCACCACAATGCGGCGTCCCTTCAGGGCGGCGTTTCCGGCCTCCATCACCATCTGCTTTCCCAGCTTTTCCGCGATGCTGCGCGCCCGTGTCTGCCAGCGCAGTGCTGCCTCATCCGGGTCGTCCTGCTCCGGGTCGATCGCCTGCAGCCACTGCCGGAAAGGCTGATCCACCGCAAAGTAGAACTGTGCACGAGCCGCGCCGCCTGCATTTTCATTCCGGTCACCGGCGGCAATTGCCAGCTCCTGCGCAAAATGCCCGATCAGCGCCGCTGTCTGTTCACAGCGCTCGATTTCTCTGACGATCCGGCTCTGCCATGGGCGCCCTATCTCATCTAAAATCCCTGCCTGAAAGGTCAGGCTGTCGCTGAAAGAATCATTTACAAAGAAGTCCTTATCGCCATATTGGACACCGGAGATACGGAAATGTACCTTTCTGCGGGGATTCAGAAGTTTCAATCTCTTTTCCTGCAACTTTTCGATCCAGCATACAACGCCCGGGCGATGCCCGCTGTCCTGACAAAAAACCGCCGGGAACTCCCGCCAGAATTGTTTGGCCGGGTCATGACGGCAGGGCACAAACACCACCGGTTCATTTTTCTTGATTGGCATCGTGCGCCAGATGGTCATCTGTTCGGCAAAGACGTTTTCTCTGGGAAAGAAATCTCCTCCCAGCAGACAGAACCCATCCACATTCTCCCCTGTCCTGTGCAGCAACAGCCTTCTGGATTGCAGGGTGAGCAGCTGCGCCGGATTATCCGGGCAGCAAATTTCTGTCCGTTCCGCGCTCTTTGGTGCTTCCAATTCCCAACAGGGCTTGCTTTCGCCCCAGCATTCCCGGCCGTCGCGCAGCAGTGTCAGGTTCAGCATCAGGGTCTCGTACAGATTTTCGCCCTGTGCCTGAATAAAACCGATCTTGCCTAGCCACCCGGCTCCTACGGACGGAAGCCCCTTTCCTTTTGGCTTTGCAGAGGTGTCATCATAGCCGTTCACGCATAGCAGCCACCGCGCCGCCTGCGGATAGCTCAGCTGCTCCTTGCTCTGCCCCGCATACAGCGGAAAGAGCCGGAGTTTATTGCTGCTTTCCGACATTTCACCGTTGAGTTTGGCCGCACCGTATTCCGTGCCGATCTTTGCCTGCGGCACCTGCCAGAAGGGATGTGTCGGGTGGAACAGCCAGAAGCGGTCCTTCCACTGCTCCAGATAGTCCCGGACAGGCTCTGCCGGGAAATGCCCCAGCTGCCACAGCGCGCTCCAGCGCTCCAGTGCATCATCGCTCTGCATCAGCGGGCGGGGCTCTCCCTTTGCATCCACCCGGGAAAACACGGTGAACAGCACCGCCAGCAGCAGCCGCAGCACGGCGGCGTTCTGGGTGGGCATCTCGCCCGCAAGGTCCACATAATCCTGCGCCGACACCAGTGCCTCGGTCAGGGACACCTCCCGTACCGTGTTGTCCCGCAGCCGCACCCGTATCCACGGTTCGGTCAGCAGGTTGAATTCAATTTCCTTCATCCGTCTCCTCCTTTTGGTAATACAGGCCGTTTTCACGGTCATAACAAAGTTCCATGCCCGCAAGCCGGGCAGTCAGATTTTCATCCAGCAGCAGAACCAGTTCTCCATGCAGCAGCGGCGACAGCTGCCACGCCGCAAGGCGGCTGCGGTTGTCCGCTTCCAACTCCCGGATGACCCTATCCACCTTCCACGCCTTGCCGAACACCGCCGGGAGCCGCAGCTTCTGCCGGGCGATCTTCAGTGCCGTTTCCGGCAGGGGCGGGCTGTCGGCAGCTACGGCACTGCCGCCCTCCTGCCACGGCAGAAAGTGGATGCTGCCGTCTGCCCGGCACTGCATTACAAGCACCTCTACCGAGGGGTCGCCGTCCCGCACTGCCGCCCGGGCTGCCGGGTCGGAGCGGGCGCCCTCGTTCTGCATCCAGTCGTCCAGCGTGTTCAGCTGCGCCAGCCGGTGCGTTTCCGGCTGCGGCACAAGGTATGCTTCGGCGCGTGCTTTCTTTTTCTCCTGCGTCCGCTCATATATGCAGCGCATTTCCTCGCCCTGCGCCCCGCCGGGAGCTTCCCGCTCCCAGCCGTAGACCCGCTGCACCAGCGGAGAGATCTCCTCCGGCAGCCGGATGCTCCGGGGCAGAAACTTCCGGGTGCGCCAGAGCAGCCACTGTCCATATACCGCCTCGCTGCCCGCGTCAAAGGCATCTTCCCCGGTGTCCAGCACCGCGCAGCAGGCCTGCTGCAACGGAGCGGGGCGGCTGCGGTAGTGGCGGTGCAGCCGCCCAATGCGCTGCAGCAGCAGATCCATGGGACAAAGCTCTGTGACAAGAACGTCCAGATCAATGTCCAGCGACTGCTCCATCACCTGCGTGCCCACCACGATCAGGTCATTCCGGCACTCCGGTGCAGAGCCCTTGCCGATGCGTGCCATCAGCTGGTTTTCCCGCGCCGCGCGGTCCGGCATCAGGAACTGCGCATGGAACAGCTGCACCTCTTTGTCCGGCAGGCTTTCCCGCAGCAGCTGCGCGATCTTCTGCACTTTTTTGACCGTGTTTACGATCACCCCTGCACAGCCGCCCTCTGCCAGCTTCCGGCGCAGCAGCGCGGGCAGCTCCGGCTCTGTGAGCGTGGTCAGCTGCACCGTTTGACCGGGTGCATCCGATGGGACGGCCGTCTGCTTTACCTCTGCGCCATCCGTCCATGTCAGCAGCGGATAGCCGCAGCTGGTTTTCCACGGAGCGTCCGGGGCGGCCTTTTTCTGCCGGTAGGCCTCGACCAGCTCTGTGCGTCGCCGGGCGGGCAGGGTGGCCGACAGCAGAATGACCGGCACCTTGTACCAGCCCAGCCATTCCAGTGTCCGGTCCAGATAGCAGTTCATGTAGGTATCGTAGGCGTGGCACTCATCAATAATGACCACCTTGCCCGCAAGCCCCAGATGCCGCAGCATAACGTGCTTCTGGGCAAGTGCCGCCAGCAGCAGCTGATCCACTGTGCCAATCACAAAGTTTGCCAGCAGTGCCTGCTTGTTTCCCCGAAACCACTGGTGTACCTGCACCTGATGATCTTCCTGCGCATCCTCCTCCAGCTGCACCCCGCGCCCCTGCAGCCGCAGATAGCACTCGTTCAGTTCCGCCATGCCGTGCGCCAGCTTTATAGCCTGCGGCAGCGTCTCCTCAGACTGCGTGTCTGCCCAGCCAAGCAGCCGGGGAAAGATGCCGTTTGCCGTGGCCTGTGTGGGCAGCCCGAAAAAGACACCGCCCAGCCCGAACCGGCTGGCCATGATCTCCGCAGCGGCCAGCGCCGCCTCGGTTTTGCCCACGCCCATCTGTGCTTCCAAGATCAGAATGCCCGGTTCCGCTGCGGTATCTGCAGCCTCCAGAACAGCCCTCTGCACCGCATTAGGCGCAAAGCCGAACCGCACCGCAAACTCCTGCGGGTCTGCGATGCCCGGCTGTGCCTCCCACGGGAAGGGCAGGGCCAGCTTTTCCCAAGCCCTGTCCACCCGCGCCGGGTAATCCTCCATGCTGCCCAGCTCCTCTACCGGGATCAGGGGGAAGTATTCCGTATTGCTGGCGATCCAGTCTGCCATGATCAGAAGTCCGGTCAGAAGCACTTCCTCCTGCGGGTCCAGGTCGTACAGTTCCGCCGTATCATCAAAGCCGCAGTCCTGCAAAACAGTCATGAGCAGTTCTGTCCAGAAGCCCTGCCAGACCTTTTCCTGTCCCTTGGGGTAGTAGTTGCTCTCCCAGCACTCCAACTGGTCATCGACCGCCGCACAGCTCTGTGGCTTGCCGTGATGCGCCCCCACAATGGAGGCTAGCCCGCCGGGACAATCATTCCACAGCAGAATTGCCTCGCCCGCCCGGGCATGCGGCGACTCCCGGCGGTTCTGTTCAGGACAGTCCAGCGGCGTCAACATTTCCAGCCGCTGCCGCGCCTCCGGCAGAGTGCGCAGGATATTTGCCTGAAAGGCTACCGTAGCCTTGCCTATATCATGGATCCCGCCCAGAAACCGGGCATGCGCGAGCAACGCTTCCTCGCGCTCAAAGCCCATGGCCCGTTTTGCACTTTCCGGGAGCCACTGCCGGACCAGCCGCTCCATGATGCCCGCCGTATCCCACAGGTGCATCCAGAGCGGCAGCCACAGGCTGGTATTCTCCGGGTCCGTTTTACCAGCCAAAAGCCTTGTTTTATTCAACGTCCAGCGCATTTTTGCTCCTTTTCCGGTGTGTGTGCCTTCCGTGTACCGAGCATAGCAGATAATGTGTACTATAATCCGTACTTTTTGCATTTTATCTCCGCAAATGAAAAAAGCGGCACACCGGGTCGTGCCTCATCAAAACGAAAGTGTCCTTGCAAGGTAAAGAAAACTGCTATTTATGGCCCTGTTCCGCCTTCTGTTCCAAAGATACGCTTCTGCCCTTCTGCTGTCAATGACTCTGCGCCAATTCATCAAAGCTACAAAAAAACGATTTCTTTTTTGTATAAAAAGCCGCCCCGGCTTCCTACTATGGAAACCGAGGCGGTTCATTCTGTTTATTGGTGTTCTTTCAGACACTCAATGCCTACCAACTGGCATTCAGTTTTTGAAGTTTTAGTCATATCTGTATTTAGAGGACTTTCCGTACACTTTTCGGAGCGATTTTTTCAGACTGACCACCGTTTCTTTGATGATCTTTGCCTCATCGGCGGAGCAATCTGCAAGCTGTTCGGTCATCCAGCTGTCGAACACCGGCTTTGCTTTTTTGATTTCAATGCACAGCAGCTCGTCCGCCGAACAGTCCAGTGCGTTGATGATGTCGATCAGCGTTTTCAGGCTGGGTACAGAGTTGCCTGTTTCGATATGGCTGATGTGCGTGACCACCACGCCGACCTCATTAGCCAGCTGCTCCTGCGTCATGCCCTTTGCAAGGCGGCAGGCACGGATGCGTTTTCCGATGTCGGCGTAGTCCACCATA
>ERZ827496.4152-NODE-4152-length-11622-cov-4.387395_pt1 | contig 11622 bp, 9 predicted proteins | sample MGYA00519769_ERZ827496 | MGnify/ENA primary metagenome ERZ827496 (study PRJEB31778, sample SAMEA3449327) | human gut metagenome | biome: human gut; feature: human-associated habitat; material: faeces | place: United Kingdom | collected 2010/2012 ...
ATCTGGCGCGCTCTTCACGGAGAAAAAATCTGATTATCTGCGAGGGCTATATGGACGTCATCTCCATGCACCAGGCAGGATTCAATAACGCGGTAGCTTCTCTTGGAACAGCACTCACATCGCTGCAGGCGGGGCTGATGAAACGGTATACCGACGAGGTTCTTGTGATCTATGACAGCGATGAGGCAGGCGTCAAAGCGGCGCTTCGTGCGATTCCGATGCTCAAAGGGGTTGGTCTTACAACGCGTGTCGTCAATTTGAGACCGTATAAGGACCCGGATGAGTTTATCCAGCACGAGGGCTGTGAGGCGTTCGAAAAACGCCTGGAGGAGGCGGAAAACAGCGTTCTGTACGAGATCCGCATGAAGGAGCGCGATTTCGATCTTGCCGATCCGCAGGGCAAATCAGATTTTCTTCATGAAGCGGTGCGCCGTCTCGTTGCGATCGAGGATGAGATCGAGCGGAACAGTTATCTTGAGGCAGTGGCAGGAAAATACGGGATTGCCGTCGAAGTACTGCGAAAGCAGGTCGGTCAGATGGCACTATCAGGAGCCGGAAGGACGGAGCGTGTCAAGCCGCGGAATACAGCCGCAAACAAAAAAGAGAAAGAGGGCGGTGTCGAAAAAGCACAGAAGCTGATGCTGACGTGGATGACATCTTATCCGGCGCTCATTGGAAAGCTGGAAAAATATATTACGCCGGCGGATTTTACCACCCCTCTCTACCACCAGATTGCAGAGATGATTGTGCTGCAGTACCACGAGGGCGGCGTAAATCCGGCAAAGCTTTTGAATCAGTTTGTTGATTCCGAGGAGCAGAAAGAAGTTGCGGGCCTTTTTAATGCCACAATCCCGCTGGAGACAGAGGAGGAAAAACGGCGCGCGCTGCACGATGTGATCTGCAATATGAAAGAGAACAGTATTGCATATCAGTCGGCGCATATGAATGTGACCGATATGGCGGCGCTGCAGAAATTGATGGCAGATAAAAAAAGCCTGGAGCGGTGGAAAGCAGGGGAACTTCCGGAATTCACTTTTTAAGCAAAACTGGATACCAAAGAAAAACCCTGGAATCTTCTGTTCTGTGTGTTTAATTTCGCAGGACAGGGACAGAATATATACAAGCTATGGAAGGATGGACAGTCAATGGAGTTCGATAAAGCAAAATTTATGGAAAAATTAAAAGAGCTGGTAGCATACGGCAAGAAGAAAAAGAGCGTCCTGGAATATCAGGAAATCAACGACTTTTTCCGCGATATGCCGCTGGATGCGGAGCAGATGGAGAAGGTATTTGAGTACCTGGAGGCAAGCGGTATCGACGTACTGCGTCTCTCCGATATGACTGAGGATCCAAATGCGGCAGACCGCGATCTTCTCCTTCTGGACGACGATGACATCGACCTTTCCGAGGAAGAAGAGATCGATATGGAAAACATCGACCTTTCCGTTCCGGAAGGTGTCAGCATTGAGGACCCGGTCCGCATGTACTTAAAAGAGATCGGTAAAGTTCCGCTTCTTTCCGCAGAGGAAGAGATCAAGCTGGCACAGAGAATGGAAGAGGGCGATGAGGATGCGAAAAAACGTCTGGCAGAGGCCAACCTTCGTCTCGTTGTTTCCATTGCAAAACGTTATGTCGGCCGCGGCATGCTGTTCCTGGATCTGATTCAGGAAGGTAACTTAGGCCTCATCAAAGCGGTTGAAAAATTCGATTACCGCAAGGGATACAAATTCTCCACCTATGCAACATGGTGGATCCGCCAGGCAATCACAAGAGCGATTGCAGACCAGGCGAGAACGATCCGTATTCCGGTTCATATGGTAGAGACCATCAACAAGCTGATCCGCGTTTCCCGTCAGTTACTGCAGGAGTTAGGCCGCGAACCTACTCCGGAAGAGATCGCAGAGGAGATGCACATGTCTGTAGAGCGTGTGCGTGAGATCCTGAAAATCTCCCAGGAACCGGTTTCCCTCGAGACACCAATCGGTGAGGAAGAGGACAGCCACCTCGGCGATTTCATTCAGGACGACAATGTGCCGGTACCGGCAGACGCGGCAGCATTCACCATGCTGAAAGAGCAGCTCGAGGATGTGTTAAGCACGCTGACTGACCGTGAGCAGAAGGTTCTGCGTCTCCGTTTCGGACTCGATGACGGCCGTGCGAGAACCCTCGAAGAGGTTGGTAAAGAGTTCAACGTTACAAGAGAGCGTATCCGTCAGATTGAGGCGAAAGCGCTCCGTAAACTGCGCCATCCGAGCCGTTCCAGAAAGCTGAAAGATTACCTGGACTAATCTGCGAGGAAGAAAAGGACGACAGGAAAATGCAGTTATCAAAAAGACTTTCCGCGGTAGCGGAGTTTGTCACCCCGGGCGGCTGCCTGGTCGATGTGGGAACAGATCACGGCTATGTGCCGATTGCGCTGCTGGAACAGAAGAAGATTTCCTCCGCAATCGCCATGGATGTGAACCGCGGACCGCTGGAGCGGGCCAGGGAGCATATTGCGCAGTACCAGATGGGGGACTACATAGAAACAAGACTTTCCGACGGACTCCATGCCCTGCGTGCGGGAGAGGGTGATTCTCTTCTCATCGCGGGCATGGGCGGCGGGCTTACCATAAGAATTTTAAGCGAAGGTGAGCCGCTGCTGTCCGGTTTTCGGGAGCTGATCCTGGAGCCGCAGTCGGATATCGACCGCGTGCGTGCATGGCTTCTGGAACACGGATTTTTCCTTGCACAGGAGAATTTTGTAGAGGAGGATGGAAAATATTATCCGATTCTGCGGGCAGTGCCAGGGGAAAAGGAGAATCTGAAGGCGGAGGAGCTTTTCTATGGACCGCGCCTTCTGGAAAAGGAAAATCCGGTGCTGAGGGAATACCTTCTGAAACAGCAGGAGCAGAACCAGACGCTGATCCGCCAGCTTTCGGATCACTCCAGTGAAAAGGCAGCACAGCGCCTTTGGGAATTAAAAGAAAAAGAGGCAGTACTGGAATCTGCGCTTGCGCGTTTCCATACGATGTAACGACAGCGTTTGCACAAGAGGGGCGTGTCTGAAAATTTCAGCAGTTGTAATTTTCGGGCGCGCCTTTTCTGTCACTTCTGAATTTTCAGAAAGTTTTGCAAGAAGGAGGAATTACAATTGATTCAGGTAACAATTGATGGAAAAGGATACGAATATCCGGAAAATTGCTCTTATTATGAGATTGCAAAGGATTTTGAAAAAACAATGGACGCGCCGATTGTCCTTGTGAAAGTGGACGGACGGCTGCGGGAGCTGCACAAACAGCTGAAAAAAGACTGTGAACTGGAATTTGTGACAACGGAGGATGAGATCGGACATAAAACGTATCAGAGGAGTCTTTCTCTTCTGCTGGTAAAAGCGGTGTATCATGTGGGAGGCTACGATAAGATCCGCCATGTGATGCTGCATTTTTCGGCGGGTTCGGGCTTTTTCTACACGGTGGACGGCGATATCACGCTGAATCAGGAGTTTTTGGACGAAGTAAAAGCGTATATGCATGAACAGGTGGAAAAGGCGGTGCCGATTTATAAGCGGAGTGTCGATACGCACGAGGCGAGAGAACGGTTCCGGCTGCATGGCATGACGGATAAAGACCGCTTGTTCCGTTACCGCCGTGTCTCCCGTGTGAATCTGTACAGTCTCGGGGATTTTGAAGACTATTATTATGGATTTATGACGTATGATACGAGTTATCTGAAGTATTTTGATCTCTATTTATACGATGACGGCTTTGTGCTGCAGATGCCGGAGAAAAAGGCGCCGGAGACGGTGCCGGCGGCGAATCTCTCCCCGAAGGTGTTCCAGGTGCAGCGGGAATCGGAGCGCTGGGGTGAGCAGATGGGAATTTCCACGGTTGCCGACTTAAATGAACGCATCACGAAGGGCAATATTCAGCAGATGATGCTGATTGCGGAGGCGCTGCAGGAGCAGAAGATTGCGAAGATTGCGGAGCAGATTGCGGAAAGAAAGCAGGTTAAATTTGTGCTGATTGCGGGGCCGTCTTCCTCCGGAAAGACAACGTTCTGCAACCGGCTTTCCATCCAGCTTTCAGCGCATGGTCTGACGCCGCATCCGATCAGCCTTGATAATTACTATGTGAACCGGGTAGATACGCCGCGGGATGAAAACGGCGATTATGATTTTGAATGCCTGGAAGCACTGGATATCGAGCTTTTGAATCGGGATATGACAGCACTTTTGAACGGAGAGCGTGTGGAACTGCCGTATTTTAATTTTAAGACGGGCAAGCGCGAGTACAAGGGGAATTTTATTCAGATGAAGGAGACCGATGTGCTGGTGCTGGAGGGGATTCACGGGCTGAATGAAAAACTGACGTGGTCGCTTCCTTCGGAAAGTAAATTCCGGATTTATATCAGTGCGCTGACGCAGATCAATGTGGATGAGCACAACCGGATTCCGACGACGGACGGCCGGCTGATCCGGCGTATGGTGCGTGACAGCCGGACACGGGCGACATCGGCGAAGGAGACGATTGCGATGTGGCCGTCGGTGCGCCGCGGGGAAGATCGTAATATTTTCCCGAATCAGGAGAAGGCGGATGTGATGTTCAATTCAGCGCTGGTGTATGAGCTTTCGGTGCTGAAGCTGTATGCGGAGCCGCTTTTGTTCCAGATTGAGGAGGGAGAGCCGGAGTACCAGGAAGCAAAGCGGCTGCTGAAGTTTTTGGATTATTTTGTCGGAGTGCCGATTGAGGATATTCCCAAGAATTCGATTCTGCGGGAGTTTGTGGGGGGAAGCTGCTTTGATGTGTGAAAGGCTGTTTTGTATGGATTTGTGGGATCTGCGATTTGGGGATGGACAAGAAAGAGAGTTTGTGGTAAGATTATTAACTGTCTGATGTTCCGTTTTTGACAAAGTAAGATATGTAATCGCGGCTGGCAGGACCGAAAGGGGCCAGGTGAGGAAAGTCCGGGCTTCGCAGGGCAGGATGCCGGATAACGTCCGGCGGAGGTGACTCCAGGGATAGTGCAACAGAGAGATACCGCCAGGTTTTTCCTGGTAAGGGTGGAAAGGCAGTGTAAGAGACTACCGTTTCTCTGGTAACAGAGAAAGCCATGTAAACCCCATCCGAAGCAAGACCGAATAGAAAACGTATATGGCTGCCCGTCATGTTTTCAGGTGGGTCGCTTAAGGGGACTGGCGACAGTTCCATTGGATAGATGATTACACACGACATAACCCGGCTTATCGTTTTGCTTTGCATAAGACGGAAATTCAGGCATCTGGATAAAATAAGTACGCCGGGAACGGACACGAGTGGATTGTGTTTGTTCCCGGCGTACTTATTTTATCCGGCCATCCGGCGCAAGCCGCACATTCCCGCGGACCGCTGCATGGTGTGAAAAAAATGCATGTCATGAAAGAAAAAATAAAGGAGACAGCAGGATGAAAGTGATATTGGCTTCGGGGTCACCCAGAAGAAGAGAGTTGATGGAGATGTTGGGAATACGGTGTAAGGTTCAGGCTTCAGGGGCGGAAGAAGTTGTGACGTCTGCGGAACCGGAGAAGGTTGTGGAGGAGCTTTCACGGCTGAAATGTCTGGATGTTGCGGAGATTACCGAAGGGGATGCCGTTGTGATCGGGGCGGATACGGTTGTGGCTTTTGAAGGGGAGATCCTTGGCAAGCCGAAAGGGATAGAACATGCCAGAAGCATGATGCAGCAGTTGCAGGGAAGGGTGCATCAGGTGTATACTGGAGTTACGATTGCGGTAACAGAGGGGGACGCAAAGCGTGTGGTATCGTTCTGTGACCGTACAGATGTAGAGTTTTATGCGATGACAGAGGAGGAGATAAACGGGTATCTTGCTCTTGAGAAAGAGGGGGAGGCTCCTGTGTGGTCGGATAAGGCTGGAGGATACGGAATTCAGACGGTGTTTGGGACAAAGTTTGTGAAAGGAATCCAGGGAGACTATTATAATGTGATGGGACTGCCGGCGTCCCGGGTTTATCATGAGTTGAAAAATCTGGGCGTTCTGGAATAGAAGGAGGTAAGAGAAGATGAAAAAGTTTTCGGAAATTGAATACGTAAGGCCGGACATGGAGGCAGAGCAGGAAAAAGTAAGAGCGTATACGAAGGCGCTCAAAGAGGCAAAATCATATGAGGAGCTGCGCGGACTTTTTATGGAAGAAAAAACGCGCGAGGATGCCTGGGCGACAATGGCGGAAGTGGCGCAGGTAAGATATACGGTGGACACCAGAGATTCGTTTTATGAAGGAGAGGTTCAGTTCTGGAATGAGACGATTCCGGCGATCCATCTGCTGATACAAAAGGCAGAGAAGGTGATTCTGGAGTCTCCGTTTATCAAAGAGTTTGCAGAGGAGTTCGGGGAATTTTTTGTGAAGAATATGGAGGTTGGCCAAAAATTAGCGGACGACTGTATCGTGGAGGATCTGATCGAAGAGGCGAATCTGACGCAGCAGTACAGTAAAATTACGGCGAATGCTTCGACGGAATTTAAGGGCGAAACGTGTAATTTTTATGGACTGCTGAAGGCGATGCAGAGTACGGACCGCCAGATGCGGAAAGAGGCGATGACGGCATGGGGAGATTTGTATGAAGAGATTTCCGGGGAGCTGGATGCGCTGTATGACAAGATGGTTCCGCTGCGCGATAAAATTGCGAAGAAGCTGGGATTTTCTTCTTACATTGAATTTATTTACCTGAGCTATGGAAGATACGATTATACGGCGGAGGATGTTGCAAAGTTCCGTGCGCAGGTGAAGGAGAAGATTGTACCGCTCTGCCTGGAGCTTCGGAAGGAGCAGGAGAAACGGCTTGGAGTGGACAGGCTGCATTATTACGATGAGGAGCTGATTTTCCCGGAAGGAAACGCGGTTCCGGAAGGAACGACGGAGGAACTGGTTGCGAAGGCGCAGAAGATGTACCATGAGCTGTCGAAAGAGACGGGTGAGTTCTTTGATTTTATGGTGGAGCATGAGCTGTTTGACCTGGAGACGAAGCCGGGAAAACAGACAGGCGGTTACTGCACATTTCTGAATACGTTCAAGGCGCCGTTCATCTTCTCCAACTTTAATGGTACGAGCGCGGACGTTGATGTTCTGACTCATGAGGCGGGCCATGCATTCGAGGCTTATACGGCGGCAAAACAGATTCCGTTTATGGATATGGTATTCCCGACAAGCGAGGTGGCGGAGATTCACTCGATGACAATGGAGCATTTCGCATACCCCTGGATGAATGCATTCTTTGGAGAGAAAGCAGATGATTACCGTTATGCGCACCTGATGAGCGCGCTGGAAGTGATTCCGTACATGGTATGTGTGGATGAGTTCCAGCATAAGGTATTTGAAAATATCGGCATGACGGCCAAGGAGCGCCGTGCGATCTGGCATCAGTTAGAGCTGACCTATATGCCATGGAGAAATTATGACGGCCACAAGTTCCTCGAGGAGGGCGGTTTCTGGATGCAGAAGCAGCATATCTTTGTGAACCCGTTCTATTATATTGATTATGCGCTGGCACAGATCTGTGCTTTCCAGTTCTTTGAGCGTTCCAAAAAAGAGCCGGAAAAGGCGTGGGGCGATTATTACCGTCTCTGCCAGGCAGGCGGAAGCAAGGGATATTTTGCACTGCTGGAGCTGGCCGGACTGAAGAATCCGTTCGTGGATGGAACGGTGGAAGAAGTCGTTGCGGGACTGAAGCCCTATTTAAAACGAAAAGTAAAGTATACGATCCGTCCGGTAAAAGAGGAAGATCTGAAAAAGGTAGCCGAGGTGGAGGCGCTATGTTTCCCGGCTGCCGAGGCGGCAGGTTATGAAGACTTCATGGAGCGGTACAAAACCTGCAAAAACAGCTTTTTTGTGGCGGAAACTGAAGACGGCGAAATCGCAGGCTTCTGCAATGGCTGCTGTGCGGATACCGATTATCTGGCGGATGCACTCTACCATGACGCCACGCTGCACAACCCGGACGGCGATTATCAGATGATTTTCGGACTGGACGTCAATCCGAAGTTCCAGAAACAGGGCATTGGAGAAGCACTGATGCGTCATATGGTAAAAAGCGCAGGAGAGCGTGACAAAAAAGCCGTTGTTCTTACGTGCAAGGATCATATGATTCCATTCTACAAAAGGATCGGATACGAATATATTGAACTTTCCGACTCGACACATGGCGGTGCAAAATGGCATAAGATGATGTACCGTTTCTAAAAAAAAATGGAAAGCAAAAAGGGCAGAACAGGGAGATACGAAATTTCTCTGTTCTGCCTTATTTTTCAAAAAAACAGGGCCCTTAACGAAGGCTTTTTCTCAGTAACGGAGTAAATTTCAGAAAAAAATACAAAAAAATAGTAAAAAAGCAGTTGACATCTAACGTACGTTAGCATATACTAACAACTGAAATAGAGATGAAACTCATTATCATACACAGGAGGTAATTGACTATGCCTTTAACGATGGCAAATCCAGGCGAATGTTACACAATCAGAAAAGTTGGCGGAAAAGAAGAGACCAGAAGATTTCTTGAAAATCTTGGCTTCGTCGTTGGCGGAAACGTGACAGTCGTATCGGAAATCGACGGCAATCTCATCGTGAATGTGAAAGATTCCAGGGTAGCCGTTGGAAAAGATATGGCAGCCAAAATCCTGATTTGATAGGAAAGAAGGAGAGAAGATGAAGACTTTAAAAGAGACTTCCGTAGGAGAAACCGTTAAAGTTGTAAAACTCAACGGTTCCGGTCCGGTCAAAAGAAGAATCATGGATATGGGAATCACCAAGGGTGTTGACGTATTCGTGCGCAAAGTTGCTCCGCTCGGCGATCCGGTCGAAGTAACCGTCAGAGGATACGAATTATCCTTAAGAAAAGCAGATGCCGAAATGATTGAAGTAGAGTAAATTTTTTTGTCTGCTTGTTAGCGGATGCTAACAAAAGCAAGCTGTAGCCAATATTGGTAAGGCTTGTGAAGTTATTAAAATCAGTAAAAATCAAAGAAAGAGGGGCATGGAAAAAATGGCAATTAAGATTGCACTCGCAGGAAACCCGAACTGCGGTAAGACAACATTGTTCAATGCACTGACAGGCTCCAACCAGTTCGTAGGAAACTGGCCAGGTGTAACCGTCGAGAAAAAAGAAGGAAAGCTCAAAGGCCACAAAGATGTCACCATCATGGACCTTCCGGGTATCTATTCTTTATCTCCGTATACACTGGAGGAAGTGGTAGCCAGAAATTACCTGATTAATGAAAGACCAGATGCGATCCTGAACATCGTAGATGGTACCAACATTGAGCGTAACCTGTATCTGTCCACACAGATCATGGAACTTGGTATTCCGGTGATCATGGCTGTCAATATGATAGATATTGTTGAAAAGAACGGAGACAAAATACATATCGACAAACTGGCGAAAAAGCTGGGCTGTGAAGTTGTAACCATCTCTGCGCTGAAAGGAACCGGAATCAAAGAAGCTGCTGATAAAGCAGTGCAGATTGCACAGAAAAAAGGTGCTGCTGTACCAGTTCATGAGTTTGACAAGGATGTGGAGGCAGTCATCCGCACCGTTGAGAGCAAACTCGGAAGTGATATTGTAAATGAGCAGAAACGCTTCTTTGCAATCAAACTTCTGGAGAAAGATGATAAGATCACAGAGCAGATGAAATCCGTTCCGGATGTATCTGCCGAGATCAAACAGCTGGAAGACAAATTTGATGACGATACCGAGAGTATTATTACAAACGAGCGTTACGTTTATATTTCCAGCATCATCGGTGACTGTGTCACAAAGAACAAGAAAAACGCCATGACAACATCGGATAAGATCGACCGGATCGTAACTAACCGCTGGCTGGCACTTCCGATCTTTGCAGTTGTTATGTGGGTTGTATATTATGTATCTGTCACAACAGTAGGTACTTTTGTAACGGACTGGACCAACGATGTACTCTTTGGAGAGATCATTCCGCCGGCCATTGAAAATCTGCTGAACGCGATCCACTGCGCTGACTGGCTGCAGGGTCTGATCCTGGATGGTATTGTTGCCGGTGTTGGTGCCGTACTTGGATTCGTACCGCAGATGCTGGTACTGTTCCTGTTCCTGGCATTTCTGGAGTCCTGCGGTTACATGGCGCGTGTTGCATTCATCATGGACCGTATCTTCCGTAAATTTGGACTTTCCGGAAAATCCTTCATTCCGATGCTGATCGGAAGTGGTTGTGGTGTTCCTGGTATCATGGCTTCCCGTACCATCGAGAATGACCGTGACCGTAAAATGACCATCATGACAACAACGTTTGTACCTTGTGGAGCAAAACTTCCAATCATCGCCCTGATCGCAGGCGCCCTGTTTAATGGAGCTTCCTGGGTTGCGCCAAGTGCTTACTTCGTTGGTATCGCAGCAATCATCTGCTCCGGTATCATCCTGAAAAAAACAAAACTGTTCGCTGGCGATCCGGCTCCGTTTGTTATGGAGCTTCCGGCTTACCACTGGCCGACGGTAAGCAACGTTCTCCGCAGCATGTGGGAGCGTGGCTGGTCTTTCATTAAAAAAGCTGGTACGATCATCACGTTATCAACCATCATCTTATGGTTCTTGATGAACTTCGGATGGACAGATGCAGGCTTTGGTATGTTAAGTTTCGATGGACTTGAGGGTGCTGCTCTTGAGGCTGCCCAGGCAGAATGTATCCTTGCAAAGATCGGTTCTGCAATCGGCTGGATCTTTACTCCGCTTGGATGGACACAGAGTGGTAACGGCTGGAAGATGGCAGTTGCAGCAATCAGCGGTCTGATCGCAAAAGAGAACGTCGTAGCAACATTCGGTATGTTATTTGGTTTCGCAGAAGTTGCAGAAGATGGTACTGAATTCTGGGGCAACCTTGCCGCTGTTATGACTCCGGTAGCTGCATACGGCTATCTGGTATTCAACCTCTTATGTGCACCTTGCTTCGCTGCAATGGGAGCTATCAAGAGAGAGATGAACAATACAAAATGGTTCTTCTTTGCAATCGGATATCAGTGTGGTCTTGCATATCTTGTATCCCTCTGCATCTATCAGATCGGTACTCTGCTCACAGGTGGCGGATTCGGCATCTGGACAGTAGTAGCATTTGCAATTATCATTGGTTTCCTGTATCTGTTATTCAGACCTTACAAAGAAAGCAACACTCTTAACGTAAATGTGGCAAAGGCCAGATAAATAAGCAATAAGCAGAGCCTGCGTCTTAAATGATGCAGGCTCTGCTAAATAAAAAGAGTTGTATCAGACAAACATAAAATCGGCAGGAGGGGTCGGTTATGGGAACTTTAGTTGTAGGAGCAATCCTGCTTTTGATCGTAGTACTTATAGTAAGAAATATCGTAAAAGATAAGAAAAGCGGCAAGTCATCATGCGGCGGAGACTGTAGTCACTGCAGAGGATGTCACTGATAAATTCGCCAGGGACAATGTTTCATGAATTTTGACTCGTAACTGTAAAAATACTGAAACAGTCTGCGAAAGAAAATATATTAGCGGAAGGATGATGTGATTTTGGGAGCAGCAGCATTACAAAAACAGGACAGATGTGAAGAACCCAATTACCAGAGAACCCGAATGCAGAAAGATGTTGTAATCCAGGAATTAAAGA
>ERZ827496.4157-NODE-4157-length-11615-cov-3.537803_pt1 | contig 11615 bp, 10 predicted proteins | sample MGYA00519769_ERZ827496 | MGnify/ENA primary metagenome ERZ827496 (study PRJEB31778, sample SAMEA3449327) | human gut metagenome | biome: human gut; feature: human-associated habitat; material: faeces | place: United Kingdom | collected 2010/2012 ...
ACCTGATCGGAACTTACATTAAAATATTTCATCATTGTCTGCTTCTGGGCATCCGTAAGATCTGCTCCAAGTGTTACTACCTTCGAGGCATCTGCAAATACGGGATTTACACTTCCTGCCACAAGGCATGCACTGCAGAGCAGAGCTGCGATCATGTTTCTTTTTTTCATTGATCTTCCCTCCATATATTTTTTCGGATCGATTGTATCTTTTGCGGTGTAAAGCGGACATTCCTCTTCGTTACTTACATCTCCACGAATGCGAGCGCTTCACGATCTGTCGTTCTTGTCATATTATAACACAGCTGCTGAAATATTTGTAATTTATATTATATAAAAAACGCTGCCGGAAATTATATTACTCATTTCTGACAGCGTTTTATTGCTTTTCTCATTTTCCCAGAGAACTTATCTGATCTGGTTTAATTTTCCGGTTTCTTTTGCTTTTTTCAACAATTCCCGGTTTTTTTCATTCATGATACCAAAATCCTTCAGCGGACAGTACACTTTTTCACATTTTCCCAGGAACTCCAGTGCTTCTTCAAAGGCAGACTCCGAAATGCATTCAAAAGGCTTCTCCGTGATCACTTTTGCAGCCAGTTCTTTTGCCACCTGATAATCCGCATCATTGGTATGGAGAACTCCGGTCACAAAAGGAATCCCCTGTCGCTGCAGCTTCCGATATACCGGAATCCCGCTTCCATTTCCTCCGATCACAAACACCTCCGGTTTTCCGGCCGGAGGTTCCATTTCCACGCAGCCGAATTCTGCATTATAGCTTCCACGGGTGATGCCATAAAGCTTCCGAATATAATCGGAAGTAAAGATTTCCTCCGGTGCACCATATTTCTCAATGTGATCTCCATGAACACAGATCACCTGGTCAGAAATCTTCTGGGCAAGATCCAGCTCATGAAGGGACATGATCACCGTCATCTGTTTTTCCAATACCATCTTCTTCAAAATGGCAAGAAGCTCCAGCTTATGCCGGATATCCAGGAAGGAGGTCGGTTCATCCAGGATAATGATCTCCGGTTCCTGGCAGATGGCGCGTGCCAGAAGGATACGCTGTCTCTGTCCGTCACTGATGGCTGTAAAATCCCGATCCTTCAGATCCCAGGCGTGAACCATCTCCATGGCACTTTTAACTTTTTCCTTGTCCTCTGCGGAAAGGATCCCGAGAGTTCCGGTATAGGGATATCGTCCGGTGGATACCACATCCTCACAGGTCATAAGCTCCGGTCGCATGCGCTCGGTAAGTACTACAGCCAGTTTTTTTGACACTTCCCTGTTGGTCATCCGGCTCATCTGTTCCTGTTCCAGATATACCGTTCCGCTGATCAGGGAAAGCTGTCTTGTGATACTCTTCAAAATAGTAGATTTTCCGGCACCGTTGGGACCGATCAGTGTCAGGATCTCTCCTTTATTCAGCTGAATATTGATCTCTTTGATCAGCGGTTTTCCATCATAGCCTACGGTCAGCTGATCTGTATAAAAAAAATATGATTTCATCGTTTATATCCTCTGCTGTCTGCGAATCATGATATAGATAACTACCGGTGCTCCGAAAACTGCTGTCACAGAACTGATGCTCAGCTCCGTCGGTGCAAATACGGTTCTTGCGATCAGGTCACAGAACAGGCAGAACACTGCACCGCCCAGAAAACAGGCCGGGATCACAAGCAGGGGTTTGGCAGTCTTCAGGAGACTTTTTGCAATATGAGGCACAGCGATCCCCACGAAGGAGATCGGCCCTGCAAAAGCGGTCACACAGGCAGAAAGAATACTGGAAAGCAGGATCAGAAGTATCCGGAAAGCCTTGATATTAACTCCCATATTCTGCGCGTAAGTCTCCCCCAGCTGATAGGCGCTGATCGGTTTTGACATAAAAAATACGATCACCATAGTAAGAAGTACCACAACAGCCATAGTCTGCACATTTCCCCAGGTCATACCGGAAAAGCTTCCCAATGACCAATTGTGAAGATTGACTATGTTGGAATCATCTGCAAAGGTCACCACAAAGTCTGTGATGGCCGAACAGATATAGCCGATCATAACACCACTGATGACCAGCATGGACATATTGTGGACTTTTTTTGCCACAAGGAGCACAAAGCCCATGGAGATCATTGAGCCTGCAAAAGCAGCCAGGATCATGGCACCGGAACCGATGGACACCGATCTGCTTAAAAAAAAGATCATCAGAAGCGCCACGATCAGCTTGGCACCGGAAGAGATTCCCAGTACAAAGGGTCCCGCGATAGGGTTGTTAAAAAAGGTCTGCAGCAAAAATCCTGAAACAGAAAGTGCTCCGCCAAGGATGATCACTGCCAGTATCCTGGGAAGACGGATCTCCCAGACGATATTATAAGAAGTTTCATCTCCCTGATGCCGGAATATGATATTCAGGATCTCCTTCACAGAGAGGTGGATACTTCCGGAATTTACATTCCATATAAATAAAAAGATTAAAAGTACCGCAAGGATCACAAAAGAGATCCCGTATCGGACTGCGCGTTTTCTGTCATTCATTTTTTCTGGTACACTCCTCTTCTGTTTTGTTATCCTGTCCTTTCGTTTCCTGCTCACAGGTGGAAACCGGCAAAGGAGTTAAAGCGAACACTGGAATTTATTTCAGTTTATGCATATAGGTCAGCTCATCCAGAGAATCATCGTCTGTAGTCAGCATGGTGTGGATATCCTCGATCATGGTTCCAAGTCCGGTAGTTTCCTGGAAGAGATTTTTGCCTGTGCACCAGACATTTCCGTTCTTCACTGCCTTGAAATCTGCAAGAAGCTTACTTTTGGAAAGAAGCTCATCAATGGTCTTAAGTTCCCCGTCAATCGTACTGTTATAGATGATATAGTCTGCATCCTTCGCCTTGGCATAAAACTCTTCCATCTGCATATTCATGGTGGAAAGAGCATTGTCATTTACTCCCGTATCCTCCGGAACATAATTTCCTCCTGCGAGAGAGATCATTTCTGAAACATAGTCGCCGCTTTTTCTTATATTTACCGCACCTACGGAGTTGATATAAAAGAACGCCACGGTCTTATCTGTTTTATCTGCTGTGAGAACCTTATCCAGCTTGTCCGTCTGCTCTTTGAAAACCTTTTCTGCTACATCTTCTTTTCCCAGAAGAACTGCGTAAAGCTTCATCCACTCGGTCCTTCCAAGAGGATGACTCTCATAGCTGGAACGCTCTACCATTACAGGGATCCCGAACTGCTCCAGCTTCTCCTGTACCTCCGGATTGTGATGGATCATGGTGGATTCAATGGCAAGGTCACAGCCCTCGTTCAGGATCAGCTCGTAATCCGGAGCACTGTACTTGCCGGCATAGATCATCTTTTTCTGTTCCATGGCGTCCTTTGCTTCCTGGATATACCATCCGTCTTCCTTGGTTCCGGAAAGCTTGATGCTGTCAATCCCGTCGATAGCGCGGAAAAGATCCATGGCAGAGGTTGCTACCAGATAGATGTTGTTCAGCGGTTGTTGAATAACTGTGATATCTTTTTCAAGCCCCTTTGGAGCCTTTTTTCCCTCTGGAACTACAAGAAACTGTCCTTCCTGATCGATAGTAATCAGAGCATAGCCATCATTGTAATAGTCTACGCTGAATTCTTCTGCGTAGGAAAGTTCCATACTGTGGTCATAGGTAAGTCCCGGGATATCCACAGGAGTTTTTGCATTGTCTTTATCTGCTGCGTATGCTGTACAGACAGTGCATATACAGATAATAAATAATGCAACTGACATAAAACCGATAAATATTGTTTTTTGCTGTTTCTTTATTATGTTTTTCATCTTCATAATTGTTTCTTTGTTTGTATGTGATTATTTTGCTGTTTTTTCTGCTTCTTTGGCAGTTGTGGAATCAAAATTTAAGGTGTAGTCAATCTCGTGAGGCTCACTCATTGCTACTGTATCTGCTGTTACCTCCATCTCTGCATCAAATACGCTGACAGGGATTTCAAAAGTGGAGTTTCCGTCTTTATTAACCGGCTCATATTTCTCACCATCCACAAGCATATAATCATAGTTCGGACTGCTCCATACGATAGTTGCTGTAGCTTTATCGCCTTCTACATTAATGGCTGCAGGAGAATCAATGGTTGCTCTTCCTGAACCGCCTGTAAGAGTTACATCCATGGTATAGTCGCCGTCTTCAAGATTCAGATCTGCCAGAGTCTTACCTTCACTTGTCTTACTGTCTTTCGCATCTTTGTCTGTGTCATCTGCTTTGGAATCTGCATCTTTATTTTCTTTATCATCTTTTTTTGCATCTGTATCATCAGATTTTACAGGATTTTTGACACTTACCTTATGGTCATACCATTTTCCTTTTGTTCCGATCAAAGCTACATCGAATTCTTCATCAATTGCGGGTACCGGGATATCAAATCCATATACTTCCTCACTCATTCCATCGCTGTATGTAACAGTATCTGTGGTTGGCTCAAGAACCTCTGCCCCGTCTTTCTGTGCATCTTCTGCCTTTCCGACGAAAAGGTTTACAATTTTCTTAGAAGCAAGGCTTACATGGATAGTCATCTTGCCCTCCTTTACTGTAAGGGTTCCTTTTCCATCGTTTGCTTCATTTACATGGAACATTCCGCTGTCTGTATCAAATTCTGCTGTGTAGGTGCCATCCTCTAATGTATCACTCTTGGATGCATCTGTTTCTTTATTATCTGTGTTTTCTGAATCAGCATCTTTTGCAGTTGTTTCTTCTTTATCAGTGGTTTCTTCTGTTGCCGTATCAGTATCTGTCTTTGCAGCAACCGGGCTTGTACCGATCAGAGTAGCTGAAATAGTAAGTGCTGACATTAATAATGTAAATGAACGTTTCTTCATGATTATTTCTTCTCCCTTATCTTCATATTTTTTATAGTTTTTTCTATCGTGCTGTTCAACCCATCTGCTGCAGAGCAACAGGCTTTTGAACAGGTGATGGCAAATATATTATAGTAATTCCAGAAAATAATGCAATTAAGACAGTTCCTCTGGATCTTTCTCAGATGTGCGCACGTTACTGTGAACGGAATGAACAGAAACGTGCGAACTGTTTGCAGTATTTTATGGAATTGCTATGACTTCTTTTTTTCTTATCATATAATATATCTGCCCGGAAACTTTTGCAAGTTCTCCGGGCAGTTTATCTTGTTTGAACAATATTTTTTATTCAGCGTCAGCCTCTGCAGTATCAGCTGTTGTCTCAGCTGCGTCATCTGCCTGTGCATCGTCTGCACTGTCATCTGTTGCTTTGGCATCAGTATCTTCTGCTGCTGCATCGTCAGATGCTCCAAGAGAATCAATTGCTGCTTTTGTATGAGCCACATACAGATCTTCTACTGCTGCGATTCTTCCAAGACCTGCGATCTGACAGTCAACACTGTCGAAATCACCGGATGCCTCAAACTGAGATTTCCAGGAATCTGCATCATCACCAGCCATATCATTGTTAGCGTGGTCTCCGGCAACAACCATCAGAGGACGAAGGATTACATTCTTGAATCCTGCTTCTTTTACTTTCTCGATAACCTTGTCACATGCTGTGTCTTCCGGTTCTCCCTCTACAGTTCCGATGAAAGCGTTTGTGAATCCAAGATCATCCATCTGTGTCTGCATCTGGTCATAGGTTACGTTAGCTGTATGGGATGTACCATGTCCCATGAATACAAATGCTGTGCCTGCATCTGCTGCTGCTTTCATATCATCAAATCCAGCTTCCTTGCAAGCTTCATCTGTGATTGCCTGAGCAACTGCTTTCTTGTCATCATTGATCACTGTAGCGTCATCACCAACTTCACCGAGCATTGGCTCTGCAATTGCAACAGATTCAAATTTGTCTTTGTATCCATCAATTGCCTCTGTCATTTCATCATATTCTGCACCATGCATCAGATGTGTCGGCTGTACAACAAGATTCTTAACACCGTTAGCTACTGCACGGTCAAGAGCCTGCTGCATATTATCGATTACTTCATCATCTCTTGCCTGTACATGGTTGATGATGATCTGTGCTGTAAATGCACGTCTTACTGACCAGTCCGGATATGCTTTTGCAAGGGCATCCTCGATTCCTTTGATATCCTCTGCACGGCTGTCGTTGAAGGATGTACCAAAACTTACTACAAGAAGTTCATTCTCACCAATCTCATCCTGGTTACGAGGATCATCTTTGGAAGCATCACCTGTGTCACGTCCAAAGTATTCAGGGCTTGCTTCTTCACCTGTTACCAGTTCTTTCTGAGCATCTGTAAGTTTGTCCCATGCTTCTTTTGCTGCTTTGCAGTCTTCGTCAGTTGTGTCTGTTCTTTCCTGAACATAAATCTTATCGATCAGGGCACCAACTTCGTCTGCGGCTTTCTGATCATCATCAGAAGCTTCTGTTGTATCATCAGATGCTTCCTCTGTATCTGCTGCATCTGCATCGTCTGCAGCTGCTTCTGTGTCATCTGCAGCCTCTTCTGTTGCTGCATCATCAGATGCAAAAGCAACTGTACCTGTTGCTGCTGTCATGGAACAGGTCATGGATACTGCCAGTAATAAGGCTAACATGGATTTTCTTTTCATTTCGTTTTTCCTCTTTTATTTCTCGTATTTCCGGACAATTGTATGCACAAAAAAGGCAACTGCATATTCTGCAGCTACCGCTTTCCCATAAATACATGGTTTATATGTACCAGATATATCTGTAATTTCGATTCTGTCTGATTCATTTAATAAAAGAGCTATGTATCGTTATGAGAATACAGGTTCTGTATACCGCAGACCTTAAATTCTACGCCAAGGCAGTTCTCCTGACTTCGATCATCGCTGTTTCTCCCTTCCCAGTTTCCCAGTGGTTTCTGAAAAGCAGCTCCCATACACAGTGACGGTATCGCTCCGGATTCTCACCGGATTCTCTTTTGCACATCAAACATGATGTAACCTTTGCGTTATAACATTGCACATATTCAATTCGGATACTCTTTTTTTATCACATTTAATAAAAAATGTCAATACAATTAGTCATATTTTCTATTGATGTTTTGCATTAATATTATTATTCATTCAGTTCTCAGTAACGAACCATAACTTATTCCGGATTCTTTTATCTCATTCTGCCTCTGTCAGTGTCTTGAAAAAGCAGGTTCTGTTGCCGGTATGGCAGGCTGCACCGATCTGCTCTACTTTTGCAAGAATCGTGTCATTATCACAGTCCAGAATAAGGGATCTGACAAACTGAAGATGACCGGAGGTAAGACCTTTGGTCCAGAGTTCATTGCGACTCCTGCTCCAATAAGTCATCTTACCGGTCTCAAGTGTAGTGTTAAATGCTTCTTCGTTCATATATGCGAGCATCAGGACTTCGTTTGTCTGGTAATCCTGAGCGATAACAGGTACCATTCCATCACTGTTCAATTTGAAATCAGACCAGGCGACGCTGCTTTTTAACTTTGCTGTATTTTCCATTTTTCCTCCATATAAATATACAGGTAATATTCCTTACGAATTCTTTTATCTGATCATAATTACTTTATGCTATAGGCTTCCCTTTGTGGACAGAACATCTGTAATTCTTGAATCATAGGATGTAGCAGCGTCCAGAGCTTTTGCAAAACTTTTAAACATCGCTTCTGCTACATGATGATTGTTTCCACCGGTTAAAACTTTGATATGAAGATTCATACCGCATGAATAGGAAATCGCATAAAAGAATTCCTTTACCATTTCTGTGGACATGTCACCGATTTTGTCTGTAGTAAATTCTGCATCCCATGCAAAATATGGTCTTCCGGACAGATCAATGGCGCAGAGTACCAGGCATTCATCCATCGGAAGAATACAGCTGCCATAACGCTTGATTCCTTTTTTGTCACCAATTGCTTCTTTTAATGCTGTTCCGAGAACAATACCTGTGTCCTCGATAGTGTGATGATCATCTACCTGAAGATCACCGTGAACTCTGACACTAAGGTCAAAGAGTCCATGACGGGTAAATCCATCCAGCATATGATTGAAGAATCCTACCCCTGTTTCAATATCTGAATATCCCGTTCCATCAAGATTAATTTTTAATTTGATTTCTGTTTCTTTTGTGTTTCTTTCTACTGAGGCTTCTCTTGCCATGATTAAGTCCTCTCTGTTTCACATTTTATGTTCTTTCACTTTTATAATGTTCTGGAATAAATTTTTTTCAAATATTATTCCTTATCTTCATCTTCGAAACGAACCGCAATGGAGTTAGCATGTGCAGTCAGCTGTTCAGAAGTTGCAAACTGGATAATATCTTTGTGAATATCGCGCAGTGCTGCTTTTGAGTAATATACAATACTGGATTTCTTGATAAAGTCATCTACGGAAAGTGCGGAGAAAAACTTAGCTGTTCCGTTTGTCGGAAGGACATGATTCGGTCCTGCAAAATAATCTCCCAGAGGCTCAGAACTATATTCACCGATAAAAATGGCACCAGCATTCTTTACTTTCATCATATCTTCAAAAGGATTAGCTGTTACGATTTCCATATGTTCCGGTGCAATCTCATTGGCTGCTTCGATTGCTTCATCCATATCTTCTGCAATAAGGATATAACCGAAATTGTCCAGAGATTTCTGAATAATTTCTTTTCTGGAAAGAACTTCTACGAAGCCTTTTACTTCTTCATCAACTTTTGCTGCAAACTCTTCACTTGTTGTGATTAAGATCGCACAGGCAAGTTCATCGTGCTCCGCCTGTGAAAGAAGATCCGCTGCTACAAAATGCGGATTCGCTGTCTCGTCTGCAAGTACAAGAATCTCACTTGGACCTGCGATGGAGTCAATGCTTACATATCCGTAAACCGCTTTTTTTGCAAGAGCTACGAAAATATTTCCAGGTCCTACGATCTTGTCTACTTTCGGAATGCTCTCTGTTCCAAAAGCAAGTGCTCCGATTGCCTGGGCACCGCCTACTTTATAAATTTCATCTGCTCCTGCTTCTTTGGCAGCTACTAATGTAGAAGCACATACTTTGCCGTCTTTTCCAGGAGGCGTTGTCATGACAATATGCGGTACACCGGCTACTTTTGCAGGTACGATGTTCATTAACACGGAAGACGGATATACCGCTTTTCCGCCTGGTACATAAACGCCGACACGATTTAACGGAGTGACTTTCTGTCCGAGCATCGTTCCGTTTGTCTCGCTTGTGAACCAGCTGTTCTGAATCTGTTTTTCGTGATATTTACGAATATTAACCAGTGCTTTGCGAATCACTCCAAGAAGAGCCGGATCAATCTGTGCATAAGCTTCTTCAATCTCCGCTTCTGTGACACGGATCGTTTCCTTTGTCACTTCTGCTTTGTCAAATTCTTTTGTGTATGTAAAAAGAGCTTCATCCCCCTCATTCTTTACTTTATCAAGGATCTGCGCAACGGTTGATTCGTATCCTCCGTAATTATTCGGGCTCCTTTTCAGCAGATTCTCAAGTATATCCTTTGTAGATTCTTTTGTTAATTTTACTGTACGCATCTTTACATCTCCTCCTGCAGAACTCTTCTTAATTCATCAATGAGTTTGCGAATTCTCTCGTTCTCCATCTTCATACTTACCTGGTTAACTACCATTCTCGCAGACAGAGGGCAAACCTCTTCTAATACTTTCAGGCCATTCTCTTTCAGAGTACTTCCAGTCTCTACAATGTCTACGATCACTTCAGAAAGTCCGACAATCGGTGCAAGTTCGATAGAACCATTTAATTTAATCAGATCTACAGTCTGGTGTTTTCTGTTAAAGAAATAGTCTTTGGCAATGTTTGGATATTTAGTTGCAACGCGGATAAGCTGATTATTTTCCAGTACTTCTCTGGCACTCTCAGGTCCGCAGACACACATTTTACATTTTCCGAATCCAAGATCCATAACCTCGTAGAGCTTGCGTCCCTCTTCAAGAATGGTGTCTTTTCCTACGATTCCAATGTCTGCAGCGCCGTATTCTACATAAGTAGGAACATCCGGACCCTTTGCAAGAAAGAATTTCATTTTTAATTCTTCGTTAACAAAAATCAGTTTACGGGAATCTTTATCTTTCATTTCTTCACAGGTAATTCCTGCTTTCTCGAACATTTCCATTGTTTTATTGGCAAGTCTGCCTTTAGTCAGGGCAACTGTCAGGTATCTCATGGCTTATCTGGCCTCCTTTTTCAAACGTAATGCTACACTTCTGCCTTCTGCACGAAGCTTCTGAGCCTCTTTGATGGCTTCTGCACGGTTCTGCGGCTCATATTCAATTACTTCCGGCTTTTCTTCTTTCTCAGAGATCAGCTTCTGGCTGGAAAGGGCAAGAAGAAGATTATCTACCTCAAGAGCAAAACCGATAGATGCAGCCGGTTTGCCGAAGTGCTTCATCAGACCATTGTAGCGGCCGCCCTTAATCATCGGCTCGCCGGTTCCATAGGTATATGCCTGAAAAATAATTCCGGTATAGTACTGGTATTTACTGAGCATTCCGAAATCAAAGGAAATATATTTCTCGTATCCGTAATTCTTCATGATCTCGTAGATCTCTTCCAGTCTGGAAACTGCCTCCAGTGCACAGGCGTTGTTTGTAAGGCTTCTGGCCTTCTTTAAAACTTCTTCTGATCCGAACATCTGCGGGATTTCGATGAAAGCTTTCACCATGCTGTCCTTAATCTTCTGTTCTGCTACAAACTCTTCTACACCAAAAGAATTCTTCTGGGAGATCAGGGTGCGGAGACGTTCTTCTGCTTCCTGATCAAGTTCTGCTTCTTTTAATAAGGATTTAAAATAATCTACCTGTCCAACACTAACCTGGAATTCAGTCAGTCCTGCTGCCAGAAGACACTCAACTGTCATAGCAAGAAGTTCAGCATCTGCATCTGCAGATTCATCGCCGATTCGCTCTACGCCCATCTGAGTAGTTTCTTTAAGATGACCTCTGTAACTGGAATTATTGATGAATGTATTGCCTGTGTAACAGAGACTTACCGGTTCTTTATCCGGCGAAAAATAGGTAGCGCAGGCTCTGGATACGGACGGTGTGAAGTCTGGTCTGAGTACCAGAGTATTGCCTTCTCTGTCAAAAAATTTATAAAGTTCTTTAGATGGAATAGTTCCTACTTCACGGCTGAATACTTCAAAATATTCAAAAGTTGGAGTTTCTATATCTTCATATCCATAACGATGGAAGACACGATGAATTTTCTCCTGTACTTTCCTTTTCTGGCTGCATTCGCCATTGTAAATGTCTCTTACACCTTCCGGGGTGTGAAAAATACGCTGCATGGTTTGGTCCTCCTGTGGTTATGTATTGTGGTTTCTTATAACTCTCAATTAATATTGTTCTCTTTGTTTTTACTTTAGTTTAGTAACGTGATACTAAGCTAATACGAAAACTAGGTAAAATTATAATGGGTTTTATTGGAATTGTCAATCCCTTCTCTTTAGTTATTTAATAAAGGACGCTCAGAAAGATAGTTTCTGAACTGGGTTATTCAATATGGAAGTCTGCGAGTGGCTGGGATGTGATGCATCATTTTTATAAACAAAATTCACCTGCATACAAGCATCTACCGCCAACAGCTTATTGCCTTTCGCAATTGAAGCAGAGAACTTACTTGATTTG
>ERZ827496.4165-NODE-4165-length-11594-cov-3.903285_pt1 | contig 11594 bp, 7 predicted proteins | sample MGYA00519769_ERZ827496 | MGnify/ENA primary metagenome ERZ827496 (study PRJEB31778, sample SAMEA3449327) | human gut metagenome | biome: human gut; feature: human-associated habitat; material: faeces | place: United Kingdom | collected 2010/2012 ...
CCTGATTTATTTTTAATCCGGAAACAGAAGGAACGTAAGTAAGACGATAACCTGTTTTTCCAAGATTTGGATCAGCATTCCATAATGCTTCCTGTGGTTCTAATATAGTGGCTTCCGGATAATCAGACTGTGCATACCAGAGGATTTTGTCTGATGACAACAACTGCATATTTTCGAGGTTCAGATCTTTCAGAACTTTTTCAGCTTCATCTTCTGCTGTCTCTTCTAAGAGAGAGGTTTCTTCCATCTGGTCCTTCAGTGCTTGTAGTTTTTCCATAAAAGATTCTTTTACGTTTCCTGCAGGAACTCCATATTGGGCTGTGAGATTCTCTCTTGCGAGAGTGTTTTCAATAGTTGCCAGTTCGATCCCATTTCCTTCTGACCAGGAGAAGATACTATAATTTCCTGCTTCCGGATCGTAAGTTTCTGCATTGATCGTACCCTTTGCATCTGCACCAACCGTTGCCTGAAAATGAATCTCCATTCCATCCTGCTTTGTGGTATCCGGAAGAATATCATATCCGTAAGCTTCAGCCATAACTTTCATGCCTTTGAGTGCGCGGATCTGATCTGCGATCTCCTCACGAAGCTGGAAGTCATAACGTCTCATACCCTGACGGTCGCATGCTGCGAAGTCTTTCTGTTTTCCTTCGATCAGAGCGTCGATTCCGTACAGAGCCACACGTCTGTAGTCGCCAACGATACGTCCACGTCCGTAAGTATCCGGAAGACCTGTAAGGATCTTGTTGTGACGTGCTACTTTCATCTCAGGTGTGTAGATATCAAATACACCCTGGTTGTGAGTTTTAAATTCATAGTTGTGGAAAACATCTTTAATCTTGTCACTTACTTTATATCCGTAAGTTTCACAAGCCTGCTCTGCCATTTTGATACCGCCGTATGGCATGAAAGCACGTTTCAGAGGTTTATCTGTCTGAAGACCAACAACTTTTTCAAGGTCTTTTGTTTCTTCATCAATATATCCGGGACCATATGCTGTCAGAGATGTAACTACCTCTGTCTCCATATCAAGAACTCCGCCTTTGGCACGTTCTTCTTTCTGAAGTGCCTGGAGCTTGCCCCACAGTTTGTTTGTAGCTTCTGTAGGTCCTTCCAGGAAAGAAGCATCACCGTCATATGGTGTATAGTTCATTCCAATAAAGTTACGTACATCGATTTTTTCTTTCCAACGGTTGCCCTTAAAGCCATTCCACTGTTCGAAATTTTTCATTCTTTTACCTCTTTCTCTAAAATATTTCCGCGCATTTCTCACTGGCCTGGAGTGAGATAATAAAATGTAAATTGTACTTATTTAGGACACTTTTCTGCCCACGCTGTCAGTATACGTAAACATGAGTGTTATGTCAATTAATTTCCCTTATGATTTTAATTAAATACAATTCTGATAGCTTTTCATCGGAGTTTGCTTCTTTATTGTACTTTATCGCGTACATTAAGACTTTTTTGTATTTTTATAAATACAAAAAGATACCGGTCAGGAAGTCCTCTGGACAATCTGACCGGTATCTGATTTTTGATATTTTATGTAAACTATATTATCCCCTGCCAAGCGGATATTAGCCTGACCTGCAGAAGCCAAAATACAGTAGAAAAGAATCGGACGTGTCGGAACACTCTAACGGTTATTGATTGCTGTTACAAGTGCATCAATAGATGCGCGAATGATATCCGCGTCTACGCCTGCACCCCAGGCAAGGGTTCCATCCGGCTTTTTGATACCGACATAAGCAATAGCTTTGGAACTTGAACTGCGCTCCAGCGCATGCTCCTGATATGTTTCCAGGGAATATTTCAGCTCATATGCCTTCTTCAGTGCATTGCTGACTGCATCAAGACGTCCGTTACCGGATGCCTCTGTAGTGATTGTCTTTCCGCGGAAAGTAGAGGTAACTTTTGTTACAATACCACCATCTTTCTGCTGGAAATGTACTTCATTGATGCTGTACGGTTCTGTGATATTCTCAAAGGTCTGTTTAAACAGATTGAAAATTTCGTCAGGATGAAGTTCTTTATGTTTGTGGTCTGAAACAGCTTTTGTGGCATATCCCATTGCCTCACGCATTTTCGGAGGAAGGTTCAGACCGAATTTGGTCTCAAGGATATATCCCACGCCACCTTTACCGGACTGGCTGTTGATGCGGATAACATCTGCGTCATAATTTCTTCCCACATCTGTCGGGTCGATCGGAAGATACGGAACATTCCAGTGATCCGGATCCTTGTCATCTCTCCAGTGCATACCCTTGGCAATTGCATCCTGATGAGAGCCGGAAAATGCGGCAAATACAAGTGCACCACTGTACGGACTTCTTTCGCCTACTTTCATTCCGGTACATTCTTCATATATTTCACAGATATGCGGCATATCAGAGAAGTCAAGTTTTGGATCTACACCCTGAGAATACATATTCATACCAAGTGTAACAATATCTACATTTCCGGTACGCTCACCGTTTCCGAACAGAGTACCCTCGATTCTGTCTGCACCTGCAAGTAATCCCATTTCAGAATCTGCAACACCGCATCCTCTGTCATTGTGCGGATGGAGAGATACGATTACATTCTCGCGGTATTTCAGATTTTCACACATATATTCTACCTGGCTTGCATATACATGCGGCATGGAATGCTGTACAGTTACAGGCAGATTGATGATGCATTTGTTATCTGCTGTAGGCTGCCATACATCAAGAACTGCATTGCATACTTCCAGAGCGTATTCCGGTTCTGTGCCTGTAAAGCTTTCAGGGCTGTACTCAAACTGGAAATTTCCTTCTGTTTCATCAGCCAGTTTCTTTAATAATGCGGCACCATCCACTGCAATCTTTAAGATTTCTTCTTTGGATTTCTTAAATACCTGTTCTCTCTGAGCTACAGAAGTGGAATTGTACACATGTACAATTGCCTTTGGTGCGCCTTTGACAGCTTCAAAAGTTTTGCGGATGATATGCTCTCTGGCCTGAGTCAGAACCTGAATAGTTACATCCTGTGGGATCAGATTCTGCTCGATCAGGGTACGCAGAAATTCATATTCTGTTTCAGAAGCAGCCGGGAAACCTACTTCAATTTCTTTGAAACCGATTTTTACAAGAAGTTTAAAGAATTCAATTTTCTGTTCCAGACTCATCGGAATCACCAGTGCCTGATTACCGTCACGAAGGTCTACAGAACACCAGACAGGTGCTTTGTCCACATATTCTTTTTCTGCCCATTTCATGCATTTAACAGGCGGCATAAAATACTGTCTCTGATATTTGCTTGGATTCATCATTTTTTCTTCCTCCGTTATGTAAATATTATGTTTGGACTGTGGGGATTGACTGTAAAAAGACATAAAAAAATCTTCCATCTCCACAGACTTATCTGCAAGAGACGAAAGATATTATCATCTTACGCGGTACCACTCTTATTTATGAACAATGTCATACACTCATGGGATACGGAATCTCCGGATATCCGGTATTCTTATATCCTCTCCATATAACGGTGGAAACCGTCTGCACCTACTCTTGTATAATTTCAGGCAGCTGCTCAAAGGCGAGTTCCACAATTTCCTTCCACTGCTTCTCAGCAACCAGCAGTTCTCTGTGCTCCGGTCCGGGTGTACTATTCCTTATCATTGCATTTTACTTATAACTTTATTTGGCTTTTTTGAAATGAAATGAACATACGTCTGAATCATTCATTGTAAAAATATACTACAAACGATTTAACCATATGTCAGTCGGGGCAACAGGATTTGAACCTGCGACCTCACGGCCCCCAGCCGTGCGCGCTACCAAGCTACGCCATACCCCGTAACGCAAGTTAGTATAACAAATTATTTCTGTGATTTCAACTGTTTTTTGAAAAATTTACAAAAATTATACAAATTTAGCAGGAAGAAATTTCATGTACTTTTTTATGTTATAAAATTTCTTCCTGTTTATCCTATGTACAAGCCTTACAATCATCTGTTACAGTTACGCTGGCATGATGGCCTTTTCCAAATTGTCTACACGCATATCCAGTTCAAAAACTTTCTCTCGAGTTTCCTTATTCTCCTTTCTATAGCGAAGCTCATCCATACGTGCATCAAATAGGGCAGATATTTTTCTGTCAATTTCATTTTCCAGTTTAAGTTCTATAGTTTTTACGCTTCCCTTGAGTTGCACAATATCTGATTTCATGTTCGTGATATCTGCCTTTATGTTTGTGATATCTGCCTTCATGTTCGTGATATCCGTCTTCATGTTTGCAATATCTGTCTTCATATCTGCGATATCGTTCTTTACATCGGACATATCATTTTGAAAACCGGCAATGCTTCCCTGTATAGAAAAAAGGATATTTCTCAATTCCGCATCTTCCACATTCTTCCCTCCTTTCGTTATAGTACGTCTCGTTCTCTTTTGTATAGAACCAATTGTACCATTGAAGGAAGAAAAAGTCTACAGCGAAATTATTATAATATTTTTATAAGACATCTTCGGCAAATTATAACTTATGTATAAACAGCCCACTCCGAAGCTTTGGCTCAAACCAGGTGGATTTTGGAGGCATTAATTTGTTCTCGTCTGCAATCTTCATCAGGTCTTCCATAGATGTCGGGTACATGACAAAGGCTACACCGCCGGTTCTGTCCGCAATCTCTGCCAGCTCTGCTGCCTTATGGCTTCCGCCCACAAAGGAGATTCTCTGGTCTGTGCGCGGATCTTCGATTCCCAGGACTGGTCTGAGGACTTTTTCCTGAAGAATGGATACATCCAGCTGTCCGACCACGTCCTTCTTCTCATAGATATCCGGCCATGCTTTCAGGTGATACCACTGTCCGTCCACATACATTCCCATACAATGCTTCTCTACAGGCTTGCATGGAAATCCCGGCATCAGCATCAGTTCAAAGTTGAACTTCAGGGCGCCCAGAAATGCCTTTACAGTCAGGCCGTTCAAATCTTTTACAATCCTGTTATAAGGAAGAATGCAGAGCTGGTCATAGGGAAATACAACAGACAGGAAATAATTAAACTCTTCCTTCCCTGTATATCCCGGATTCTGTTCTCTTCTCTTTAAACCTACTTTTACAGCGGAAGCTGCGCGGTGATGTCCATCTGCGATGTACAGAGAATCAATCCCTGCAAATTCCTTATTTATTTCAGAAATGACCTCATCTTCATCAATCACCCATACTCTGTGTGTGATCTGATCCTCTTCTGTAAAATCATATGCTGCTTCATGATGATCTTTCCAGTTATTCATCAGTGTAAGCAGAGAATCCGGATATCTGCATGCCAGAAAAATAGGACCGGTATTTGCATTACAGGAATCTACATGGTGGATCCTGTCCTGCTCCTTATCTTCTCTGGTAAGCTCATGTTTCTTCACTACACCATTCATATAATCATCAATGGAACTGCATCCTACGATACCGGTCTGTGTCTTTCCTTTTCTTACAAGTTCATATATATAGTAACAGGCCTTCTGATCCTGAACAAGAATTCCCTTTTCTTCCATATTGTCAAGATTTTCTTTTGCTTTTTCATAAACCCGATCATCATACAGATCTGTCTCAGGTTCCAGATCCATTTCCGGTCTGTCAATATGAAGAAAGGACAGGGGATTCTCATCTCCGATTGATTTTGCTTCTTCCCGGTTTACCACATCATATGGAAGTGCTGCCACATCAGCAGCCTTTTCCGGTGTAGGTCGAAGTGCCCGGAATGCATGAAATACTGCCATAATATTTTCTCCTCTTCTGTATCTTTTTTATTGCTCTTTTATACCCACTTTACTGTCTATCCTGTAAAAATAAAACGAACATTACTCATTATTTTATCATATCCAAATCCTTATATCAATGTACAAATTATGAAACCTAATTTTTTTTTGAAAAACCTAAAAATTTTTGTATTTTTCTATTGCAATTTTTAAAATATATGGTATGATAGAATCACAAGTTAAGGAAACCAAATGATAATTTTTAAGGGAGGTCATTTTATGACAGAAGGATTAAAATGGACTGTAAACGAGGTTCCGAAATCAGATGATAAACACCTGGAACTGATGTCCGAAGAAAATGTAAAGAAAGCAAATGAGTTCCACAGAAGTTTCCCACAGTACAGTGTGACGCCTCTTCAGAACCTTTCATCCCTTGCGAAATATTTAGGAGTAAAAAATATTTTCTGTAAGGATGAATCCTATCGCTTTGGCTTAAATGCTTTCAAAGTACTTGGAGGTTCTTATGCAATGGGCCGCTATATCGCAAAAGAACTTGGACGTGATATCAGCGAGCTGCCATACAATGTTCTCTCTTCTGATAAATTAAGAGAAGAATTCGGACAGGCTACATTCTTTACTGCAACAGACGGTAATCATGGACGTGGAGTTGCATGGGCAGCTAACCGCCTTGGACAGAAAGCAGTTGTAAGAATGCCTAAGGGAACAACAAAGACTCGTTTCGATAACATTGCCAAAGAAGGTGCTACTGTTACGATCGAAGAAGTAAACTATGATGACTGCGTAAGAATGGCTGCAGCAGAAGCTGCCAAAACAGAACATGGTATCATCGTTCAGGATACCGCATGGGACGGATATGAAGAAATTCCATCCTGGATCATGCAGGGATACGGAACACTGGTTCTTGAGGCTGACCAGCAGTTAAAAGAAATGGGTGTTGAACGTCCGACACATGTATTTGTTCAGGCCGGTGTTGGTTCTTTAGCAGGTGCCGTAGTCGGTTATTTCGCTCATAAATATAAAGATAACCCGCCGGTTATGGCTGTCTGTGAAGCAAGTGCTGCTGACTGCCTGTACCGCTCCGCTGTTGCAAAGACAGGAAATCTGGTAAATGTTACAGGTGATCTTCAGACAATTATGGCCGGTCTTGCATGCGGTGAGGGAAATACGATCGGATGGGATATCCTGAAAAATCACGTAGATGTATTTGCATCCTGTCCTGACTGGATGAGCGCAAAGGCAACACGTATCTACGCTAATCCACTGGGAGATGATCCACACGTTGTCTCCGGTGAATCCGGTTCCGTTCCGCTTGGTTTCTGCTTCACTGCTCTTCACGATGAAGATGCAAAAGACTTAAAAGAAGCGCTGAAACTGGATGAGAATTCCGTAGTACTTGTTATTTCCACAGAAGGTGACACTGACCCTGTTCGCTACCGCGAGATCGTATGGGACGGATTATACGGAACAAACGAATCTTTAAGCAAATGATGTTTTTGGTGAACACAGACAGGTAAGTGGTATGGTTATCTCGAAAATGATATACCAGTAACTAATAATATGATATCAGATTAGGGGCAAAATACCTTTTGACCCTAACATCATAATATTTTATACATATTGGGAGGGTAAAAAATGGATTACGCAAAAATTAACGAAGCTGCAATGGGTTATAAGGATGATATGACTAAGTTCCTTCGCGATCTGGTTCGCATTCCTGGCGAAAGCTGCGGAGAAAAAGGACATATCATGAGAATCAAAGAGGAAATGGAAAAAGTCGGATTCGACAAAGTTCAGATCGATCCGATGGGCAATATCCTCGGCTACATGGGAACAGGTAAAACTCTCATTGGTTTTGACGCTCATATTGATACAGTCGGTATCGGTAATATCAAGAACTGGGAATTTGATCCATACGAAGGTTTCGAATCTGATGAAGAAATCGGCGGACGTGGAACATCTGACCAGATGGGCGGTATTGTTTCTGCAGTATACGGTGCTAAGATCATGAAAGACCTTGGTCTTTTAAATGATAAATATCAGGTACTTGTAACAGGTACTGTACAGGAAGAAGACTGTGACGGTCTCTGCTGGCAGTACATCATCCATGAAGATGGTGTTCGTCCTGAATTCGTTGTTTCCACAGAACCAACAGACGGCGGTATCTACAGAGGACAGCGTGGACGTATGGAAATCCGCGTAGATGTAAAGGGTGTTTCCTGCCATGGTTCCGCTCCGGAACGTGGTGACAATGCAATCTACAAAATGGCTGATATTCTCCAGGATATCCGTGCATTAAACGAAAACGATGCTGCTGATACCACAGAGATCAAAGGTCTTGTAAAAATGCTTGATGAGAAATACAACCCTGAATGGGAAGAAGCACGTTTCCTTGGACGTGGCACTGTTACTACTTCCGAAATCTTCTTCACATCCCCAAGCCGCTGTGCAGTAGCTGACTCCTGCTCTGTATCTCTTGACCGTCGTATGACAGCAGGCGAAACATGGGAAAGCTGCCTGGATGAGATCCGTGCTCTTCCGGCTGTACAGAAATATGGCGACGACGTAACAGTATCCATGTATGAATACAACCGTCCGTCCTATACAGACCTTGTATATCCGATCGAGTGCTACTTCCCGACATGGGTAATCCCGAAAGATCACAAAGTAACACAGGCTCTGGAAGAAGCATATAAAGGACTGTACGGCGAAGAGCGTCTCGGAAATGCTGAGACAGAAGGCATGAGAAAAGCTCGTCCGCTTACAGACAAATGGACATTCTCTACTAACGGTGTAACAATCATGGGACGTAACAGCATTCCTTGTATCGGATTCGGACCTGGTGCAGAAGCACAGGCTCATGCTCCGAACGAAAAAACATGGAAGATCGACCTTGTAAGATGCGCTGCTGTATACGCTGCTCTTCCGACTGCATACTGCAAATAATAAATAAATTTTCAAATTTTTTTAGGCGACGGATTTCCTATCATCCTAAAGGCTTAATATGTGTCCGGACAGAATCCCTGCTGTAACAGGCAGGGACACAAGATAAACAGATACAGCCGGATAACCGGTGTTCTGCCAAACGCAGAAATTCAATTATTTCATATCAGGAAAGGATAAGCTATCAAAGCATAGCAGGTATTGATTTTATGAAAACATTACAGGATTACATTGATAAATTAAACAGCTTAAACTTCAAAGAAATGTACAACAACGATTTCTTCTGGACATGGGACAAAACAGATGATGAACTGGAAGCTGTTTTCACAGTTGCTGATGCTCTCCGTTTCATGAGAGAGAACAATATCTCCACAAAAGTATTCGAGAGTGGTCTTGGAATCTCTATCTTCCGCGATAACTCCACACGTACACGTTTCTCTTTTGCTTCCGCATGTAACCTTCTTGGTCTGGAAGTACAGGATCTTGATGAAAAGAAATCTCAGATCGCTCATGGTGAAACTGTTCGTGAAACAGCAAACATGGTATCTTTCATGGCTGATGTAATCGGTATCCGTGATGATATGTACATCGGAAAAGGACATGCTTACCAGAAAGAATTCATGGAAGCTGTTACAGAAGGAAACAAAGATGGCATTCTTGAGCAGAGACCTACTCTTGTAAACCTTCAGTGCGATGTTGACCACCCGACACAGTGTATGGCAGATATGCTTCACATCATCCATGAATTCGGCGGTGTTGAGAATCTGAAAGGCAAAAAGATCGCTATGACATGGGCTTACTCTCCATCCTATGGTAAACCACTCTCCGTTCCGCAGGGCGTTATCGGTCTGATGACACGTTTCGGCATGGACGTTGTTCTTGCTCATCCGGAAGGATATGATGTAATGCCGGAAGTTGAAGAAATCGCAAAGAAAAACGCAGAAGCTACAGGCGGTTCCTTCACAAAAACAAACAGCATGGAAGAAGCATTCAAAGATGCAGATATCGTATATCCGAAGAGCTGGGCTCCATTCGCAGCTATGGAAAAACGTACTAACCTCTATGCAGATGGTGATTTCGACGGAATCGATAAACTCGAAAAAGAACTTCTCACTCAAAATGCAGAGCATAAAGACTGGGCATGCACAGAAGAACTCATGAAAACAACAAAAGATGGCAAAGCTCTGTATCTCCACTGCCTGCCTGCTGACATTACAGGTGTAAGCTGTGAGACAGGTGAAGTTGACGCATCCGTATTTGACCGTTACAGAATCCCGCTTTATAAAGAAGCAAGCTTCAAACCATATGTAATTGCAGCAATGATCATGCTCTCCAAATTTGAAAACCCACAGGATATCCTGAAAAAACTGGAAGTAAAGGCTGCTCCGAGAATTATGGAATAATGCTTTTCAGGGGGCTGTAGGAATACAGCCCTTTTTTGTTCTCATTTTTGATGGTATTTCTTATACTTGATATATTTTTAGTATATCAAATGTTACTGTTCACTCCGCGACCAGTAACTATCAAATTGCTATTTTATAGATTGTTTACGATAATATTTATAGAAGTGGTTATATTAGAGTATCGCCCACACAGGCTTTCTGCGGAATATTTATCGCACTTCGCAGGAATGATTTTTTTAACAAACTCTGGTTTACTCCTTCCTAAATATTTATCAGAGGAGGTTTTTATGATATATAAAAGAAAACGTATCGTGGTTGCCCTTGGCGGCAACGCACTTGGAAATACACTTCCAGAACAGATGATAGCAGTAAAATCTACTGCAAAGGCGCTCTGTGACCTTATTGAGGAAGGTCACCAGGTAGTTGTGGTTCACGGAAACGGACCACAGGTTGGTATGATCAACAACGCTATGACTGCTCTTACCCACGAAGATCAGGCACAGCCAAACACTCCGCTCTCTGTCTGTGTAGCTATGAGCCAGGCTTACATTGGCTATGATCTTCAGAACGCGCTCCGTGAAGAGCTTCGCAAACGTGGCTTCATGCGTACACCGGTTGTCACCGTTGTCACACAGGTTCGTGTAGATCCTGAGGATCCTGCATTTGAAAATCCAAGCAAACCAATCGGTAAATTTCTTACCAAGGAAGAGGCCGATTTCCAGGCAAAGGCTTACGGACATATTATGAAAGAAGACGCAGGCCGCGGCTACCGCCGTGTGGTTGCTTCTCCCAAGCCAGTGGAAATCGTAGAGCAGGATGCCATCAACAGCCTTGTAGATGCCAACAAGATCGTCATCTGCTGTGGCGGGGGCGGAATCCCGGTAACCTTAGAAGGCCACCATCTAAAAGGTGCTTCCGCAGTCATTGACAAAGATTTCGCAAGCTGCCTGCTTGCAAAGCAGCTGGATGCAGATATGCTGATCATTCTGACGGCTGTGGAAAAAGTTGCCGTTAATTTTGGCAAAGAAAATGAGAAATGGCTGGACGATCTTACTGTTTCCCAGGCCAGAAAATACATTGAAGAAGGCCAGTTTGCCGCTGGATCTATGCTGCCGAAGGTTCAGGCCTGCGTAGACTTTGCAAGCTCCGGCACCGGCCGTACAGCTATGATCACCCTGTTGGAAAAAGCCAAAGATGGTAATATGGGAAAGACGGGGACACAGATTCATTTGTAAGAAGTGTTTGGGACTGATAGAGTCACCAATAATAGAAATTTGACCTCAAAGCTCACTTAGATTTTTTAGCAGGGTATGGTTTACACCATACCCTTTTTATACGCCAGAGCGTGTTTGAAAAATCATTTATGATGTTTCTCTTCCTCTTCTTCCACCAGTCGCGATGTTTCTTCTGATGGTGCTGAAATCACGGCTGCTGCCACGATTTCACAAGGCGGATTCTCTTTCACCGCATCTACCGCAGCCTTCACTGCGGCTACATCACCGCTTAAAAATA
>ERZ827496.4171-NODE-4171-length-11585-cov-2.894276_pt1 | contig 11585 bp, 10 predicted proteins | sample MGYA00519769_ERZ827496 | MGnify/ENA primary metagenome ERZ827496 (study PRJEB31778, sample SAMEA3449327) | human gut metagenome | biome: human gut; feature: human-associated habitat; material: faeces | place: United Kingdom | collected 2010/2012 ...
CGATAGGAACTTGAATTTGATCTAAATATTGATGTTGTGCTAGCTTATTCCACTGGAGATACAGGATGGTTTCAATACCGGATGCATCTACCGTTTGCAGCTTTAAATCGTCACCTAAGATGCTCGCCGCGTATCGACCGATGCCTTTACGTCCTTGCATAGTGCGACCAAGAGGACTTTTGCGTGAGCCCAGCTTATAAGCCGTCGAAGGAACAAGCCATTTATTGATAATATCTTTTGTAGACATACCATGACCGTGATCTTCAACCCGTATTTCTAGGCAATCCTCTTCTGGAATACCGTGAAAAACAATCACTGCATCCGGAGAGTCGGCATCATAACAATTCTTAACAAGCTCAACAATGGCGGCATATTGATCTTGAATAAGGTCTTCACCAATCGTGAGAACATGCCGACCAGCAGGGCGAATCTCATAGGAGCTCAGATAAGCTCCTTCAATTTCAGAAGCAGCTTGCAGCAATTCTTCTTTTTCAGCCCGTATCTCTTCAAGGCGCTTTTCGATTTCAGTAATGTTTGTTTTTTTCTGAGTTTCCATTACCAGACCTCCAATAAAGCAGTAGCAATTTTTTCAGCCAAAAGAACAGGTACTGCATTTCCAATTTGTTTAAACGCGGTGGTTCGTGAAGGACGCCCGGATGCAGACTCGAAGTAGTAGTTGTCAGGAAAGGTTTGTAATCTTGCAACTTCTCTAGGAGTAAGAGAGCGGTTTTGCTTAATGTCAGGATGAATAAAATAATGACCATCTTTGGCGATGTGAGCAACAACAGTCTGCGAGTAAGGCAAATCTGAAGCAACCACTTTGAAGCGATCCAAGAATGAATCTAAATTTTTTTGGGATTGCAGCTTCTTGGGCAAATCGGTGTAACTGAGTCGCTTTTTTTCTTTGTTCCACAGCTGAACAACTTTTTTATAAATTTTTAAATCATGAGCTGTATGTGGGCGTGCACAATGTAAAGTAACTGACGCTAAATCCTGTTCTTTGATTTTTGCATCAAACAAGTATGTACCATTATAGTGCAGCGTCGGCACTAAACCATATGTTCCCTTGCCTGCTTTAATTTTAGGTAAGTCTTTAAAAATCTCTTCTACTGTGCATCTGTTCGTAACTTTAGGTATATTGGGATAGAATCCTTCATGCTGACCATATTTTCCGATGAGTATGATTCTTGATCTGTTTTGAAGAACTCCATAATCCTTAGCGTTTAATTGTCTATATTCAATAGAGTAACCACATTCTCTAAACAACCGACGCATTTTATCAAAGTAAAGCTCACCATCAGTATCTTTTGCAGAAAGAAGGCCGGTAACATTTTCGAAAACGAAATACCTTGGATGATATTTTCGCAAAAATTCTGCGTACAAAATATATAAATAGTTTCTTGAATCTCCGACCATTCCGTTTTCATCACGAGCTCGCCCGACCAAAGAGTATGCTTGGCAAGGGGGACCGCCCACGATTATGTCTAGAGCTTCCCCGTTAAGGAGTCGATCAACCTTTTGGAAAATCTCTTCCAAATTATCTTTGGAAATCTCATAGTTTAATACGCTTTTTATCAGTTCTTCGGGAACGGTAACATATAATTCTTTGCGAGTTATTTCTCTCTTCAAATATCGCATGTATGTTGCGGATTCTTGGTGTTCTGATAACCATTTATACGCCAATCTTGTTTTTAATGTATAGCAAGCCGCTTTATCCATTTCAATATGTGCTATAGGTTCATAGCCGGCTCGTATAAATCCTTCCGATAGCCCACCAGCTCCAGCAAAAATGTCCAGGTAGTTAGGCATGGTTGTTCCTCTTAACAATCTGGTATTTTTGTTGCCCAGATGATGTTTTTGCACTTGCAGCAATTTCAAGATTCTCACTACTTATTTTGTTTAAGAACAAGGTCCCTAATAGCAAACGATCACTTCTTGATATGCGATTCCACTCATACCCCTTAAAAAGATCGCGGAGCAAAAAAACTTCTCCATCGCTTAGTTCTGCCGTTTCATTTACAGCCTTTTCTAGTAAAACATTTATATCAGACATGATTGCATCCCCCAAGTTGCCAACTACAATAATGATATTGATATTATTATATACAATCCTGTCTACAATTACAACAACAGGATTGAAAATAATCATATTTCAAGATGAATTTTTGTAATTTCTGTATTAGGTACAGACAGCAGGGCATCCATATTCTTTTTGATGGTCTCATACTCCTAGGCCTGGTTGCGGGCGGCGCTGTATTCCGCAAGCAAGGTCTCCTTCTTTCCGGCGAGGTCGACCAGTTCTGTTTTCATGCTCTCCGTTGATGGCAGCGGAATGGTGCCCATCCTCTTTAATTCCCTAGCTGCGGCTTCAAACAAAATAATCTCGCTCTCATGCCCCCGCAAGAACTTCTCCTTATCCCTGAATTGCCGGTACCGGTCATAGACCGGCTTTAACTGGCGATAGGTGGCGGCGTGCTTCATCACAAAGGAAAGCTCCTCTGTTCTTGTCTCTATCTCTTTGATGGAGGTATGGGCGGCGTCCCTTTTCTCCATGACAGCGACCAATCTACTTTCAAGGTCGGCATAGTGTTCTATCCCGCCTTCTTCCAGCTAGGTGAAGGTCTTTGCGGCCTCCAGCTTTGCCCAATGCTGCAGGCCGCCTTGCTTAGATTGGAGATCGTAAAGCGGACGGATACGGTCGTCACGCTGCTTCGGTTGTTTGGAAGGTCTGGGGCCTCCAGCAATCCGGACGGTGATGGCGTCGTCTACACCCAGGGTTTTCATTCGGGTAAACCGCTCCTGATCCGAAACGCGACAGGATACATATTTACCACGCTTTATCTCATAGCCTTCTTGCTGTAGGCAGTGGAGCAAATCTTCAAAATCTGCGAGGTAGGTATGAGCCTGTCAATGTTCGCTTTCCGCTTCGCCTTGTAGCTGCTCCCGGCCTGTGTCGCCGTATGCTCAATATGATGACGTATAACAAGTTGCGCAAATTCAATTCAAAAAGATAGACATAGAGACTACCTTTGCTTACAATTAAGTTACCACACAAAACTTGAAAGAAGGTAGAATCTATGTCTGGTAACATTATATAATTAAACGAGCAATTTATCCATAACGAACTTAAAACTATTGTGAAAAATAGTGTAGAAGAAACTCTCAATGCTCTTTTGGATGCAGAAGCTGACAAACTTGTACAAGCTGAACGCTACGCACGTGAGCAAACAAGAAAAGGTTATCGTGCCGGTCATTACGAAAGATCATTCTCTACTCAAGCTGGTAACATTACTTTAAAAGTGCCTAAATTAAAGGGTCTCACCTTTGAGTCTGCTATTATTCAGCGCTACCAAAGACGTGAATGCTCCGTAGAAGAAGCCTTGGTAGAAATGTATCTTGCCGGCGTTTCTATGCGTCATGTTGAAAGTATTACAGAGATTCTCTGGGGACAGAAGGTTTCAGCCGGAACCATTAGCAATCTGAATCAAAAATGCTTTGCTCAAATTGAAGAATGGCGCTCCAGAAAGCTTACAGAAAAGTATCCCTATGTCTTTGTAGATGGTATTTTCCTAAAGAGATGTTGGGGAGGCTCCTTTGAAAACGCCTCTGTATTAGTTGCTATTGGCGTCACTGAAGACGGATACAGAGAAGTTATAGGTACAGCCGAGGGCCTCAAAGAAGATACCGAACGCTGGAGCAATTTCTTTGTATGGCTGAAAAGCCGTGGCTTAGATGGCGTAAAACTTATAATTGGCGATAAAAATTTAGGCATGGTAGAAAGCATAGGTGAAGTGTTTCCAAATGCCAGATACCAACGCTGCACGGTGCATATGTACCGTAATATATTCTCTGTAGTACCACGTAAAACTGTCAAAGAAGTTGCCAAGATGCTCAAAGCAATTCATGCTCAGGAGAATAAAGCAGCAGCTAAAGAAAAGGCAAAATCAGTAATTTCCAGATTACGTGAGATGAAACTTAACAAGGCTGCAGACAAACTAGAAAATGGTTTAGAGGAAACCTTAACCTATATGGAGTTTCCGTCAGAGCATTGGCTGCGCATACGTACCAATAACGTTATTGAAAGAAATAAATCGTCGTACAAGAGTAATTGGCACGTTTCCTGATGGTGAATCAGCATTGATGCTTGTATGTGCAAGATTGCGTTATATAGCCAGCAATGATTGGGGCAGAAAACGTTATTTGAACATGAAACATCTAACAGATATGCTTGCCGAAGAACAGTATTGCGAAGCAAAAATATCTTAAAAACAGCTAACTTAATAAGCAAAGGTATCTCAAGCAGAAGCTAGTTGATATTTAACGGTGAAGTGCACTAACCGCTAAACTTATATAACTAAACTTCTGCTAGGATGTCTGAAGAAATTTGCGCAAAACTATTGACAGTACCGCCATACCCGCCTTCATCCCCCCACCTAAGAGGTGGAGGACTTCTGGCGGATTAGGTTAAAATTCGGCAAACTCCGCCATAGCCAAAACCAGTCATTTACATATATGTCTATTCAGACATATATGTTTTTGTACCTCTATCTGTTTTCGGGATCAATACTGTTTACAAGTATATCATTTAAATATTGCACTGTCAAGAAAAGTATGAAAACTGTTGCAATTTATTTTTACGTAAAAAATATTAAAACCAACAAGAAATTTTACATGATGCGAAGCAGAATATTTTATATTCCATTTACCTGTTGCAGACAAAAAAAGACTCCCAATTTCTTGGAAGTCTTGAATTGCAGTTGGTGGCGGCGCACGGATTTGAACCGCGGACACTGCGGGTATGAACCGCATGCTCTAGCCAACTGAGCTACGCCGCCATTTGGAGCTGATGACCAGGATTGAACTGGTGACCTTATCCTTACCAAGGATACGCTCTGCCGACTGAGCTACATCAGCAATATTTAGTTGGTTGCGGGGGGCGGACTTGAACCACCGACCTTCGGGTTATGAGCCCGACGAGCTACCAACTGCTCCACCCCGCGATGTTAAGTTGGTGGATGGGGTTGGATTCGAACCAACGAAGCGAAACGCGGCAGATTTACAGTCTGCTCCCTTTAACCACTCGGGAACCCATCCGTTTGCGACAAAAAGAATTATACAGGATTTAGGCCCGTTTGTCAACAGCTTTTCCTAAATTTATTTGCATTATTTTTGAAAACAGATGTAAGCCGCATCGCTAAGCTATTTTTCGATACCCGAAAGCTTATCCAGGCTATATTCTCCGGACCAGACAATGCTTCTGTATTTTGCCGGCGCTGTATCACCTTCGGTAGAAATACACAGCACAACAGAGCTTTCATCAAGCTGCAGAAGAGAGTTGGCCTGTGCGTCACTACGGCCCAGCAAGGCAAATCCAAGACCTGCTGCGCCGCTTTCACCTGAAACAACAGCAGTATCGCCACTTAAGGGATTGCCCAACACGCGCATGCCATAAGCAGCAAATTCATCCGGCATAGAAGCAAAATTATCTGCGTAACGCCGGAGCATATCCCAGGCAAGACTGCAGGGCTCACCGCAGCACAGACCGGCCATAATCGAATCAAGAGCACCTGTCACATTATGAAGCTTTCCATCATCAGCCTTTGCCGTTTTGAAAATGCAGTCCGCCTTTTCAGGCCCTACTATGGTGATAATCGGTTTATCTGCTTTATAATAGTCAGCAAAAAAGCTGCTACAGCACCGGCCATAGCGCCCACTCCGGCCTGCAGAAAGACATGCGTCGGACGCACTCCCTGCAGCTGCTGCACTATTTCATAACCCATGGTAGTGTAGCCCTGCATAATATGCAGAGGCACATCCTCATAGCCTTCCCAAGATGTATCCTGCACCATGATGCCGCCGCATTCAGCAGCTATTTTTCTTGCCATGCGCACAGTATCGTCATAATTGACATCCGTAATATAGGCTTCGGCACCAAACGCTTTGATTGCCTCCAGACGCGCAAGCTCTGTTCCCTTAGGCATCAGCACGATAGCCCTCTGCTGCAGACGGCTGGCAGTCCAGGCAACGCCTCTGCCATGATTGCCGTCGGTAGCAGTAACAAAGGTCAGCTCGCCCAGCTTTTGTTTTACCTCAGGTGCCATAAGCTTGTCATAGGTAAGCTCTTCCACAGGAAGCTGCAGACGCTTGGCAAGCTCGCAGGCAATAGCGTAGCTGCCGCCCAAAACCTTGAAGGCATTCAGGCCGAAGCGATAGATTTCATCCTTAACATAAATATCCTTAACACCGAAAAGCTTGGCCAGATTTTCCAGACGCACCAAAGGCGTAACGGTATATTCGGGAAAACTGCTATGAAAACGGCACACCTTCTCCGCCTGCTCATAGCCATAATGATTAACACCGGAAAGATTATCTTCCTTTTGTTGATGCAGATAATGTATTAATTCCGCCATCGTCTCGCTCCTTATTTTGCCTGCAAAAGCGCCAGTCCGCGTGCAAACTTGCTGCGTTCTTCCGCACGCAGCTCCACCTGTGACGCTATTCTTTCCTTAAGCTCCAGCAGCGCATCCACAGTGCCGCTCATAAGCTCAAATTCTACCTCATCGATACTGTCGCTTTTTTCACCGCAATGAATGGCGCCTTTATCTATCGCCAGCTCAATTACAGCACCGGCATAATCCAAAATATAGGTTATACGCTCCACATCAACCGTAAACAAGGCATGTACGCCGGCAGTAGCAAGCTCGCTAAGCTCATAGCCCAGGCCAAGAGCTGCAAAGCCGTTCAGCTCAGGCTTTGCTTCTGCCAGCGGCAGATTCAGCTCCAGACGTTCGCTCAGACCATCCTTGCTTTGCCTGGAAGTCTTTACGGTCGCTTCAAAGCTGCCATCGCCTTTGTCGCGTACACGGTAAGCAATACCATGCTGCGTCAGCGTCATATCCGCAGTATCGTAATAGGTGCTCACCAGACGGCGCTTTTTGTAGCTGTCCGGACGCATGGCCTGCTGCATAAAATCCAGCTGCAGCATTTTCTCCAAGCCTTCTCTGCTGAGCAAAAGCTTTAATTCAATCTCTGTATTCTTTGCCATTATTATCACTGCCTTTACCGAAATTTTTTAAACTGCCCAACGCCTGCGATGCCGAATTCTTCTGCCACCAAACCAACGGTATACCAAAGGCCAGCAGCGTTACAGCCAGCGCCGCATAAAAACGCGGCGTACCGAAAGCATCTGCCAGAAAGTTATAGGCAATGGCCCCCGGAAGCATACCGAGAACCGTTGCTGCTGCATAAATTTTAAACGGCAGGCGCACACTGCCGGCAATAATACTCACCGGATCATACGGAAAAATCGGCACCGTGCGCAAAATAATCATCTTCTTAAAGCTGCCGCTGCCTACAAGATAATGCGTCAGGCGTTCACCCCAGCTGCCGCCGAAGTTGTGCAGCAGCCAGCAGCCGCCGCCGAAGCGTCCCAAAAGATAACAAAAGCTTGCACAGCCAAAGCCACCCAGAAGCAGAAACAATATTCCCCACCACGGACCGAACAGCACGCCTGCGCTTAAATTCAAAAGCAGCGTCGGGAATAAAAGCAACGGGCGAATCGTATACACTGCAACATAAATAAGCGGTGCCCACACACCGAAGCCCACAACCCAACGACGGATATCCTCGGCACTGTGCGGATGCGGATTATACGGTGATTCATACAAGCCATACAAAATTGCTCCCAGCACCAGCAGATAAACCAGCACGCGCAAAAGTAAATATAGATATTTTTTCTTCATATAAACCTCTGATTTTCAAACTCTCATCTATTATACGGCGTTTAGAGGACGTTGCGCAAGCATTATTGCCAAATAGTTTAGTAAATGTAAAAAGGCCGCCACTACACCACTTGAACCACTTGAACCACTTCATTTGGTGCAAAAAGAAAAACTGCGCCACTAACCATAATATATATCCCTATAAGTAAAGTCTTCGTAAGGGTTCAAAACCTTTATTTTATGGTATTTACAGCTATTTTAAGGCTCTTTTATTTATATTATATTAAAATCTTCGAACCCCTCATTTTTTAGCAAAAAGGCTGAAAAATGTGGTGCAACTGGTGCAAAAACATAAAGCAAAAGCTTTTTTCACAACCTCAACAAAAAAATGGCTGAAGCAAAACGCTCCAGCCAATAAAACCTAATAGTACGGATAGCTCAAAACACAATATAATTCGGGTTCATTTAGTCAACTTTGAAATCTTTGGTGATATTTATCTTGTTAAATATCTTTTTCTTTAAAGTCTGTCCGACTGTTTTCAAATCATATTCTGCTTCAATAGCGGTATCATATGCGTAGATATCTGAAATTATAATATCTCTGTCAATGTATACAAAAAATTACTCACCATACAAATTACTACCAATAAAGATTTTACACATTTTTACCGTCCAACAGCTCCGCTACCTCCACCTCCAAGGCCTCTGCAATACTCAAAAGCACAGGCAGGCTTGGAATCCGCTTGCCGTTTTCTATTTTGCTCAGATATTGGGAAGAAATAGACACCTTAATAGCAAAATCTGTTTGGTTAATACCTTTTACCTGGCGATAATATCTGATTTTCGCACCCATTTTGCGATACACAAGCTCCGCCATATTATCTACCATCTAAAAACCCCCTTTATTATATTATGCCACCAAGAGTATTTTTTAGCTTAACTTCATAGGCTCATAATACCCTATTAGTTCAAGTTCTTCACCAGAACCTGTATATAGTTTAGACTATTTGACAAAAGAAATCCGTGCCAAGCATAGCACGTTTTTGCACCTGCAGGCACAAAAAAGAAGAACGCCTACGCGTCCTCTCCAAAAATCTTATGTTATAAAAAGGAATAATCCTTCACATCTGCAAAATAAATGTGAACGCCTTGACTTTATTATCTGCTCATATGATAATAATAGTGTGAGAAGAAATTGTTTATCTTTCAAGACTGCCGCGAAGGCAGCCGATTTACAGAAAGCGGTGATACCATGATTTTTAAATTTGAAGCACAAGCCCCCAAAATTGATGAAAAGGCCTATGCCTTTAATACTGCCACCCTGATTGGCAAGGTTGAGCTTAAAGAGTACGCCAGCGTTTGGCCCGGCGTTACTATCCGCGGCGACGTTAACCGCATCGAGGTTGGCCGCTACAGCAATATCCAGGACAACAGCGTGCTGCACGTTGCTGATAACTACGCCTGCATCGTCGGTGATTATGTAACTGTAGGCCACTGCGCTCTGCTGCATGCCTGCACCGTTGAGGACCACTGCCTCATCGGCATGCATTCCACCGTACTTGACGGCGCTGTAATCGGCCACGGCTCTATCGTTGCTGCCGGTGCTGTTGTAACCAAAGGCACCATCGTACCGCCGAATTCCCTGGTTGCCGGCATTCCTGCCAAGGTTATCAAAACTTTGGACGAAAAAGGCATTGCTGCTATCCACGCTCAGGCACTGAAATACAAAACTCTCTGGACCGAACGCTACGGCCTGCTGCCTGACAATGACGGCGAACGCTACCACGGCGAGCAAATCGTTTAATTATCAAAAAAAAGAAGCCTGACAATGTCCTCTGATTAAGATAATGCGTAAAAATTTTAATCAGGTCACGCTTCGCTATAATGTGCAAAACAAAATCCCGTTGCCAGGTACAGGCCTGTTAACGGGATTTTTTGCTGCAAGTATGCGCTTACGCTGCTAACCAAGAAAGCCATCTCTGCAGTTCTTCAGAAGAACAGAGATGGCTTTAATTATTGAATAAAATTTTTATCAGTTACCTTCAACAGCAACTGCTTTTTTGGCCGGGCAAACAATTGCAGCAATAGCATAAGCAGCAATGCATACCAGCCATTCCATATAGATTACGTTCGGGAAAATGCGTACTGCCGGAGTAAGCTGCCACAGCACCAGCAGCACCAGGCCTGCCAGCAGAGTCCAGAAGCCTGCGGCCTTGGAAGCATACTGCGGGAAGAACAGCGCTACGATTACGATAATACTGAAGGCAGCAGTCAGGGACAGACCAATCATAATCGTACCCAAAATGCTGGATACGCTCATAGCAAGTCCCAACGTAAGAATACCGCTGATAATGATGCAGGCACGTGTCATCAGCAGCTGACGCGCCTGATCGCACTGCGGATTGATGAAGCGCTTATAGATATCGCTGGAGAACAGGGTACCGGCGCTAAGCAACAGGTTGCATGCGGTAGATACATCCGCAGCCCACAGAGCTGCCAGCGTAACACCTGCCAACACCGGCTGCAGGCCTACGATAACCTGCGGCAGCGCCAGTGCAGCCTGCGCATCAGGATACATAGCCTTGGCAACAAGACCAAGGAAGGCAGCCAAAACGCCTACCGGCAGCATCAGAATGCCGCCCCAGACGAAGCCCTTCTTAGCAGTTGCAGCGTCTTTAGCGCCTAAAGAAATCTGCAGAATACTTTGCAGAGAAAGATTTACGGTAATAAGTGTTACAACCCAGCTGGTGATGGTTACAGGGCCAACACCGTCAATAAAGCTAAACCAGGGCACATTAGCCGGCAAAGCAGCAGCCAGATGATCCATGCTGCCAATTTTTTTGAACTGGATAATCGTTGCCGCCAAGATACCTACGTAAATCAGAATAATATTCAATACATTAGATAAGGATGCAGACCACATACCACCAATAAAGGTAATACCGATAAAGGTGATGGCGCTGACAATCATACCTGTGTGGAAATCAAAGATATCCGGCAGAATTGCGTGCAGAATACTGCCACCCGCAATATATTGCAGACTGATGATTACCAACTGAATAACAATCTGACAGAAAACGCCTAAAATTACCGCGCACTTAGTATGATGGCGTTCAATAAGCTCGGTGATAGTTGTAATGTTCTGTTCACGATATTTTTTAGCCATGAACAAACCCATAACAATCGCGCCCAAAGCCCAGGCAATCGTATACCAGCCGGCACTCAGACCAACACGGAAGGCATGTTCGGAAACGCCGATAGTCGACGCACCGCCGACAGCCAGACCGATGATAGTAACACAAATCAAAGGCGCAGAAAGTCTGCGTCCCGCAAGAGCAAAGTTTTCGTTATTGCCTTCACTACGTTTTTTTGCATACCAGCTGATAGCGAACAAAGCAACAATATACAATATTAAGATGACTAAAGAAACAGGCACAAAAAATCCTCCTTTAAATTATACATGCCTGTTAAAGAAATACAACGTCATTGCTGGCAGTATCCCTATACTGCCTCACATCAGACCTAATCGTGCAGACTTCAACAACATATAATACAAAAACCATTTGTGCTGTCATTACAATTCCCCATCGCCCATACCGGCAAGCATCCCAATGCAGACCAAATATACGCCTCCTGATGCTTCATTGCAAAGCAGCCACACATATATTAGCTAAATTATATCCCGCCAGGAAAAAACAGTCAAGATTTTTTCACAAAAAAGTATTGACAAAATAGCCTCTTGCAGTTAAAATAAATATTGTTGTTGGCCTCGTAGCTCAGCTGGATAGAGCGTTTGACTACGAATCAAAAGGTCGCAGGTTCGAGTCCTGCCGAGGTCACCATTTTGAAATCGACACCGCAAGA
>ERZ827496.4172-NODE-4172-length-11584-cov-3.955417_pt1 | contig 11584 bp, 9 predicted proteins | sample MGYA00519769_ERZ827496 | MGnify/ENA primary metagenome ERZ827496 (study PRJEB31778, sample SAMEA3449327) | human gut metagenome | biome: human gut; feature: human-associated habitat; material: faeces | place: United Kingdom | collected 2010/2012 ...
TGAGATTCGCCTGAAATCCTACAGAAGTAAAGAAAAATACCATGCATACTTCGCGCAAAATATCATCGAATGAAAATTCTGCCACTCCGGTGGTATAACAGATACAGGTAAAGATGGCGAATAACAGTCCGCCAATGACAGGTGCCGGAATACAAAATTTTTCTAAGAAATATATTTTGGATTTGAGGTAGGCGCCAAGCATCAGTACTAAGACGGCGACCGCCAGTGTCTGATACATATCAAGTTCTATTTTTATCATAATAAATAAATGCCTTTCTAAAAATGTGCATTCTAATATGAGAATGTGTTGAAGGAGTTATCTTGCCTCTGAAAATGGATCTCAGATCCATTTTCAGAGGTTTATTCCGTTTTCACGTTGATCCCTCGTTCGGAATAATAGGCAGCAGCGCCCGGATGAAAAGGAATCGGGACTCCTTTGATCGCAGAACTCTCATTTAACTGAAGGTCAACGGAAGTAGCATATTGCAATCCTTTTTGATGGGCAAAGATTGTTTTTGTCAGTTTTTTGACGGTGGCGTTGTCGAGTGCATCACTGGCGACCAATACGGATTGTACGCAAACAGTCTGGATATCCTCTTCCTGCCCGGTATAAGTGCCGGCGGGAATGGTATAATCGGAATAAAATGGATAGGCAGTGGTAAGTTTGCCGCATAGTTTATCGTCCAAATTTAACAATCGGATATCACAGTGCTTTGCCAACTCTTCTACAACAGTAGTTTGTGCCCCGGCGGTGAAGAAAAATGCATCAATCTTTCCCGCTGCTAATTTGTCGGCAGCATCGGTATAATCTAAATGCTTCGTCTTGATCAGATCTTCCGGCAGTCCGGACATTTCTAATATTTGTCTGGCGTTTAGTTCACTTCCGGATTCTTCCTCGCCAACGCTGACCTTTTTGCCTTGCAGATCATCAATGGTTTCGATATCGGAATCCTTACGCACAACAATTTGGCATGCTTCCGGATACAGGCTTGCGACTGCTTTGAAGTTTTGGCATTTTTTGCCGGTAAAAACGCCGGTGCCCTGATATGCCGCGTCAATCAGATCTGCCTGTGCAATACCAAGTTCGATGTAATTGCTGGATAGGAGACGCAGATTAGCGGCAGATCCTGCGGTCTTTTTCACTTCAAGTTCGAAACCGGTATCCTCTTTGGTGCATAGGCCTGCTAATGTATTGGCAAACGTATAGTACATACCTCCAATTCCGGCAGCACCGATACGGATATTGCCGTTTCCGATAGTACAGCCTGTTAATAGTAATGTTAGGCTTAATATGGTACATAGTAATTTTTTCAAAATTCGATACTCCTTTCTGCAATTTAGCCTTGACTTTTTATTTGCAGGCTATTTAAATGGTGATTCTTATCACGACACGAAATAGTACAGCGAATATTTTACATGAAATGACACGAAATGGAAATAGTTTTTTGACAACACGGGGAAATGAGAGTATATTGTTGCCGAGTGCGTTTTAAGGAAGAATCCTATTGGATTATTTATTTGCAATCGTTTTCATATAAAGCATTTGCAGAATGGAGATTTAGTATGCTGACACAATTTTCGAGAACCGAGCTGTTGCTTGGCAAAGAAACGATGGAAAAATTAAAGCAGTCGCGTGTGGCTGTGTTTGGCGTTGGGGGAGTAGGTGGCTATGTTTGTGAGGCATTAGTACGAAGTGGAGTAGGTGCCTTTGATCTGATCGATGATGACAAGGTGTGCCTGACCAATCTCAATCGACAGATTATTGCAACGCGAAATACAGTCGGGCAGTATAAGGTGGATGTAATGAAGGATCGCATTTTGTCGATCAATCCGGATGCACAGGTGCGCACGCACAAGTGTTTTTTTCTGCCGGAAAATGCAGACGAATTTCCTTTTGAAGAGTATGATTATATTGTGGATGCGGTCGACACGGTGACTGCAAAGATCACGCTCATTATGAAAGCGGAAGAGAAGCATGTCCCGGTTATTAGCAGTATGGGGGCCGGCAATAAATTGGATGCCAGTGCTTTTCGAGTTGCCGATATCTATAAAACGAAAGTATGTCCTTTGGCGCGTGTTATGCGCCGGGAATTAAAGAAGCGTGGGATCAAAAAGCTGAAAGTCGTATATTCCGAGGAGAAACCTACAAGACCAATGGAAGATATGGCGATCAGTTGCCGTAATCACTGTATTTGTCCGCCGGGAGCACAGCATAAGTGCACGGAGAGACGCGATATTCCGGGAAGTGTGGCGTATGTGCCATCAGTTGCCGGTTTGATCTTAGCCGGTGAAGTGATCAAGGACTTAAGCGTACCGAGAGAGACGATTCAGTAAGCAGGTGAGAGATAAGGAGTGCAAAATGAACAGTATTACTATAGAAGAAGTAAAGGAGCTTCCTAAGGATTCGTATCAGTTGATCGATATACGTGATGCAGAAAGTATTGCTCATGGTGCCATTCCGGGAGCAATCGCAGCACCTCAGGAAGACATATTATCTTGTGAAGAAGTAGACCCGTCCAAGAAGTTGGTAATTTGTTGCAGCAGAGGTAAATTTAGCGTCGAAGCAGCCGACAAGCTTCGTGAGAAGGGAATCGATGCCGTTAGTCTGGAAGGTGGCTATGTAGCGTGGCTTATGGATTTTATGAGCGCACCGGAAGAAAAAGATGTGGCAGCAGAAGCAGAACAAAGCCTGCGTAAGAAGTTTAAGAAAACGATCTGGTCCAAATTTGCCAAAGCGATCAACACATATGAGCTTGTCAAACCGGGAGATCGGATAGCGGTGTGCATTTCCGGGGGAAAAGACTCTATGCTTATGGCAAAGTGTTTTCAGGAGTTAAAACGTCACAATAAGTTTGATTTTGAGGTTAAATTTCTCGTGATGGATCCGGGTTACAGCCCGGCGAATCGCCAGGTGATCGAGGAAAATGCCAAAAGACTGCAGATCCCGATCGAGATTTTTGAATCGGATATTTTTGAATCTGTATACCATGTGGAAAAATCACCATGTTATTTGTGTGCGCGTATGCGGCGTGGACATTTGTACACGTATGCCAAAAGTATGGGATGTAACAAGATTGCGCTTGGCCATCATTATGATGATGTGATCGAGACGATTTTGATGGGAATGCTGTACGGAGCACAGATCCAGACGATGATGCCGAAACTGCACAGCACGAATTTCGAGGGGATGGAGCTGATCCGTCCGTTATATTTGGTGCGTGAGGATGATATTAAAGCTTGGCGGGATTATAATGATCTGCACTTTATCCAGTGCGCCTGCAAGTTTACCGACACCTGTACAACTTGTAATAATGAGGAAAATCAGTCTAAGCGTGTTGAGATCAAGGAACTGATCAAGCGATTGAAACGGGTGAATCCATATGTGGAAGGTAATATTTTTAAGAGTATTGAAAATGTAAATCTTTCTACGGTCATTGCATACAAAAAAGATGGCGTCAAACATTCTTTCCTGGAGGAGTATGATGACTAAATGCGGGAGTTTGCTAAGTGCATTGAGCACCGCAAAGATTTGAAAGCGTGCATGATACAAAATACTTTATATTATTAATTAAAAATGATATTGACTTCTTAAAATTAGCTGCAAATGATTAAAAAAATTAAATGGAACGGACTTTCATGGGAAGTATTGACCTTTGGTGAAGATAGGAATATGATGCGTTCATGCAAGAGCAAAGAAACAGGATCAAAGCTATTTGGTTTCTTTTCTCTTGTATGTAAGCTTACGAACCCTGGGGAATGACACAATTATTTTAGCACCAAAGGAGAGAGCCCATGTCAAAAGCATACGATCCATATGAGAATGTTATTGATGTCATGACGGAAGCGATGGAAGTCGGACACATCGATAAAAAAATGTTTGAAATCATTAAAAATCCACAGAGAGAAACAAAAGTATATTTGCCGGTTGAAATGGATGATGGCACGATCAAAGTGTTTGAAGGATATCGTGTACAGCATTCTAATATTCGTGGTCCTTTTAAGGGAGGTATTCGTTACCATCAGGACTGCACGTTATCGGAAGTGAAAGCGTTAGCAACTTGGATGTCCTTAAAATGCGCGGTAGCCAATATTCCTTACGGCGGGGCGAAAGGTGGCATCAAGGTAGATCCGTCTACGTTATCGGAACGTGAACTGCGCAATCTGACACGAAGATATACCTTTGCTATTGCGCCGATCATTGGTGCGGATACAGATATTCCGGCACCGGATGTCAATACCAATGCACAGACGATGGCATGGGTGTTGGACACCTACAGTCAGTTAAACGGAAAGCCTTGCCCGGGTGTAGTTACAGGTAAACCTGTAGAACTCGGCGGTTCACGAGGGAGAAATTCAGCAACCGGCCGTGGTGTAGTGATCAGTACAAAATTGCTGCTTGCCAAAGAAAATAAAGAGCTTGCCGGAACAAAGGTTGCCATTCAGGGAATGGGTAATGTCGGAAGTAATGCGGCAAAGATTTTTTATCATCGCGATGCGAAAGTGATTGCGATCAGTGATGTGTCAGGCGGCTTATATTGTGAGGAGGGGTTGGATATTGACACGATCTGCACCTTTTTGGAATCTACCGGTAAACTGCTCAAAGATTACGAGGCGGATGGTGTCAGTCATATCAGCAATGCAGAAGTTCTTACTTGTGAATGTGATGTGCTTGTTCCGGCAGCACTGGAGAATCAGATCACGGCAGACAATGCCTCTGAGCTGCGCTGTAAATACATTGTAGAGGCTGCGAATGGACCAACCACGGAAGAGGCAGATAAAATATTAGAGAAGCGTGGCATCACGGTTGTACCGGATATTTTTGCAAATAGTGGTGGCGTGATCGTATCTTATTTCGAGTGGGTACAGAATATCCAGGAATTAACCTGGGAGCGTAATCAGGTAAATGAAATGTTAGAATCACTGATGACGAAATCCTTTACTGCAATCATGGATGTCGTAGAAGAGTGTAAATGTACGGTGCGCATGGCGGCCTATATTGTGGCACTGCGCAAGCTTATTTTCGCAGAAAACATGAAAGGAATATTCCCGTGATGTTATAACCTGCAAAATGCTATATAGTCATTGGCATAATAAGCAATATGTGGTTGTGGAGGATTTGAGGTATGGGAAGTTTGAGCAACTAAAATTTCATCTTAAGAATTTCTTAAGAATTTGTTCATATTCTCTTCTTAAAAATATGTATAATAAATATCGTAGCAGGAATTAGAGGGACTTCCTGCTACAAGGTACATGATTTGATGTTCACGGAATATCAGATGAGAGGGAACCATAAATTTGAGGGACAATGAGGAGAGGATAATGAAGGGTATATTAAGAGGGGCATATTGTGTTGCTTTGAGCATTAGTATTTTTTTGTGTGGTGTAATATTGGCGCTATCTTGCAGAGGTATTACACTGTACAAAAAGGAATTACTGCAAAATGGAATGACAGTTGCAATTACACTATTTATGGCGGCTTGTATAGTAATGTTATGTGTTTATGGGAAGGACAAGCTGCAGACAACGAGACGTAAATTTTCCGTATTCCTGTTTTTATTGATCGGTTTGGCGCAGATCGCATTCTTATTATTGGTATCCAGACCAATGACGATCGCAGATCCGGCACGTGTTCAGAACGAGGCACTTGCTATGTTAAAATATCATCACGGTCAGATGGATCCAACGAATTCTTATATGCAGAATTATGGCAACAATCATTTTATTACCATTTGTTTTTATTACTTTTATAAATTTTTGACGGATGTTGGCATTACAAAGGTATGGGTGCCTACGGTAGTGCTAAATGTTTTGGCAATTGATCTGGGCATTTTACTGACGTTCCTGTCTGTAAAAAAAATGCGCGGGATCGGTACGGCAAACTTTGCATTAGTACTATTTTTCTTGTGCCCGACAACCTATTTATGGCTGACTTCTGTGTATACCAATACGTTATCTTTTCCTTTTATTATGGGTGTTTTGTATCTGGGACTCATTGACAAGCCGGCAAAAAGATGGCGGATGGCGGTACACGATGTGTTATTGGCAGTCGTTATGGCGGTTGGTTACCGTGTGCGTCCGACAACGATCATTCCAATCATTGCGCTGGGGTTATATTTGACGGTGCGTCTCATCGCAGGCTGGCAGAATCGCCGTGCTTTAAGGGCATCAGAGACAATGGAAACGGAGAATGCTTCGGAAGAACAGCAGCATAGCAGACAAAGGGTATTGGAGGGTGCAGTTCGTGTCGGACTCGTTGTCTGCGTGAGTATGGCAGTGTTATTTTCCAGCAGCAATTTGGTAGCAAAGCATGTTGATGCGAAGAAGTTTAACCAGCAGTTTCCTGTTGTACACTGGGTCATGATGGGAATGAATGAAAAGAGCAAGGGCGGTTTTAATCGTAACGACCGGAGATACACCTCTTCGTTCCCGACCAAGGAACAAAAGCGGAAAGCAGATATCGCTCGCTTGAAACAACGTGTCAAAAAGATGGGTCCGGTTGGTCTTGCCAAGCATTTTGGCAATAAAATGATGCGTGTATGGGCAATGGGCGATGATGATGGAATAACGAATGCGCAGTATGCATATCAATATCCACCGTTCTTTCGTTATTTTGCAGGAAAGCAAAATGCATGGTTTATGATCTATATGCAGGCCTTTCGTATTGCGATGTTATTTTTGATGTTGTGCGCAATGTGCAGACAGTTTCTGCAGAGAGAAGCAGCACCGGGGGCAATGTATACGCTTACGTTTGCGGGCGCAGTTATGTTTTTTATGCTGTGGGAAGCCGGCAAGCGATACAATATATGCTTTACCGGAGTGTGTCTTTTACTCATGGCAGAAGGGGCTGATGGATTTACGAATACTGTTTTTAACAAAGGGGATGCGTGGCTTAAAGCACATTTCAACGGAATGCGGCTGCACGCTGCCAGATTGGTGGTGCTTGCGGTTGGTCTGTTCTGCTTTGCCGGAAGTTTTGCGGCGGCGAACCAGCTTAGTCATCCTAGAACATACGTAGAGATTCCGTATTTTAATTCCAAACGTGGAAAGGATGAAGAGCCGATTCGGTGGCGGTATCATAAGAATCTAAAAGTTTTGGAACAGACGATTGAACAAGGGCAGTTGGAATGGCGTAATCGTTGGAACCGTATTCGACTGTATTTCTGGAATCTTGCACCAAACGAATCGGGTGATGAGTATCGTATTCAAGTGCTTGCACTGGACGATAAAGAGGTTTTATATGATAAGACGATCGCACCAAATCAGGTGAAGCGGGAAGGCTATACGATCGCAATTGCAAAGAATAAGCTCAAACAGAGAGATTCGCAGATCGGTTATTTGATCCGTTTGACACACGTAGGTGCAAGCGACCGCCTGATACCGATGATATGCAGATTCCCATTGTTAGATCCTTATCCATACGGCGAATTAAAGGTGGATGGACAGTATAAAGATTGGGATCTATCGATGAAAATTTTTCGCAAGAAAAATGCATAACATAGAGAACACAGAATGTTCACAAAATTTATTAGCACTCACTATTGACGAGTGCTAATAATAGTGGTATAACATAATCAGAACAAGGAAAAGGAAATGCTTAGAAGAGTTTCTGAGTATTTCAGTAGTGACAGACTATATAGTCTGTACAGAGTTGGAAGGAGCGATGACTTATGTTAATGCCAAGTATTTTTAGTAGAGATTTTATGGATGACCTTTTTGATATGCCACAGAGAACTTACGCCAAGAGCTATTCAGCGAATGTATTAATGAAAACGGATATCAAGGAGTCCGAGGAAGGATTTACGGTAGAGATGGATCTGCCGGGCTTTTGCAGAGAAGATATCAGTGCAGAGCTGAAGGATGGTTATCTGACCGTTACAGCAACTGCTAAGAAAGCAGAGGAGAATACTTCGGACAAGAAAGAGAAGTATGTTCAGAAGGAACGTTTCCATGCAACTTGCAACCGCAGCTTTTATGTTGGTGACAATATGAAACAAGAAGATATTAAGGCGAAGTTTGAAAACGGTGTTTTGACATTACAGGTGCCAAAGAAGGAAGAGATTCCGGAGGAGCAGACCAAGAAGTTTATTACGATTGGTTGATCATCAATGCAAACTTCCCATACGAAAGGCTACAGGGAGGTGGAGTGAATGAAGACGAAGCAGGATTATTATGACACCTTAGGGATATCAAAGGATGCGGATGATGCGTCGATCAAGCGAGCCTACCGTAAAATGGCCAAGAAATATCACCCGGATATGAATCAGGGTGATCCGAATGCTGAGCAAAAATTTAAGGAAGTTACGGAAGCTTACAATGTGTTAAGTGATAAGGAAAAGAAGAAACTTTACGATCAATTTGGTTCTGCAGCATTTGAGGAAGGTTTTGATCCGACCGGCGGCACGGAATTTCACTATTCCGGTGGCGATGCATCGGGGATGTATGGTGATATTTTTGATAATCTTTTTGGTGGCAAAGGCGGTTTTAGCGGACACTTTGGTTTTGGTGACGGTACATCGTGGCACAGTAGCGATGGAAAAACCTGGAATACAGGTGATGGTGGATCATGGCATGTGGGCGGCGATTATGGCAGATCGAGCTTTTTTGACACCTATGAAGATGCCGGTCGGAAATCAGGTCAGGATGCGAGGGCGCACATTTCGATCACTTTTGACGAAGCAGTGTATGGATGTGACAAGGTCATTACTTTGCAGGATGGAGAGCGCGGTCAGAGCAGAACGCTGCATGTGCACATACCGGCAGGTATTGACGATGGCAATCGCATTCGCTTAAAAGGTGAGGGACATCCGGGAGTTTATGGTGCACACAAAGGTGACCTTTATCTGCAGGTATCTGTCGGCACAAAACCGGGTTTTGAGCGTAAGGGCTTGGATATTTATACGAAAGTCAATGTACCATATACGACAGCAGTGCTTGGGGGCAATGCCCGCGTGCACACGCTATACGGAGATGTTGACTGTAAGATCCGGGAAGGAACGCAGAGCGGTACCAAGATACGACTAAAAGGAAAAGGTGTTGTATCCAAAAAGAATGCATCTGTGCATGGGGATCAGTATGTTGAAATCGGAATTGAAGTTCCGAAACATTTGTCGTCACAGGCAAGGCAGAAATTGCGCGAATATGCGGAGGCAAGCTAATCCTATAATGTAGCCCGATCATATCAACAAAGAGAATAATTCTTGATAAACTGTTCATAATAAAGATAGAAACTGTAGGTTATTGAGAGCAGAAACGAGGAGAATTATGATCTTAAAACAAAATGAAATTGATGTGATCACAGAATTGCAGACACAGGAAAAGAATTGTGTGGAAAAGTACCGCCGTTACAAAGAGCAGGCAAAAGATGAGGAATTGAAAAATCTGTTTGGTGAGATCGAGCAGCTCGAACAAAAACATTACGATACACTGGGGCAGGTACTGAATGGTGATGTGCCATGTTGTGACTGCAATGATTCCAGAGGAAAAGACTATGCGCCAACTGCAACGTATAGTACAGCCGGAGATAGTGAGGAAAAGCAGGCGGATAATTTCTTGGTTACTGATTGTATCGGCACGGAAAAGATGGTTTCTTCGGAGTATAATACAAATGTGTTTCGCTTTGGAGAACCTTCAGTTCGTAAACTGCTTGCAGATATTCAGGTCGAGGAACAGAATCATGCAGAGATGTTATATAAATACAAAACAGTAAATGGAATGTCATAAAATATAAAGATATTTCCTAACAGATAAGTAAAGGGGCAAGGCTTGTGTCTTGCCTTTTTTAATTAATAGGAAACTGCTGTTGTGTAGCATGGCATCACCAAGAATTGCTTTAGTTTTTTTGATGGCAGGATAATTTACTTTGTTGGCTGCAAAATAGCTATTAGTTTTGTGACATAATAAGCAATATGTGGCCGTGTGAGATAGTGGGGTATGGGAAGCTTGAATGCCTTGATCTTAAAAGAATAGGCACATGGCTAGGTAACCGATGCTCCAGTGTAGGAAGAAGCAGCCCCAGATTGTTTTTTGCTGTTCGAAGAGGATTCCGAGCGCAATGCTTAGCAAAAAAGCACCCATCATGAAAATAAAACCATAAGGAAGATGCATTAACGTAAAGAGCATCGACGTCAAAAAGATGCTGACCGGGATCTGGTGTTTGACACGCATTAGATTTTTGACACTGGTTTGAATGACACCACGTGCTAAAAACTCCTGCAGCAGTGCAGTGAATAAATACGTGACGGCACCATGCACAGAGCCACCCATAAAGTTTTGTTTGACCGGAGCACCAAGAACACGTAAAAATAATTTAGCCACAAGCAGTACGGCTATTGCAAAAAGACAGATCGTTGCCGTTTGCTTTATATTGGAAAGAATATTTTTTCTTCGCGGTATCAGACCGACATCTTTTAGAGAAAAACTCGTAAAAAAGATGATCTCCAAAAACAAGATCAATGTCATTGCCTCGATCATTAGTGTATAAAAGGAGGCTTTTAGTGGAATATGTAAGGTGAAGCGGATGAGGCTCCAAGCGGAAAGATACAGCGTAATGCATATCACGATACCGGCAAACAGAAGTGCACAGTCGCGTTCGTGCTGCTTAAGATTTTCGGCATCGGAAATATCTTCAACAAGTATAAGCATACCATATTCAGAATCTGCACCTGTTGATTGTTTGACAAGACTGATAGTAATGCGCAGATGCTTTTGGCCTTCTGGGGTTGTGTATGTTGCCGTTTCTTTGGAGGAAGGGCAGTTCTTTTTGGAACATTTTTTGAACAGTCGGTTAAATGCCTTGTTTTTGCGGGAAGAGAGCAGTGTTTCTGCAAAGGATTGTCCTACCAGTGATTCTTCCGACAGATCAAAGATCTGTGTTGCGGCAGAATTGACATAATTGATCAAACCGTCTGCGGTTACGGTAATGATGCCGTCGCTCATATTTTCAAAGATGGTTTGCTTTTGCGTTTTCGTGACTCCATCGGATTGTACCAGATTGTTCGATAAAACGGGTGTCAATCGATTATTTTGTGTAGTCATATATTTATACATCACCTTTCTTTTTGTTGCACAAAGTAAGTGCACTTTCTATTTTACGATATTATTGCCCATTTGAAAAGATGAATCAAAATTGCATCCGTTTAGATAGTATGCTACAGTAAATGAAAATGTGTAAAGATATATGTGTCAGAAAGGGGATTTTGCATGGCAAAAAAGTTTTATGCGGTAAAGACAGGACGAACACCGGGAGTTTATGGAACGTGGGCTGATTGTAAAGCACAAGTGGATGGCTATTCCGGTGCCGTTTATAAAAGCTTTCCGACGGCGGCAGAGGCGCTTGCCTTTGTGACAGGAGAGACGAAACAGGTCGAAAGATCCGGCGTGGTTGCCTATGTAGATGGCAGTTATCACAGCGGGACCGGGGAATTTTCTTATGGCGTTGTGATCTTACGGGATGGGAAAGAAATCTGTTTTCATTATGGAGGGAACGTTATGGTACTTTGGGCCGGAAGATTTTCCAAAGAGATTGACAAGCATGTAAATGATTTTAACTCGTCTATTTCTTTTGATAACCGGATGTATGCGCAGG
>ERZ827496.4183-NODE-4183-length-11559-cov-6.787118_pt1 | contig 11559 bp, 10 predicted proteins | sample MGYA00519769_ERZ827496 | MGnify/ENA primary metagenome ERZ827496 (study PRJEB31778, sample SAMEA3449327) | human gut metagenome | biome: human gut; feature: human-associated habitat; material: faeces | place: United Kingdom | collected 2010/2012 ...
CTTCCAGAATCTGGATTTGATCCGCTCCGTATTCTGTATTTTCTCCGCCCATTTCTTTCCTCCTGTTATATATACTTATCACCAGAATATATCTGAAAACCCCTGCGTGAAAATTATAGACAGGTTTTCAAATATATTCTGGTATCTGGACATAATAATACAAATTTATTATAGCACAAAAGCCCGTTCCTTGCCACAGCCTGAATAAAAAAGAATCCCCGAAAACGGGAATTCTTCTGTATGTTAATCTTATTCTTCGGTTTTATTGATGAGGTACTGATAGACATCTCTCTTCGTCATTCCTCTGTCATTTGCTACCATTTTCATAGCTTCTTTTCTTGAATGTCCCTGATTTTCATAGATTTCCATGTGTTCTTCTATGGTAATTTTTTCCCAGGATGCCTTCTGTTCCTCTTCCATCTCCTGTCTGCTTCTGCCTTCAATCACAAGCACACACTCTCCAAGCGGCTTCTCTGTCTGATAATAGAGGATCAGCTCCTCGATAGTCGTATGGAATGCAGTCTCATGTCTTTTCGTCAGTTCCCTGCAAAGAGTCATTCTGCGATTTCCGAGAGTTTCCTTCAATTCCTCCAGAGTTCTTACCAGTCTGTGAGGAGCCTCATAGAGAATGATAGTTCTCGTTTCATTCTTCAGTTCTTCCAGAATCAGTTTTCTTTCTTTTTTATCTGCCGGAAGAAATGCTTCAAAAGCGAATCTTCTGGTTGGAAGTCCGGACAGAGTCAGGGCAGTGATACAGGCAGCAGGTCCCGGAAGAGAAGTTACTTCAATCCCCGCTTCATAACACATTGCCGCAAGCTCCTCTCCTGGATCTGAGATTCCCGGAGTTCCCGCATCTGTGATCAGTGCAATATTCTGCCCTTCCTGCATTTTACTGATCAGAACATATGCCTTATCGATTTTGTTGTACTCATGATAACTGGTCATAGGTGTTTTTATATCAAAATGGTTCAACAGTTTAATACTGTTTCTGGTATCCTCTGCTGCAATAAGATCCACTTCTTTCAATGTTCGAAGTACCCGGAGTGTAATATCCTCCAGATTTCCTATGGGTGTTGCACATAAATACAATTTACCACTCATAATTTGTTTCCTCTCATATTACTTTGCAAATAAAATTCGGTTAAATCATATCATAAATCTTCAGTATATTTTCTGTATAGACTCCCGGCTCTTTATATACGATCAGAGGAGGTTCCACTGTAACTCTGGAATTTCCTCCCTTTAATGCCTCGATCAGAACCATGTTTGGTTCTCTGTCTATGTATGGATATACAAGCTGCATCTTTTTCGGTTCCAGACGATACTTTGTGAGAACATTCATAATCTCAGCCAGTCTGAACGGTCTGTGCACCATATAAAATCTTCCACGTTCTTTCAGAACCTTTGATGCCTGGCTCACCACATCCTCCAGATTACAGAGTACTTCATGTCTGGCAATTGCTTTTGGCATATCCGGATTGCGAAGTCCATGCTGTCCGATCATATAAGGCGGATTACTTGTCACTACATCAAAAGAAGCTGCCCCAAAAATATCAGCAGCCTCCTTAATATCACCCCGTACGATCTCAACATCGTCCTCCAGATGATTATATCTGACACTGCGTCCGGCCATATCTGCACACTCTTTCTGAATCTCAAGACCTGTAAAGTGTTTCCCATTTGTTTTGGTTTTAAGCAGGATCGGGATAATTCCCGTTCCTGTTCCCAGATCCAGAGCAGTCTCACCCTTTTTTACTTTTGCAAAGCCGGAAAGAAGAACTGCATCCATCCCAAAACAGAATTTATCCGGATCCTGTATCACATAATATCCGTTCTGAAGATCATCTATACGTTCATTATCTTTTACCAGCTGATCAGTCATTTAATTTGGAATCTCCTTTTTTATCTTCCAGATTTCCAAGTTCTTTTAATTCTTTTTCAGAGACTTTGACTTTCTTCTTTCTCGGTCTGAATTTCAGGTCATCTACCGGAAATTCCTGAATTTCTTTCTCGTCATTGATCTCTACAATTACCTTTACACGTTGACGAAGCACGTTTACACTGTGTACAGTTCCGGTAAGCCCATCCGGAGTTGTAACTGTATCTCCCAGTCCCGGAAGCTTTTTATTCAGCTCTTCATATGTTTCCTGCTCGTTCTTCAGGCAGCACATCAGTCTTCCGCACACACCGGAAATCTTTGTCTGGTTAAGGGACAGATTCTGCTCTTTTGCCATCTTTATGGATACCGGTGCAAACTCAGACAGATATGTGTGGCAGCACAGACATCTTCCGCAGATACCGATTCCTCCCAGAATCTTTGTCTCATCCCGAACACCAATCTGACGAAGTTCGATACGCGTTTTAAAAATTGCTGCCAGATCTTTTACCAACTGGCGGAAATCAATTCTGCCGTCAGCAGTGAAATAAAACAGCACTTTATTATTATCAAATGTATACTCTGCATCTATCAGTTTCATTTCCAGACCATGTTCACGAATCTTCTTCTGACAGATTTTAAATGCCTCTCTCTCTCTGACTCTGTTCTGTGCCTCTCTCTCGTCGTCCTCCTTTGTTGCCACACGAAGAACTTCTTTGAGAGGGTGAACAACATCTTCCTCATCTACTTCTCTTGGTGCAAGTACGACTTTCCCGTATTCAATTCCCCGGGCTGTCTCCACGATCACGTGATCGCCTGTTTTAATTTCATAATCTTTAGGACTGAAATAATAAATCTTGCCTACATTACGAAATCTCACGCCTACTACTTTTGTCATTCTATTTCTCCCTGATTGTCAGGAACAGCAATTCAAATGCCAGATCAAAATTAACATTTGCTTTCAGACGTACCTTTGTCTTCTGAATAGAATCCAGAATGTTCTCCAGATTCTCGTAGGAACGCTGCTTTGCCTGTTCTCTGATAAAATTAATTTCCTGTTTAAATACCAGATTGTCAATCTCCTGTGTTGCCTTAAACATCAGGACATCTCTGAACCAGAACTGGAAAATATCCAGATAATCGTTGATATTCTGTTTGTCCTCAGAAAGACTCTTAATCGCATCTGACAGTTCATAAACTTCCATGGTGTTTGCATATTTAAGAATCCTCAGTGCATTCTGAGTCATCTCTGCAAACTCCTGAGAAGTAGCTGCTTCTTTTGCCCTTCCAATACTGCCCTGTGCAAAGGATGCGTCAATCTCCGCCTGGTAATCCGGAACATGAAGATGCTCCATCAGATATTTCTTTACAAGACCGTCATCCACTACCTTCAGATCAAGACGAACACATCTTGACTGAATAGTCGGCAGCAGTCCCCCGATATTATTAGTCAGCAAAAGAATCACTGCATATTCCGGCGGCTCTTCAATTGTTTTAAGAAGAGCATTCTGTGCCTGTGGTGTCATAAGATCTGCATCTGCAATAATATAAATCTTGTAAGGACTGTAATATGGTCTGATATCTATATCATTGATCACCTGATCCCTGATCTCGTCAATTGTGATCGTTCCAGGTTTCTCATGACTGACCATAATAATGTCCGGATGATTCTTACCCATCGCCTTTTTGCAGGAGTCGCATTTCTGGCAGGGTTCTGTACCTCCGGCCTCACACTGAAGTGTTGCCGCAAAAGTCCCTGCAAGGAGCTTCTTACCAGAACCTGGTTCGCCGGTAAAAATATAAGAATGCGATATTTTTCCTGATTCTATTGCATTTTTTAAATGTCCGATAATCTCTTCGTGTCCGATAATATTGTTAAATCCCATCATAAGAATCACCTCACCAGTCCGTTTTGTAAGATATTATACCATAAAAGAAGAACTATTGCACAGACTTTATATAATTTGCGATTTCTTTCACACAGTCATCAAGATTTATATTCTGAAAACGTTTCTCTATCCCTGCGTTCAGAATATTTTCCTCTGAAAAATCCGACTGATCTGCAATAAATCTTCTACACATTTCCTCATATCTTGGATTTTCCTGTTCTCTCTCTCTATTAAGAGCACGACTCAGTCTTTCTCCATCTTCTACCTGGACATAAACAGGACAGACTGCATCTTCCCCATAGTATTTACGCATCTTTTTAAATGACTCCAGAGTACCGATTCCCAGATAATCGGAATCTGCAAGGTTCACCTGACCATCATCTGCAGTGAAATAAGTCCATATCCCATAAACCGTATGATATGCTCTCTCCTCGATAAGATTTCCGTTTTTTCTGAATTCTTCCAGTTTTCCGTCATCTACAAAATAATAATTTTTTCCATCCTGCTCTCCTACCCTGATCGGGCGGGTTGTATACAGAATAAGTGTTTTCAGATTCAATTCTTTATGTGCGGCCAGAAGTGAATAGATTCTGTCTTTTCCGGATGCACTCTTTCCCATGATGTAAAAAATCTTTCCCATATCTGTTATGTTATTCCTTTGCCGGACTGTATTCTTCCTGTCCAATTTCATTTCGGGCAGCTACGCAGATTGTTTCAGCAGATGTATCACTGAGTCCCTGTACTTCCAGCCCCTGTTCCATGTATCTTCTCACATTTCTTACAAATTGTCCAGTTATCTGCTCTCCCGGCACAATAATCGGAATTCCGGGCGGATACAGATAAGCAAACTCTGCACTGACTTTGCCAACACTTTCTTTCAGAGAATATCGCCTTTGCTGCGCATCCACTGCCTGAGAAATTGTCATAAGCTGTGTCATTCTCGCATGAGAAGTATGATACTGCGATTCCTCCGACTCATCTGTTTGCTGTATCTCTGCATCAATCTCTTCAATTGCAGTACACAGTCTCTCAAATCCCTCTTCTGTATCTCCCACTGCTGCAATTCCAAGAACATATTTCTCAGCCGCCATTTCCATTTCAATATGATATCTGTCACGAAGTATCTGATGGAGAAGGTGTCCGTTAACAGAAGTTCCGACTGTGGAGAACAACAGCTTGGATCTGTCAAAATCATAGATTCCACTGCCTTCGATCATAGAACCTTCGATCAGTTTTATTTTTTCACACTTTGAAAGACGCTGTCTGGCCTTCTCCAGATTGAAGGTAAATTCACGAAACATTTGCTGTCCGTCTTTTCTCAGTTTATCCATACATGCATCCATACTCGCCATCAGAATATACGACGGACTGCTGGTCTGGTAAATCCCCATAAATCTCTTTATCTTTTCCACATCTGCCATATCACTGCATATATGAAGCACCGCCGTCTGAGTCATAGATGGCAGCGTTTTATGGAAACTCTGTATTACAATGTCAGCTCCCAGATCAGCAGCAGACACCGGAAAATATTTAGAATAATGAAGATGTGCACCATGTGCTTCATCCACAATAAGAGGAATCTTATGTCTGTGTACAACTTCTGCAATTGTCTTTATATCAGACACAACGCCGTCATATGTAGGCGAAGTAAGCAGAAAAGCCTGCACATCCGTATTTTCTTCCAGATATCTTTCCACACGTTCAGGGGAAATTCCTCCGTTTATCCCCAGTCTCTGATCTTCATGTGGATAAATATAGACCGGCTGAAGCTCACGTAAATACAATGCATGGTAAACAGCCTTGTGACAGTTCCTCGCGACAAGTATCTTCCCACCTTTATTTACACTTGCACTGACTGCTGCCAGAAGAGCCGCCGTACTTCCATTTACACTGAAGAAACATTTCTTTGTCCCATAAATCTGAGCTGCATATTCCTGTGCTTCTTTCAAAATTCCTTCCGCATGATGAAGATTGTCAAATCCTGAAATCTCTGTAATATCTCTCTCAAAAAGAAAATCATCTGCTGAAGATGCCCGGTTTCTCTTATGCCCCGGCATATGAAACGGATAATAGTCAGACTGCCCATAGCTTTCTAATTTTTTATATAATCTTTCCATTTTTTTCCTTTTTATACTATTGTGCCAACAAGTTGATTTCTCGAACAATCTTGCGTCTAAATTTCTTATTTCCGCGTTGTCGTCGGTCGCCGTAGCCACCGCTACGCCTCCTTCCTCCGCCTTGAAATAAGAAAATTTATCCTGCAAGATTGCTTCAAGAATCAACTTGTCGGCACACTATAGCAATCCTCATAAATAATGCATATTGCTATAATTTCCAATACTCGTTCCAAATTTCCCACTGATTATTGCCTTTTCGTGCCTGAAATATGGAACTTCCCTGATTCAGTTAAACTTTAAATCTGTATCCTACGCCCCAGATTGTTTCAATATACTGAGGTTTTGCAGTATTAAATTCAATTTTCTCCCGGATCTTCTTGATATGGACAGTGACTGTTGCAATATCTCCCACAGATTCCATATCCCAGATTTCCCGGAACAACTCTTCCTTGGTAAACACTCTGTTCGGATTCTCTGCAAGGAAGGTAAGCAGATCATATTCCTTGGAAGTAAATGTTTTCTCCTCTCCGTTTACCCATACGCGGCGTGCAGTCTTATCAATCTTGATCCCGCGGATCTCCACAATATCATTTTTGCGTACATTGGAACCGATCAGACGATTATATCTGTCCATATGTGCCTTGACTCTGGCTACCAGTTCACTTGGACTGAATGGTTTTGTCATGTAATCATCTGCCCCCAGTCCCAGACCTCTGATTTTATCTATGTCATCTTTCTTTGCAGATACCATGATGATAGGAGTATTTTTTTCCTGTCTTACCTGCCTGCAGATATCAAAGCCATCCACTTCCGGAAGCATCAGATCCAGAATAATCAGGTCAAACTCCTCATTCAGCGCACGCGTCAATCCGGTGTCTCCTCTGTTGCAGATTTCAACTTCAAATCCGGAAAGCTCCAGATAATCCTTCTCCAGATCTGCAATTGCCTCTTCATCTTCTATAATTAAAATTCTGCTCATTTCATTGGTACCTCCTGATACTTTCTAAGTACAAAATACATGATTGTGCCGATTCCAAGCCTGCTGGTTGCCCAGACCTTTCCTCCATGATCCTCCAGGATCTTTTTTACAATGGAAAGACCGATTCCGCTTCCTCCCTTGGATGAATTTCTCGACACGTCTGTTCTGTAAAAACGATCAAAAATAGACGGCAGATCCTTTGCTGCAATTCCCTTTCCATTATCTTCAATTTCAACCTGAATAAAATCTCCCACATCCTTTATGCGAATCTGGATGATACCTTTGGGTTTATCCATATATTTGATAGCATTGCTGATAATGTTATGAATAACACGCCGAATCTGTTCTCCATCTGCGATCACCTGCACATTATCCTCAACATAATTGGCATATACCAGTTCAATTCCTCTCGTTTCCAGTTCCAGTCCTACTTCTTCTGCGCAATCACTGAAATAATCTTCTACATTCAGTTTACTGAAAGTATATGGAATTCTGTTGGTATCAATCTTTGAATAAAAAGTCAGCTCATTGATCAGATGATCCATCTCATTCGTCTTATTATAAATAGTCTTCACATAACGGTCTATTTTCTCCGGCGTATCCGCTACGCCGTCCATAATCCCCTCTACATATCCCTTTACCGCTGTGATCGGCGTCTTAAGATCATGAGAAATATTGCTGATAAGTTCTTTATTTTCTTTATCCATAAGAACTTTCTCTTCTGCTGATTCCTTCAGCCGCTTTCTCATCTCCTCAAAATCCCGGCAAAGTTCCGAAAACTCATCGTCACCATCTACTTCCAGAACAAAATCAAGATTTCCCTCTTTGATATTCTGAGTGGCTTTCTTTAATTTAACCAGCGGTGTGGCAATACTTCTGTAAATCCATAATCCAATAGATAAAGCTGTGAATACTAATATTACCGTCGCAGTAAACAGCAGATCTTTTGCAATAATCCTTACCTGTGTCTGGCTGTGGGTGGATTCCCCTACTGAAATATCATACACCACTTCCGAAGAATCCTTTGTCTGCTGTGCAAACTTTGTGTGACCTAATCCGTACAAAGTTGCCGAAAATAAAAGCAGAGGAACCAGAATACTCATACCGAATCCAACTATAATCCTTGTTTTTAACTTCATCCCGATCATCCTTTATCTGTTGATTTATAAGGTTTCTATAATTTTGCCCTCTGCAAGCATTATATCATAAAGTCTGTTTTACATATCTAAATTTTCTATAAAAAGAACAGGAATCATCTGTCCTGTTCTTTCAGATAATTCCTGTTTTATCCCATTGCACTGCAATTTTTGTGATATTCTGTAATTATTCAGCATTCCACTGTCTGTGCAAGTACTGAACAGTTACGATTTTCTTATTTAAGCAAGGTATTTCTTAAGGTCATCAACTTTGTCCAGATGCTCCCATGGAAGGTCTACATCCGTACGTCCGAAATGTCCATAAGCAGCTGTCTGTCTGTAAATCGGTCTTCTCAGATCAAGCATCTTGATAATTCCCGCCGGGCGAAGGTCAAAGTTCTCACGAATGATCTCAACCAGCTTTGTATCAGAAAGTTTACCGGTTCCGAATGTTTCTACGTGGATAGATGTCGGATGAGCAACACCGATCGCATAGGAAAGCTGAATCTCACATTTATCTGCAAGACCTGCTGCAACAATATTTTTTGCAACATAACGTGCAGCATACGCTGCGGAACGGTCTACCTTTGTACAGTCTTTACCGGAGAAAGCACCGCCGCCATGACGTCCGGTTCCACCGTAAGTATCAACGATGATCTTACGTCCGGTAAGTCCGCTGTCACCATGAGGTCCGCCGATCACGAAACGTCCTGTTGGGTTGATGAAATATTTTGTGTTCTCATCTACCATATCTGCCGGAATGATCTCATCGAAAACGTATTTCTTAATGTCCTCATGGATCTGCTCCTGAGTTACATCCGGATCATGCTGTGTAGAGCATACTACTGCATCGATACGGATTGGTTTTCCGGCTTCATCATATTCTACAGTAACCTGTGTTTTTCCGTCCGGTCTTAAATATTTTAATGTACCGTCTTTACGGATCTTCGTTAACTGACGTGCAAGTTTGTGTGCCATGTTGATGGCATATGGCATATACTCTTCTGTCTCATTGGAAGCATAACCAAACTGGATACCCTGGTCACCTGCTCCGATAGCATCAATTTCATCTTCACCCATTTTTGCTTCAAGAGCTTTATCTACGCCAAGAGCGATATCAGCAGACTGTTCATCGATTGCTGTGATAACTGCACATGTATCAGCATCAAATCCATATTTTCCACGTGTATATCCGATTTCGCGGATAGTATCTCTTACGATTTTCTGGATATCAACATATGCATTTGTTGTAATCTCACCCATAACAAGTACAAGACCTGTAGTTGTAGCAGTTTCACATGCAACACGACTCATAGGATCTTTTTCCATAAGAGCGTCAAGAATAGCATCGGAAATAGCATCACACATTTTATCCGGATGGCCTTCAGTTACAGATTCAGAAGTAAATAAAATTTTCTCCATTGTGTTCTCCTTTTTTATTCATTTACAATTGTTTCCCGACCGCAGAATAACCCACAGCCATTTATGTACTGTATCAACAGATTATTTCTCTCCGCTGATACTTTTCCGTTAACAAAAAGAAACAGCCCGAAGTAATCGGACTGTCTGATTATCTCAACAATCCTCTTATTGTTCGATCACTCGCTCAGGTTGGCACCTTCCTACACAAACAGGGGTTGCCGTGGCTTCGCAGATCCTTTGTATCTCCACCACTCTGAATAAAAGGCTATTACTAATTATTAACTTGCATTAATTAAGATTGCTGCATATCATACAATATACTTAACCCTTACAAATGTCAAGTAATTTTTTGGTATTTTTTATCATCCCACCCTGAGACGGAATTTCTGGATTTCTTTCTCATTGGATACTCTCTCAATCTCAGCACCGAGAGATCTCAGCTTATCTTCAAAATTCTCGTATCCTCTCTGGATATATACGATATCATCAACAACTGTGATTCCATCTGCTGCAAGACCTGCGATCACCAGGGCTGCACCTGCACGCAGATCCGGTGCACTTACTCTCGCACCTGTAAGCTTCTTCACACCATCAATAATTGCTGAATTTCCCTCAACTTTGATGTTTGCTCCCATACGTGAAAGTTCGTCCGCATACTTGAATCTGTTCTCAAAAATACTCTCTGTTACAATACTGGTTCCCTCTGCAAGTGCCAGAGTTACAGCAATCTGTGGCTGCATATCTGTAGGATATCCGGGATATGGAAGAGTCTTTACATGAGTACGGTGAAGTCTCTTTGGTGCACGTACACGAACTGCATCATCAAATTCCTCAACCTCACATCCAATTTCTTCAAGTTTAGCCGTAGTTGCTTCCAGATGCTTCGGAATTACATTCTTAACTGTTACATCTCCGCCTGTTGCTGCTGCCGCAAACATAAATGTTCCCGCTTCAATCTGATCCGGAATAATCGAATACGTAATGCCCTTCAAATGTTCCACGCCGCGAATCTTGATGACGTCCGTACCGGCGCCGCTGATGTTCGCACCCATGGAGTTTAAGAAGTTCGCAAGATCAACCACGTGCGGTTCGCGCGCGGCATTCTCAATAACCGTAAGGCCCTTTGCCTTTACGGCTGCAAGGATAATATTCATCGTTGCACCGACGGTGACCATATCAAGGTAAATGTGCGCACCGCGCAGCTCCTTTGCGGAGACCTCGATCATGCCGTCGTTGAGGCTGTACGTGCAGCCCAGCGCCTTAAAGCCCTTGATGTGCTGGTCAATGGGGCGCACGCCGAAATCGCAACCGCCGGGAAGCGGCACAATGGCCTTGGAGCAACGGCCGAGCAAAGCGCCGATATTGTAGTAAGAGCCGCGCATTTTGCGGCCCAACTCGCTCGGCACCACGTTCGTGTGGATGGTGGTCGGGTCGATCTCCACAGTATTCTTGCCGAGCCAGCGCACAGTCGCGCCCATCTCGGTCAGGATGCGTGCACTGAGCTTCACATCGGAAATGTTCGGTACGTTCTCTATACGGCAGGGAGATTCCGCCATGGCTACGGCCGGAATGATCGCCACAGCCGCGTTTTTCGCGCCGCTGATGACAACCTCACCGTGCAGGCGCTTTCCGCCCTTGATGATAAATTTATCCACTGTAATTTTCCTTTCTGCGGGCGCGGCATATCCTCGGCAGTCAAAGGCACACTGCCTGCCGCCACACAGCGCCGAAACGCGCTGCACGAAGTAGGATCTTTCGTTATGCCCGCCGGTCCGTGACCGACTGATTTATTCCTGAAACGGGCTGCCGCCGATTGGGCAGCTACACAGCGCGGGTACGAAAAAAACCCAATGCCGTGCGCAAAAAACTAAGGCAGTCTAAAACAAAACATACACTGCCGCATCTATTTAAAGAAAAAGTGATCGCAAAATATAGTATGACCAGTAAACATAATAATACACAATGGAAAAATTGTCAAGAAGCCACAGGCTATTTGGAAGGTTTTTCCAAGATTATGTAAACGAAAAGTGCCAAACCCGGCCGTTTGCGCGCCTTTTTCTGTATAGGTACTGCGCTTTACACTTGCTTTTTCTTAAAGGAGATCGTAGATTCCGTGCCGTTTCGGATGCGCTTGATATTC
>ERZ827496.4184-NODE-4184-length-11559-cov-4.390125_pt1 | contig 11559 bp, 7 predicted proteins | sample MGYA00519769_ERZ827496 | MGnify/ENA primary metagenome ERZ827496 (study PRJEB31778, sample SAMEA3449327) | human gut metagenome | biome: human gut; feature: human-associated habitat; material: faeces | place: United Kingdom | collected 2010/2012 ...
TGCAAGCAGATGGCGTGCAAAGTCGCCAGACGCTCTTTGTGCGGTATTGCCTAAAGGAAACACTGCATAAAGTATAGAAAGTGTAGGAAATAAAAAATGGAAAAGAAACAAAAAAATAAGTGGCTGTCCTTTCTGGCGGACGGTATGCTGTCCGGTCTGATGATCGGCATCGGCTGTGTCGTCAGCATGTCCTGTGAAAACCGCTATCTGGGGGCATTCCTGTTCTCGCTGGGACTGTTCTGCATTGTGCAGTTCCAGTATGGACTGTACACCGGCAAGGTGGGATACATTTTCGACCGTGACAAGGCGTATCTGGGCGAAACGTTCTTCACCTTTTTGGCGAATGCGATCGGTGCCAGCCTGACCGCCGGCATCGTGCACCTGACACGGTTCGCAACGGAAACCAAGGTAAACGGCATGGACGTGACACTGATGGATCGTGCACAGGCAACCATGTCTGCCAAGTTGGACGACAGCTTGCTTAGCTCTTTTGTGCTGGCGTTCTTCTGCGGCATTCTGATGTTCTCCGCTGTAGAAGGCTCCCGCCGCTGCAACGAGAAGAAGAACTTCATCGGCGGCGTGTTCATTGTGGTAATGCCGATCATGGTATTCATTCTGTCCGGCTTCAACCACTGCGTGGCAGATGCGTTCTATTACTGCATGGCTGGCTGCCCGAACCCGCTTCGTGCACTGTGTTATTTCCCGGTGGCAATTCTGGGAAATCTGTGCGGTGGTGTGTGCATTCCGCTGCTGAAGCGGCTCTCCCGCAACCCTCTTTGAGAAATCTGCTTCCTTAAAAGCCGTACATGAGCGATCATGTACGGCTTTTTGAAAACGTGTCTTATTTTTGCCCCTGCAAAAACAGCGGAGCCGGTTTCTGTCTGCCGTACATGGAACGGTTGCCGTTGCAAAGGCGGGAAACGGTGCAGACAACGGCGAAATAGGGCAGGTACGCGAATCCGAACACTTCGGTTCCGATGCAGATCGGAGCGAGCCATGTATTGGAAGCACTGCCGAAAACGGCGGCATAGCAGAGTGCGGCGGCGAACACCGGAGAGATACCGAACAGCGGGGCAAGTGCTGCACCAAGGCAGGCACCGATTGCAAACAGCGGTGTGACTTCGCCGCCCTGAAATCCAATGGCAAGGGTGCAGACGGTGATCAGCAGCTTGCACAGAAAGTCGAACCAGTAAATGGTTCCGCCGTCACAGGCGAGGGCGATCAGATCGGTGCCCAGTCCGGCGTATCTGCCGTGTCCGGAGAGCAGGAGAAACATTGCCAGTACCGAACCGCAGAGGGCAATGCGAATCACAGGGTTGGGGAGCAGCTTGGCGGCATAGATTTTTCCTTGCTTTAATAGCAGGGTAAAAATGCCGCCCACAATGCCGGAGGAAATTCCCAGCAGCAGAACCGGCACGGAAAGCGGTGCAAAGCCGGCTTCGGGAAGTGTCACCTGAAAGGTTTCCAGCCCCAGTGCGACGGAGATCCCGTTTGCTGTCACTGCGGCAATGGCGGCAGGCAGCAGGGCACGATATTCCAGTTTCCCGATTGCCAGCACTTCCAGTGCAAAGCAGACTGCCGCCAGCGGTGCGTGAAACAGCCCGCTGAAACCGGCAGCCATTCCGGCAATGGTCAGAATGGGAACGGCATCGGGAATGTTCCGGAACCACGGAATCCGGCTGCCGATGTTGTGGGAAACCGCAGCTCCCAGCTGTACAGCGACACCCTCTCGGCACTGCCGCCGCAGAGATGTGTCAGCCACGTGCTGCCGATCAGAAGCGGGATCAGCCGGAGGGGAATGCGTTTTGCAGTGCCGTCCGCAGCATCAAAGATCAGGCTCATGCCCTGACTGCTTTCCCTGCCGTATTTCTGGTATATCCATACCATGCAGACACCGGCAATGGGCAGAAAGGGAACACACGAGATCAGGTGCCCTGTCCGGAATGTACCGATCCACAGCAGCACACGCCCGAATCCGGCGGTGAGTGCACCGGTGATACAGCCGGCAGCTGCCGCCAGCACACAGAGCAGCAGGGTGGGGAAAATAAGTTGCAGTTTGAACTTTTGCATAGAAACATACCTCCGAAAAAGAAAAAAGCCGACAATATCTGCGTAAAAAGCAGATGTCATCAGCAATCAAGCGGTTTTGGGATCCCAAGGGAGAACATCATTCCCGAATCTATTTTCTATTATCATTATACATCGGATCACAAGACTTGTCAAGTGCGGGATTGCCCTTGGCATACGCAGACGTTTCCTGAAAGCGAGGACATTAACTCATGAAAGAACAGCGGAACATCACTCTTGCCGGCGAAACCATTTCCTACACGCTGGAACGGAAAGCCGTCAAAAATATCAACATGCGGCTTCGTCCGGAAACTGGTCTGCTGGTTTCTGCACCGATGCATGTACCGTCAGAACGGGTGGAACAGATCTTACAGCAGCATGCCGCGAAAATTCTCCAGACCCTGCATCAATACGCCGCTGCCGCAGAAAAGCCGAAACAGTATCCGGTGCACTATACCGCCGGAGAACCAGTACTGTATCTGGGGAAATCCTGTCGGCTGGCGGTGGAACGCGGCAGTCGGGAAAGCGTGCTGGTGCAGGGGGAAACGCTCCGGCTGCTGGTGAAACAGCCGGAAAACGAACAGGTTCGGAAACAGGTATTCGACAGCTGGTGGGAAAACGCCTGCGAAAAGGCAGTGCGGAATCTCTGCCGTGCAGTTTATCCCGTGTTTGAAGCGAAAGGCGTGGCATTTCCTGAGATCCGGTTCCGGCATATGGTTTCCCAGTGGGGCAACTGCCGCCCTACCCGTGGCGTACTGACGTTTAATCTGCGGCTGCTGGCGGCACCGGTGCGGTGCATGGAGTACGTGGTGATGCACGAGTTTTCCCATTTTCTCCATCCGGATCATTCGCCGGCATTTTATGCGGAGATCTCCGCAGAAATGCCGGACTGGAAACAGTTACAGGAACAGCTGCGTGACGTGGAAACGCGAATCTGACCGATGCAGCACTTTTGGGGCATGTATGCATTTGCAAAATCAGCATGATTTCGGCAGTAAATTGACATTATGGCTAAAAAATCCAGATGCCGTTTGGGCAGTTTTCATAGATTTCTCGTATGAAAGGAAAAAACTGTTGATTTTTTTTGTGAGGTATGATAGAATAAACTTCGGGCATGTCTGTACTTTTTGAGAATTGTCCTGAAGTTGGGGCAGAACGGTGCAGAAAAATGCGAACTACGAAAGGAGCTTTTTTATGAAGAAACTTGGGCTCGGTAAGCGGGTACTGGCGTGTGCTGCCAGTGCTGCGACGTTACTGACCGGAACTACAGCATTGTCCGGACTGACAACGCTGGGAAGTATGGCGGCATCTGCTGCGTCTTATGACAACTACGCAAAGCTGCTGCAGTACTCCATGTATTTTTACGACGGCAATATGTGCGGCTCTGATGTGGGAAGTGCCTCCCAGTTTGACTGGAGAGATAACTGCCACGGCAGCGATGAAGTGGACGGCGGCTTCCACGATGCAGGCGACCACGTAAAGTTTGGTCTGCCGGCTGGCTACACCGCTTCTACTCTGGGCTGGGGCTATTATGAATTCAAGGACAGCTATGATGCACTGGGACAGACGGCTCATTTGCAGGCACTGACCGATCGCTTCTGTGATTTCTTCAAGGCAAGCACAAAGCTGAGCGGCGATACAGTAACCAGCTTCTGCTATCAGGTAGGCGTAGGACAGGCAGACCACGATGTCTGGTGCTCTCCGGAGTCCCAGAATGACCAGAGTCTGCGTACTGCTTACTGGACTTCTGATGATGCCAGCGACATTGCCGCAGAATATGCAGCAGCACTGGCTGTCAACTACATTAACTTCGGCAACGCAGAAGACCTGAAGTATGCAAAGGCACTGTACAATTATTCTATCAAGACCAATAAGGCAAATTGTCCGGAGGCTGAAAACTTCTACAGATCTTACGATTACTATGACGATCAGGCATGGGCAGCTGGCTGGCTGTATCTGGCAACCAAGGACAGCACCTACAGCTCGTTCCTGGACAAGTTCATGAACGACACCAATGCCGGTAAGTCCGGTCAGTCCGGATGCAAGTGGGGCGTATACTCCACCATGTGCTGGAATAATGTCAGCCTCGGTGCTGCGATCCTCCAGAGTGAGATCACCGGCGATGCAATGGACTGGGCAAAGGTCACCACATATCTGAACGGCAAGTGCACCAGCGAAAGCACATATTACTGCGAAAGCGACTGGGGCAGTGCACGTTATAACACTGCACTGCAGATGGCAGCACTGGCTACCACGAAATATTCCGCAAAGAGCGGCATGGATTATTCCAGCTGGTGCAAGGCACAGATGGGCATGATCCTGGGCAACAACCCGAAGAATGTGAATTTCGTTGTCGGCATGGACAGCAATTCTGCAAAGTATCCGCACCACAGAGCTGCATCCGGCTATCAGAGCTTTGACGAAATGAAAGGCAAGACCGGCTACAGCAGCAATGGCCACACTCTGGTAGGTGCACTGGTCGGCGGTCCGGCAGACTCCAACTTCACTTATACTGACTCTGTAAACGACTATCAGGCAAACGAAGTTGCCCTGGACTATAACGCAGGTCTGGTCGGTGCAGCAGCAGGTCTGTATTCTATTTACAAAACCGGTTCTGTAGACTCCAGCATTGAAGGCGTCAGCGGCAGCATTGTTACCACCACCAAGGCAACAACTACCACCACCAATAAGCCGGCGACTACAACCACAACACAGGCTACTACCAAGCAGAATATCACAACCACTACAATTACAACTGCCGCTCCGTCCGGCGGTAAGACTGCAAACATCACCACCGGCACACAGGTTGGCACTGACGGCGACAAGCAGATGTATGCAGAATTTGCTCCCAACGGTGCAAAGACTGCGACTCTGTACTACAAGGTCAAGACCAGCGACACCAACTCCAGCGGTGCATTCGGCACATGGACAGGCTCCTGGGTGCAGGAAGACTTTGATGTTACCGTTGGTGCAAACGGTGAGTGCAAGGTGTCCTACAACATTCCGTCCAACGTTGGTGCAACTGTCAAGGCAATGATCTTCTATCCGGACGCAAGCAGCGTTGAGATCGAAAAGGTCGTTCTGGACGAAAGCAGCACACCGGTCACCACAACTGTTGCTACCAGTGGAAACACTTCCGGCGGCGGCAAGAATGCCAATATCACCACCGGCACACAGACTGGTACCGCAGGCGACAAGCAGCTGTACGCAGAATTTGCTCCCAATGGTGCAAAGACTGCAACTCTGTATTACACCATTTCCACCAAGGACACCAACTCCAGCGGTGCATTCGGCACATGGACCGGTTCCTGGGAACAGACTGACTTTGAGGTTAGCGTTGGTGCAAATGGTCAGTGCAAGGCAACTTATAACATTCCGTCCAATGTAGGTCAGACTGTCAAGGCAATGGTCTTCTATCCGGACGCAAGCAGCGTCAAGATCGACAAGGTCGTTCTGCACTACGGCAACGTAACACCGGGCACTACTACTGCAAAGCCTTCCAGCGGCGGTAAGTATACCAAGGATATTAATAAGGCAATTGTTTATGATGAACTGCCGGCAGGCGATAAGATGCTGGGCTGGAAGTGGTCCGATCTGGGCGTTCCGGCAGGCGAAAAGGTCACCAAGGTTGAGATCAACCTCTCCACCAGCAAGAAGCAGATCGGCAAGTGGCAGGGTGCATTCGGTTCTTCTACCAGCGTGGCTCCGGATTACTGGACACAGTCTGAGGATATGGAACAGACCATCAGCGGAAAGACCGGCAGCATCGTATGGGATGTGGATTCTGCAACTTCTGCGATCATTCAGACCCAGTACGGCGGCGAACTGAAGTTCGGCGTATGGTGGATCGACTGCAACAAGTTCACGATCGATTCTATCACAGTTTACACAGACGCTTACAACGGCAGCGGTCAGACCACTACCACTGTATCTACAACCAAGGCAACTACTGCTACCAACAAGACCACCGCTTCCACCACAACTACCACCAAGCAGACAACCACCGCTACCAACGGTCCGAAGCCGAGCGTAAAGGCAAGCCTGTACGGTGACGTAAATCTGGACGGCCGTGTGGACATCACAGACGCAGTTCTGCTGAACAAGAAGGTTGCCGGCGTGGTAATCCTGAACGACCAGCAGTATGCAAATGCTGACTGCTGCACCGATGACGGTGTTGGTCAGGCAGATTCGACGGTACTGCTCCAGTTCCTCGTTTCGATCGTAAAGACTCTGCCGGCTGAGGGTTAATCTCCGTCAAAAAATCGGCAATTTTCACAAAAAGGATACGGGCAAATTTTGCCTGTATCCTTTTTCTTTTCTGTTTTTTCCGAAAAACCTGTCGTTACATATGGCAAGTTGCACAAAAAGCATGGAAACTGTTTAGCATGTTTTACTGAAATTTGAAAATCCACTTTACAATGAATTTTTCATGTGCTATAATAAATGAAACGAGAAAGATATGCCCTGTAAGGGATAGTTGCGTCTGAATCCTATCCGGTGCGGCGTATATCTGCCGGCGTGTTCGGCGAAAACAATCGTTGAAAGTGGAACATGCGTACCCTTGTTCCAACATCAAAAAATCTCTAATTTTCAAGGAGGATATTTATGCTGAAGAAAAAACTCGGCAAGAAGGCACTTGCCTTCGCTTCTGCTGCAGTGATGGCAGTTTCTGCTACCGCTACAGGTCTGACTGCACTGTCTATGACAGCGTTCGCAGGCGAGGAGCTGGGCGAAGGTACCTTCGAAAACGGAAAGGGCTTGCCCTGGCACATTTGTGAAAACGCAACTGCTGTCATGAAGTTCGACATCACCGACGGTATCTATGCGATCAAGCTGGAAAACATCGGTGGTACTGCAAACGGCGGTGAAAGCCGTTGGGACTGCCAGTTCCGTCACAGAAATCTGACCATTGAAAGCGGTCACACCTATCGTATTACCTACAGCGTAAACCCATCTAACAGCGGTCACATGTACGCAAAGCTGGGCAACATGTCAAAGGACGATCAGGAACTGTGGCACAGCAACGGTGACGAACTGTCCCTGTCTTATGAAGCAGGTCTGACACAGACACAGCTGGAAGACAAGCTGAAGAGTGCTTCCAAGACCGGTAACAAGGTAGACTACGGTCAGGGCTGGGATGCTTGGTACAACAAGGAATATCCGGCAAACGAGTGGACCACAGTTGCTTATGAATTCCAGGCTACTGAAACCGTTAAGGGTACCGCAGAATGGACCTTCCACATGGGCGGTCAGGGTAACTACGCGAAGATGGACTGCTTCCCGAAGGATACCATCATCCGGTTCGACAACCTGGCACTCATCGATATGACCGATGATGCATCTGACTATCAGGCAGAAGCTTTCTATGAGCCGACCGGCGTTGAAGTAAACCAGGTTGGTTACTATCCGAATGGTAAGAAGGTTGCAACTGTTGTTCTGTCCGAAGGTGATACTACCAAGTATGACTACGAGATCAAGGACGCAAGCGGCAGCGTTGTTTACAGCGGCACTACCGACGGCAACACCAAGTATGATGAGTCTGGTGCCTGGGATTACACCCAGCAGATCGACTTCACAGATTTCACTACAGAAGGCAAGGGCTACACCCTGACTGTTGCCGGCAAGACTTCTAAGAGTTTTGACATCGACAAGAACCTGTATGAAAAGCACCACGACAAGAGCATGCTGACCTATGCACTGAACTACTTCTATCAGAACCGTGCAATGGATACTGAAGACAAGTACATTCCGTCTCCGCAGAGCCAGGAAGGCAGCAAGAAGACTCTGGCTCGTAAGGATTCTCAGCACTGGCCGACTGATAACGCTTACATCGCAGACAAGTGGGTTTACATCTACACCTCCAAGCCGTCCTACAGCCAGTCCATTAACGTAGCTGGCGGTTGGTTCGACGCTGGTGACTATGGTAAGTATGTTGTAAACGGCGGTATCTCTCTGTGGACTCTGATGAACATGTATGAGAGATCCCTCATGGTAGGCAAGGCTGACAAGTTCGGCGATAACTCCACCGTTATGTCTATTCCGGAAGCAGGAAACGGTACTCCGGATATTCTGGACGAGTGCAAGGTAGAACTGGACTTCTTCCTCGAAATGATGCGTGACGATGGTATGGTATACCACAAGGCTCACGACTACAAGTGGACCGGTCTGGCTGTTGCTCCGTATGACAAGAACGAAGGCGACAAGGAAAACAAGGCTCCGATGCGAATCGTTAAGCCGGTTACCTATGCAGCAACTCTGAACGCTTCTGCAACATTTGCACAGGCAGCTCGTCTGTTCAAGGATTACGATGCAGCTTATGCAAAGACCATGGAAGATGCAGCAATCAAGACCTATGCAGCAGCACAGAAGAACTTCAAGAAGTTCTCTGGCTGGGGTGGCGACACCAAGGGTGAAGGCGGTATCTCTGCTGACATCATGTATGCTCCGCTGGATCAGAACAAGGGCGGTGGCCCGTACGGTGACACCGAAGTCAGCGACGAATTCTACTGGGCAGCTTGCGAACTGTACATCACAACAGGCGACAAGACCTATTATGATGAACTGATGAAGTATGGTACCAACGCTTATGGTATTGACAACGCAAAGGCTCTGGAAATCTCCACAACTCTGGTTGGTGGTGAAAACAACGGTTCATTCTCCCTGTTCACATGGGGTACTCTGAACTCCGTTGGTTCTATCTCCCTGTATGTAAATTCTCAGGCTATGCTGGATAAGGGCCTGCTGACTCAGGATGAAGTAAACACCCTGAAGGCAGAAGTCCTGAAGGCAGCTGACTCCGTTCTGGAAGTACAGAACAAATCTGCATATGGTATCCCGTATGTAGGTCATGACTATGATACCACTGTATGGAAGTACAATGCTGCTTCCGGTACAGGCGATTCTGAAACCAAGACTCTGAGTGGCGGTTACGAATGGGGTTCCAACTCCATGGTAATCAACAACTCTATGGCACTGGCTCTGGCATATGACGCATCTAAGGAAGTAAAGTACATTGACGGTGTTACCACTTCAATGGACTACCTGATGGGTCGCAACCCGCTGGAACAGGGTTATGTAACCGGTTACGGTGAACACTCTACCACTTACCCGCACCACAGATGGTGGTCTGGTCAGCTGAACAGCGACGACTTCCCGTATGCTCCGTACGGCGTTCTGTCCGGTGGTCCGAACTCCAACATGGAAGACCCGATGGTTCAGGGTCAGGGCTACAAGGTAGGTTCTATCGCTCCGATGAAGTGCTATCTGGATAACGTAGAAGCATGGTCTGTAAACGAGTGCACCATCAACTGGAACTCTCCGCTGTGCTGGGTTGCTTCCTTCCTGGATGACGAAGCTCCGTACATCGAACGTGATGCATCTTCTACTACTACAGCTACTTCTTCTACCGACACAAAGGATACAACTACAACAACCGCTGCTACTACCGCAGCTTCCACTGATGCAAGCGATGCTACTACAGATGCAAGCAACGCTTCCACAACTGACAGCAATGCTACCACCACCAGCGTAACTGCTGCATCCATTACTCCGGGTCAGCTGCTGCTTGGTGATACCAATCTGGACGGCGCTGTAGACGTTACAGACGCAGTTCTGCTGAACAAGAAGGCTGCAAATGTTGTAACCTTCAACGCACAGCAGATGCTGAATGGTGACTGCTACGATCAGAACGGTGAAATCGACGGCAACGACGCAACAGCTCTGCTGAAGTTCCTCGTTCACATTCTGAAGGGTCTGCCGGAAAACTCCAGCATGAACGCATAATGAAATCGTTATTCTAAACGAGTTTCACAAATAAAAAAGGCACTGCGGCTGCATGGCTGCGGTGCCTTTTTTGCTGTCTGCAGAAAATGTCGAAATTTCCTATTGACAAATCAACGCGAATTTTGTATAATAAAAACAGAGCAATGCTCTGCAAAATACCTTATACCTTATCAAGAGTGGTGGAGGAACAGGTCCTGTGAAGCCCGGCAACCAATCGCTGATGCGATACGGTGCCAATTCCTGCGGTATAACCGAGAGATGAGGGGTTTGTACAAAAAATTTTGGACACCCTATACGGGTGTCTTTTTTTTGATACTTTTCCCAACGACACAGAAAGGAAGAATTTCATGGCAAGAACTTTATTTACATCAGAATCTGTGACAGAAGGACATCCGGATAAGATCTGCGACCAGATTTCTGACGCAGTGCTGGACGCAATTCTGGAACAGGACAGCAAGGCTCGCGTAGCGTGTGAAACCATTGTGGAAACCGGCATGGTGCTCTGCATGGGCGAAATCTCCACCACTGCTAAGGCGGACATTCAGCAGATCGCACGGGACGTGATCGTAGACATCGGCTACGACAGAGCCAAGTATGGTTTCGACGGCTACACCTGCTCCGTTTTGCAGGCGATCAACAAGCAGTCGCCGGATATTGCTATGGGCGTTAACGATGCTATCGAAACCAGAGGCGGCGAATCTACCGAAACGGGTGCCGGAGATCAGGGCATGATGTTTGGCTATGCCTGCGACGAAACACCGGAACTGATGCCGCTGGCAATTTCGCTGTCCCATAAGCTTTGCAAGAAGCTGGCAGAACTGCGGAAGAATAAGACACTGACCTATCTCCGTCCAGACGGCAAGGCACAGGTGACTGTGGAATATGACGGGGACAAGCCGGTTCGCGTGGACACCGTTGTCATTTCCACCCAGCATGCCGCAGATGTATCGCTGGAAACCATTCGCCGCGATATGATGCACTATGTGATTCCGGCAGTGATTCCGGCAGAACTGCTGGACGAAAACACCAAGTATTTCATCAACCCCACCGGTCGCTTTGTTGTCGGCGGTCCGCAGGGTGACAGCGGTCTGACCGGACGGAAGATCATCGTAGACACCTACGGCGGCACGGCTCGTCACGGCGGCGGTGCATTCAGCGGTAAGGATCCGACGAAGGTGGATCGTTCCGGTGCGTATGCTGCACGGTATATCGCCAAGAATATCGTGGCTGCCGGTCTGGCAAAACGCTGTGAAGTACAGCTGGCTTATGCGATCGGCGTGGCACATCCGGTTTCCGTTCTGGTGGATACATTTGGCACCGGCACAGTTTCCGAGGAAGCCCTTTCCAAGGCAGTTCTGGACGTGTTCCAGCTGACACCGGACGGTATTATCCGCATGCTGGATCTGCGGAAGCCGCAGTACCGGAAACTGGCTGCTTATGGTCACATGGGTCGTGAAGATCTGGGCGTTGCGTGGGAACGCAAGGACAAGGTCGATGCACTGAAGGCTGCTGTAGCAAAGTTTCAGTAAGTAATCCGCAAAGCATTATGCAAAAGGCTTTTCTCCCCAAACAAGAGAAAAGCCTTTTTTGCAAATTTTTTCGAAAAAAGTGTGACCTTTTCGCCGGAACGGTGTCTATATAAGTGAAACACTGCGTCAAGGCAATACCGCACAAAGATTGTGCGACAGATGCGTCGTCAAATTTTTCGTC
>ERZ827496.4187-NODE-4187-length-11555-cov-18.879478_pt1 | contig 11555 bp, 9 predicted proteins | sample MGYA00519769_ERZ827496 | MGnify/ENA primary metagenome ERZ827496 (study PRJEB31778, sample SAMEA3449327) | human gut metagenome | biome: human gut; feature: human-associated habitat; material: faeces | place: United Kingdom | collected 2010/2012 ...
CCTATTCCTCATACCCTTTTTATTCAATTGTCCAAGATGTATTGTAGTCCTACACCGTCCACCCCGGTTTCCCCAGAATACACTTGCATTCGACACTCCTTTGTGATATAATGCCAAGCGAGCGTAAAAATATCGCAAACAAGCCCCAAAACCTCTTGCAAACGATATCGGAATGGTGTACGGATGGATACCATCCGAAATTATCCCCGCAAAACCCAAGTCAATTGGGGCCGCCCGGCCCCCAAAATAAACGAAATGGGAGGAATGAGAAAATGAAAACATGGAAACGGGCGTTGGCACTCGTGCTGGCGCTGGTCATGGCCCTGTCTCTGGTGGCCCTGCCGTCCTTCGCCGCGGGCGAGGGGGACAGCGCCGGCAATGGTTCGCCTCGCGTCGTGTATGAAGGCGCGAGCGGGGAGAACAACGGCGGCCTGGTCATGTCCAAGACCGTCACGAAAGGCGAGGGGGACGACCAGTTCCTGCTGACCCTGGAGGCTTTCGCCACCGGCACTACCCGAACGGATACCAAGGAGATTCCCTTGGATATCGTCTTGGTTCTGGACACTTCCAGCTCTATGTCACGCGACTTTGACGGAAATATATGGGGTGTGGCTGATAAGGACAGGCGCTTGACCGCCCTGAAAACCGCTGTGAACAACTTCGCCGAATCCGTTGCTGCCAAGGCAAAGGGCTCAGACGGCCAGTATGGCGGTGAAGATGATGTTAATTATCGTATTGCTGTCGTTGAGTTTGCAAGTGAAGCAGACAACTTGACGAATGGTCTGGTTGATATGGACACGTCTCGCGGCCTGACGCAAGTCAAAAATGCGGTAAGTGGCTTGCAGGCTGGCGGTGACACTTACCCGGCGACGGGCTTGGACATGGCCAATTCGATTTTTGACGCAAATCCCATTTCGGGCGATGGGCAGAGGGGCCGAGTTGTGATTATGTTCACGGACGGTTATCCCGCAGAGAATGGAACGGATAACATCAACTACACACTTTGTGACAAGGCCATCGCAAGTGCACAGACCAGCAAGAGAACGTACGGCGCGACTGTTTACACCGTTGGTATTTTTTCCGGTGCAAACCCCAACAGTAACATCGATACAAACTTTGATTATGGTAACCGCCGAGACGCGGAGAAACAGCTCGTAGCCGCCAACCGCTACATGCATTATACTTCCAGCAATTTCCAGAACGCGAAGTCTCTGCGAAATGGCGGCGAAAAGAGTGGCAGCAGCTATTACCTTGCAGCCAGCAACGCCAATAGTCTGAACGATGTATTCAAGTCCATTAGCCAGACCATCGGCTCCACGCCTGTCGAGTTGACCAGAACCTCCGTCCTTCGCGACGTGATTTCTGATTCCTTCACGTTGCCGGAGGGTTACACGGACGGCGACATCAAGGCCTACAGCGTGTCCTGCGAGTCCAGCACCAAGAATGCGGACGGCACCTATACCTACACTTGGAAAACCACTCCCGACGCGGATAAGTATGATGTCACCGTTGCCGACGACAACAAGACCATCAACGTCACCGACTTTGACTATGCCGCCAACTGGGTTGACCAGTATGACGTAGGCGGCAGTAAGAGCCACGGCAAGAAGCTGGTGGTGGAGATTCCCATCGTCCTTGATCCGGACGCCACCGGTTCGGTTGACACCAACGGCCCTGCTTCCGGCATCTATGCTTCCGCTGACGCGGAGACTGCATTTGCCAACTTCAAGACCCCCACGGTCTATGTCCCCTTCTTCACCGTTACCCATGTGGCCAGCACCGTGGATAGCGCCACCGGTGCAAACAAGGGCGAAGTGCGAGCAAGCAAGAATTACCCCCTGTGGTGCTACAAGGAGTTCAACCTCACCTCCGTCGTCACCGCGAATTACCTCTACGGCGGCACCTTTAACGAGGAGACCTGCACCACCGTCCACAAGGACGTCCAGGAGCAGGGCAACCCCATGGAGCTGAACCCCACCGAGAACGCCACCTACTATATCTGGGAGGTTCCCGATTATTACCTGCGCCCCGCTAACTACTATGTCTGGCGTCACCTGCCGGAAAATGGCGGCAAGGAAACCGTTGTCCGGCTGTATCCGCTTACCAGCGTGGACCGCATGCTCTACAAAGAGGTTGGCTTCCAGATCAACGGGACGGACTATGTTTCCGGCACCAACAACCAGGAGTTTGACGATTCTGTCGGCAGCGCCGGAACGGCCCAGCTGTACCAGATGGTCAAGGCCGTTCAGAATGGCCAGCCCTATATGACCATGTATGTCAACAAGGGCAAGATCAACGCAACTGCCGTCGGCACGGATGTTTCTGAGGATAAGACGGTCAGTGGTACGCCGATTGACGAGGGCTTCATCGGCGGTCTGCGGCTTCCCCAGAACCTGTTTGATCAGTTCGCAGCCGATACTCCCGTCACCTACAGACCCTATTGGATCACCCAGGACGGCGTGAAGGTCCTGGGCGTCAGGGACCGCACCAGCACCTTTGAAGCTGGCAGCACACAGCCCAAGGATTCCTCCAACAAGTATGCTGCCGAGTATAGCTATGTCTCCGCCGCCAGCACCCAGGCCATGAGCTTTGCGGAATATTTCACCATGGACGATTCTCAGCCCGTGGTGGACGAGAGTCTGACCGTCACCGTGGTGGATGGCTCCAACACCACCCAGGTGAAGGTGGCCCCCAACGGCAGCGTCCGTGACCAGGTGGCCTACCAGGCTCCTGCCGGCAAGGTCTTTGCCGGTTGGTTCGCCGACCAGGCTTACACCATCCCCGCTGATCTGGACCAGGTCACGGAGGACACCACCATCTATGCCAAGTACGTCAGCGACTCCTATCTGGACCTGGCTTACAGCCGCACCGGTCTGTTCCGCCTCCGGGGCGTCACCCTGATCTCCGCCGTGGATAACCCCGCCAACTATCAGGCCTCCGGCATCATGGTCAATGGCCAGAAGCTCGACGTCTCCTACGCCAGCCGTTATCGGATTTTCAAGACTCCCGCCAACCTGTTCGGCGCGGCCCGTGACGCCAAGCTCATGCTGGCTGATAAGAGCCTCTCCGGCACCGGCACTCTGGAAGTCACCCCCTATTGGATCACCCTGGACGGCACCGAAGTCCACGGCGTCACCCACACCCTGCATTACAACACCCGCACCATTTGGGAGTGAGGAAAGGAGAACAGCATGAACTTTATCGATCCTCAGCTCCGGCCGATTCTGGATAAGAACTCAATTATAAACCCACCGTCTGGCGGTGGCGGCTTTAATCCGGCGCCCGAGAGCATCGGCAATGGCCGCTATGCTATGACCCTCCCCGATGGCACCAAGGTCATCGTGGACCAGTACGGCAACATCATCGGCTGAGCAAAACCCCAAGCTGAGCAAAACCCCAAGCTGAGCAAAAACCCCAAGCTGAGCAAAAACCCCAAGCGGGGGGATGGCATCCCATCCCCCCGCTTTCTTCCATCCATCCCTCTTGGCTCTCCCTCTGGGAGAGCTGTCACCGAAGGTGACTGAGAGGGCCTGTAGGGCGGGGCCCATGTGCCCCGCCGTCAATTATCGGCCACCCCCTTGCCATGTCATTCCGAGGAGGCCCGCAGGGCCGACGTGGGCCCGGCATCAACCGCCGGGTCTGCCGAATGCACGTTCCTTATGCGTTCGGCTGGAATCCGCGTCCCCATCCGAATCCCCGCCCCCTACGGACTTGGCTCTCCCTCTGGGAGAGCTGTCACCGAAGGTGACTGAGAGGGCCCCACCACCCCAACCACCCACCTCCCAAAAATAACGCTTATGAAATTTCGTCTCAACCTGGCTGGCGTCCCTGTGGACGTCACCACCCAATACGATGAATACTATCCGTATTTTTCTCCCTACCTGGAAAAAAATACCGGGACATCCCCCCTTATCCCGCCTTGTCCCGCCAATGACCGGGACATTCCTGCCGTGGAAATTTCCCCCCGACGGCTTCAGACAGCTTCCAGAATTTACCCGCCGGATTCCGCCGCGTATTATGTGGAATATATGGAGCTCTGTCCCGCCATCTCCTCTGCCATCACGGCTTTTGACCGCATCGTGTTCCACGCGGTTTCCTTTATCTGGAAGGACCTGGCCTGGCTGGTCACCGCCCCCAGCGGCACCGGCAAGTCCACCCACTATTGTCTCTGGAAACTCCTCTGTCCCGATGAAATTCAGATCATAAATGGGGATAAACCCATTGTATATATTGAAAATGACGAAGTATTCGTCACAACTTCTCCCTGGACAGGCAAAGAGAACATGTCTCAGCGCCTGACCGCTAAATTGGGTGGAATTATTGTCTTGGAACAGTCCGATTCCAACGAAATCAAACGTCTGACCGTTCACGAATCCGCCGAAAAAGTCTTTTCTCAGTTCCTTTTTGATTGTAATACCGAACAGGAAGCAAAAACTGCCTGTCATATCGCAGAAAAAATGCTGAAAACACCGGTTTGGCTCCTGAAAAACCGCGGCGATATCGAATCTGCCAAATTGTGCCGGAAAGCTCTGGAAACCTATCTGGAATCCTCCGCTTCCCATTGATTGCATATAAACGCAAAATAGTTCTCAAAAATGGTGATTTACTATGAAATATACCGTCATTCCCGGCGTAATTCTTACGAAAATATGCGATGAAGATTTCCTGGTGGCCACCGGCCCCGCCCGTGGCCGCGTCCCGTATGTCGAGGGGGTCAATTCCACTGGCGCTTACTTTTTCTCAAAAATTCTTGATGGGCTTTCCACAGAAGAAATTATAAAAGATGCTGTAAAATTATATGAAACGCCGGAAGAGGTCATTGCGCCCTCCTTTGAGCGCTTTATAGAGTCCCTCCTCCGCTCCGGCTATCTTGAAAAAAGTGAATTGTGAAATAATAATCATTCCTTGACGGGAAAATAAATATTTGATACAATAACAAAGCTTCAAATCAAATATTTATACAAAAAGGAGAAGAATCATGGAACGCGAAAAGCTGGGGTCCCGCCTGGGCTTCATCCTGCTGTCCGCCGGGTGCGCCATTGGCTGCGGAAATGTCTGGAAATTTCCCTGGATGTGCGGCCAATACGGTGGCGGCGGCTTCGTTTTGCTCTATTTTTTCTGCCTGGTGATTTTGGGCCTGCCGATCATGATTATGGAGTTCAGCGTGGGCCGGGCGGCACAGGCGAGCCCCATCAAAATGTATCAAAAACTGGAGAAAAAGGGCCAGAAATGGCACATTCATGGGTATGTTTCGTTCTTTGGGAGCGTGGCCCTGATGGCGTTTTACACGGTGGTCACCGGGTGGATCGTGTATTATTTTGTGCGGTTTCTGACGGGAAATATTCAGGATCTGGGATTTTCGTCCATGATTACAAACCCGGGGGTCAACGTGACCTATCTGGCGGTGACGGTGGTGCTGGCCTTCGGCATCCTGTGCTTCGGGCTGCAGGGCGGCCTGGAGCGGGTCACCAAATATATGATGATGCTGCTTCTAGTGCTGATGCTGGTGCTGGCGGTGCACAGCTTCACCCTGTCCGGTGCGGCGGAGGGGCTGCGGTTCTATCTGGTGCCGGACCTGTCCAAAATCAACGGCAGCGTGGTGGTGGGGGCCATGAACCAGGCCTTCTTTACCCTATCCGTGGGCATGGGTGCCATGGCCATTTTCGGCAGCTACATCGGCAAGGAGAGGTCCCTGATGGGGGAGTCGGTGCACATCATCCTGCTGGATACCTTTGTGGCCATCGTGGCGGGACTGATCATGTTCCCGGCCTGCTTCACCTATGGCGTGGAGGTCAATGCCGGCCCCAGCCTGCTGTTTGACACCATGGCCACCGTGTTCAACCACATGGAGGGCGGCCGCTGGTGGGGAACCCTGTTCTTCCTGTTTATGGTGTTCGCGGCCCTGTCCACGGTGCTGGCGGTGTGCGAGGAGATACTGGCCATGGTGCGGGAGGTCACCGGCTGGAGCCGCCCGGTAGGGTGCCTGGTCTGCGGCGCGGGGATCTTTCTGATCGCCCTGACCACGGCACTGGGCTACAGCGTGCTGCACTTCCAGCCCTTTGCAGAGGGCACCGCCTGGCTGGACCTGTGGGATTTCCTGGTATCAAACAACATTCTGCCCTTGGGGTCCCTGGTGCTTGCCCTGTTCTGCTGCAACCGGTTCGGCTGGGGATGGAACAGCTTCCTGCTGGAAGCCAACGCCGGCCGGGGCCTGAAGGTGCGGCAATGGATGAAGCCGATGTTCCGGTATGTGATCCCGGCGGCCATCCTGTTCATCTATGTCTATGGCATGGTGACGTTCCAGTGGAAGTGACGTGAGCATAAGAAAAGGAGAGGCAAGTGCGGGTGGTCGTAAGACAGTTTCAGTCCCGGCAGTAATGTCTGCTGGGCTTGTTCTTGCATATATTAAAGCCAGATGATAGAATTAAACAAATCAATAAGTCGGAATAATAAGGTGGGTAAGGTCTAACATGCCAACAATTCAGTTAAAGGCGATGACGCGAGAACTATGTCACGAACTGTACAAGCATTGGACGAATGATGCGTCTATCTATATGGATATGCACCTGTTTCAGCCCTATGTATATGACGAAGCTGCGGTAAATCGATATTTTGATATGAAGGGGCAGGATGCTTCACGCAGACTGTTTGCGATCATGCTTGGAGATAAGGTGATCGGGGAATTGCAATTGAAGCAGATCGACCATGATAAAAAAGAATGTTCCCTGAGTATCCATATGCAAAACGACGCAGTGAAGGGAAGGGGATACGGAACGCAGGCAGAACGTTTGGCGGTAAAAACCGCCTTTGACGAGTTGGGAATGGCTGCGGTAAACGCAGATACCATCAGGAAAAATACCCGGAGTCAGCATGTGCTGGAAAAGGTAGGCTTTCGCTTTGTTGGAGAAGATGAAACATTCAAATACTACCGTATCGAGCAGTAAACTCCAATTTGCCGAACTGATAAAGGGCGCACTTCTATACACCTTTCGGTGTGCCGTGCGAGCATCCCTTGCCTCTCCCTTTGGGAGAGGTGGCCGAGCGTAGCGAGGACGGAGAGGGTAAACAATGACCATACCAAAAGACAACACCCAATTAGAAAATGCCCGACGGCTTCGCAGGGAGATGACACCCCATGAGCGTAAGCTCTGGTACCTTTTTCTCCACAAATATCCAGTAAAAATTTATAAACAGCGGATTATCGGCAGATTCATCGTGGACTTTTACTGTGCTTCGGCCAGACTGGTCATTGAATTGGATGGCTCTCAGCATTATGAACCTCAGGGGCTTGCTTATGATGCGGAACGTTCTCAATTCCTGATGTCTCTTGGGTTGGAGATTCTGCGATTCTCCAACCGGGATATCGACAGGGATTTTCGTGGTGTGTGCACACAAATTGATCTTATCATTCGAAAAAGGCTGCAAGACCCTCTCAGTCACCTACGGTGACAGCTCTCCCAAAGGGAGAGCCAAGGGGCTGCACCCCATTACATAGTATGTTGATATGAGAAATGGAGCGTATCTGTATCGATACGCTCCATTGACTGTTTTATGATATGAAAACACCGAGATTGATACAATTTAATTATTTCTCCGCCGATTTTGCCGCTTGAGGGGTAAGTTGGCATTTGAGGGGTAAGTTGTGGAAGTCGGGGTGTCCCGGCTGTTTTTATAAGGAGAAGATTTATGACACTATACATATTGGGTAATGGATTTGATTTGGCTCATAAACTCCCAACAGCGTATTGGGATTTTCGAACGTATCTAAAGTCTGCACACCCGGAGTTCCTGGAAGCGTTCGAGGAGCATTATGATATTTATCCTTCAATGTCTGATGAGGCAAAAAAAGAATATTTATGGAATCGCTTTGAAAGCAATCTAGCTAATATCGATGAGGATAGCATAATCGAAAGTGGAACGAGCATTGAAATGGATCTGGAATCAGGAGATGTCGGAATCGAAGACACTCTGTACAGTTATTTTACAAATGAGTATCAGTACATTCAAAAGCTATCGGTCTATTTAAAGGAATGGGTAAGAACTATTCGAATTCGAGATTGTTTGCCGCGAACATCAAAGATAAAAGATAATAGCGATGATTTGTTTTTGACATTTAACTATACAGCGACTCTAGAGAATGTTTACCTGATCCGGCCTGACAAAGTAATTCACATCCACGGTTCGTTACGAGATTATACCCCTGACCCAGTAATTGGTCATGGAAACAAGATGCGAATTGATAGAATTAGTAAAAAAATCGAAGAAGCAGAGAGCCTATTTGACGAAAAATGGGTCAGTATCTGTCGCGTGGTTAGAGATTATTACAGTACAACATTAAAAAATACCAATAAGTATTCGGGATGCTTAGAGCGAATAAGAAGATCCCAACCCAATGAAATAATAGTTGTTGGACATTCTCTTGATGGAATAGATTTGCCTTACTTTACATTAATCGATAATTATACGGACAACAAAAATATATGGACAATAGTTGTCCATAGGGATAAGGAAAAGTTGAAACTGGTAAACAGTTTGGTGACCGCAGGTATCGACAGAAAGAGGATTAGAACTATACCGTCAGGTGAATTTTTTGATTTAGATGATACTGCTGCTGCGCATCGTATAACCGAATTAAGGTACAGGTTTTAATAACAATACGCCTCCCAACAGTAATAGTTGAGAGGCGTTTCTGTGTCTATGGGATTATGCTTTGATCTCGTTACCGTCCTTGAAGGTCGCCCAGATGTCCTTTTTGCTGTGGACGGTGATGTAGTCCACCATCGCCAGCCAGTCTGTTTCCCGGAACTCCGTCAGCGGCTCCCGGCTCCGCAGTTCCTTCAGATAGGATTCGATCTGGTGCTTTCGGGCCATGCGCTCGGCAATTAGATCGGTGACCTCGGTGTGTCGGGCCTTGGCCTTATCGAACCGGGCCACCAGAGCATCGTATCGTTTCTGGTATTCATCCTGATCGAGGGCGACGTGAGCGTTCTCCTTGATGCACTCCTCAATGAGCTCGGCAGCGATATTGATCTCCGCTTCCAGATCCGAAAGCTCGCTCTCAAGGGCCGTGGTGTCAAGGTTCCTTGAAAGGACCTGCTCGTATATGGCTATAAACTGTTCCTTCTGGTCGATCACCTGATTGGTGGCCCGGAGGAACAGTTCTTTTATTTCATCCTCGGTGAGTGTCGGTGTGGCGCATTTCTGGCCGTCGAACTTGTGATTACACTGCCAGATGACCTTCCGGTAGGCGTCGTTGCTATGCCAGACCTTCGGCCCGTACCAACTGCCGCAGTCTCCGCACTTGACCTTACTGGAAAAGATGCTGACCGAGCTCTTGCGGTTCCGGCCCTTGGTGCGGGTAGTCATCAGCGTCTGCACCATCTCGAAGGTCTCCGGATCGATAATGGCCTCGTGGTTGTCCTTGACGTAGTACTGCGGGATTTCACCCTCGTTGGTCTTTTTCTTCTTGGTCAGAAAATCTACAGTGAAGGACTTCTGCAGCAGCGCATCACCCTTGTACTTTTCGTTGGTGAGAATGCTTTTGATGTTGCTGGGGTTCCAGTGGTCCTTGCCGCCGGGAGAAGGAATGCCTTCTTCGGTCAGCGTCCGGGCAATCTGGAATGGCGACTGGCCTTGCAGGAACATTCCGTAGATGCGCTTGACCAGCTTGGCCTGTTCTGGGTTTACCACGAGGTTGTGGTCCGACCCCATGTCGTAGCCCAGAAATCGCTTGAACAGAACCGTGACCTTGCCGTCTGCAAACCGCTTCCGTTGGCCCCATGTGCAGTTCTCGGAAATGGACCGGGACTCTTCCTGCGCCAGCGAGGACATGATCGTCAGCAGAAGTTCACCCTTGCTGTCGAAGGTCCAGATGTTTTCTTTTTCAAAATAGACCTCGACGTTGTGCTCCTTGAGTTTCCGGATGGTAGTCAGGCTATCGACTGTGTTTCTGGCAAAGCGGCTGACCGACTTCGTGATAATCAGGTCGATCTTGCCGTCAAGGGCATCTGCAACCATCTGCCTGAACTGCTCACGCTTTTTGGTATTGGTGCCGGTGATGCCTTCGTCAGGATATACCCCGACGAACTCCCAATCATCCCGGCCATTGATGTAATTCGTGTAGTAGTCAATCTGCGCTTCGTAACTGGTCAGCTGCTCCTCGTTGTCGGTGCTGACACGAGCGTAGGCCGCCACACGTCGCTTCTTGGTGCTGTTGATCGGTGCCGCCGTGAAGCGTGACAGCGTCGCCGGTATTGTGGTTACGGATTTGGCCATTTCTTTTCGCTCCTTATTTTCTTGATTCTCTCACTCATTGCCTCCCTGCGCTCGTCTGTCCAAGCGGCCTTCATGGATTCTCTGGCTTTTTCTCGCCGTTCCTCGGTCCAAGGAGTGCCGTGCCGCTTATCCAAGAAGTCTCTGGACTCGGTGTGGCCGTCCCGGAAATGGAATGTAACAGTATGGTCGAGGATCGTGGCATTTTCAATCCGGGCGTCCATCGCAGCCTCATCGAACTCGTCAAGGCCGAGGACGTCGGCTACCAGCCGCTTCATGGTCTCGTCCCGTATGCCGGGGTTGTGGCACTGATCCTTCGGGCCGGTGCAGTACCAAGACCGTGTCGGGGTGCCGTCCTTGCGCTTTCCGGATTGGCAGCGGTAATTGGCACCGCAGCAGCCGCATTTTATGAATCCGGTGAACTCGTAGAAGGTATTCCGGTTCGGATTGGTATCCTTGCGCTTGTGCCGTTCTCCCCAGAGCTTTCTGCGCTCGTCTGTCCACCAGTCGGTCTTGGCAGTAGATTGCCATTTGGTGGTGACCTCGTGGCCGTCGTAAAAGCGGAAGGTCAAGGTATCGTCTCCGATAACGATGACTTCCTCGATCTGCTGACTGAAAACGTCCTCGTCAAACTTATCAAGGCCCAGCACCTCCGCTGCGGTATTCTGGAGCATCTTCTCCGGGATGTTCTTCGAGGGGCAAGCCGACACACCTTTCTGGCTTTTCGTCTGACAGATCCAGATGTAGTAAACCTCACCGGCGGTATTCCGTTTTCCACTGTGGCGATAGTGTTTTCGGCAGCAGCCACAGGTGATCTTCGTGGAGAAAGCCGATAGTTTCAACGACTTGTTTCCGAAGGGACCAAGGTCCCGTCTGCGCTTGAACTCGGCCTGTACCGCTTGCCATTCGTCCATCGGGATAATTGCCTCGTGAGTGTCTTCGACAAAATACTGTGGCATCTCGCCGTAATTCTTCCTACGGTGCTTGGTGATCGGGTCTTCACAGTATTCCTTCTGGAAGAGCATGTTCCCGGTGTAGGTGATGTTTGTCAGGATGACCTTCACATTGGAGTCCACCCACGGCTTTCCCTGCCGGGTATAAATGCCTCGGTCCATCAAGGCCCTGCCAAGGTATGGCGTTCAGCACGGCGGTGATAATGCCTTCAATGATTTTCGGGATAGCTTCCACGATTGCCATAATGATATCCGGCAAAGCAGCCACCAAGGATGTCAGAAGCTGAATGCCTGTTTCGATAATCTGCGGGATGGAGTCCAGTAAGAAGG
>ERZ827496.4194-NODE-4194-length-11530-cov-2.902309_pt1 | contig 11530 bp, 11 predicted proteins | sample MGYA00519769_ERZ827496 | MGnify/ENA primary metagenome ERZ827496 (study PRJEB31778, sample SAMEA3449327) | human gut metagenome | biome: human gut; feature: human-associated habitat; material: faeces | place: United Kingdom | collected 2010/2012 ...
ATTTCTGCATCTATCTTCTCTTCGTTAAAGTTCGGAAGAGAATAGCAATCTTCGAACATTTTAAATGAATCTACTCTATTAGTCTTCCATTTATCAGAGATGTAAATAGAAGTAAGTGAGTTACATCGCTCAAACATACAAATCATTTCTATTATATTAGTAATTTTACTTGTATTGAAACTACTTAAGTCTAAAGATGTAAGTTTCGAACAACCAGAAAACATAGCATTCATGCTAATAACCTTACTTGTATTGAAATTACTCACATCAAGTTGTGTAAGACTATAGCAGTTTCTAAACATGTTAAACATGCTAGTCACTTTTGATGTGTTAAAAAAACTTAAGTTTAGTGATTTAAGTGTCACGCACCAAAAGAACATACCACCCATTTCAGTAACTTGACTTGTGTCGAAATTACTTAAGTCTAGTGATTCAAGTCTCCAACAATTACGAAACATAAAAAGACAAGAAGTTGCATTAATTGGAATTATAGGAGCTAAATTACTATTTTCTTTATAATGTATATATTTATCATGAGTGAGTGTTTCTTTTACTTCATACATTTCTGTATTGTAAAGAACCCAATGTCTTTTTCCTGATTCTTCTCTAAACCAATTATACTTAGCTAAAGTATTGGAATTTATTTCTTCTTTAACTACTTCTCTTTCTTCTTCTGAATTAACATTTAAAGAGTAAGTCTCACCTTCTAATGTAAAGGTGAGATTACCATTTTTATCTTGGATTGGTGCTGGTTGTAATTGATTTGTGTTTTCCTTTGGTGTGTTGTTTTCAAATGACGCTTCACTGGATTCTCCCTTATTGGTGAAGAGGTTCATTCTTTTCATTTTGATTTCTCCTTTCTTATTTAAAGCTCTTTAATCCCCGGTAAAACAAAAACCCTTAATGCAAGCAATGTACTTTACACTAAGGGTCTGTCTTGTTATTATGTTTTTCTCTTCTTTTCTCTTTTTCCTAAAAGAGATTTAATTTACCTAATTTATCTGATGTGTTATCTGAGGTATTATCTGATGAGGTGTCATCTTTAAACAACCCACTTACATCTACCACCTCACTGGTGTTGATAGGTTTTGTGATAGCTTCGTTGGATTCTGCTGCCTTATTAACCAATTCACTTACATCTGTGATTCCTCTGCAGGATGTATCTTTCATAACAGTGTCTATTGCATCTTCGACGTTATTAAAATGTATTTTAGTATTCATTGTGTTATTAACTACTTTTGTTGTTGTGTTGGGCACTACTATTATCTTCCAGACACTGGGCTAAAAACTCTTTACTGCCATTCTGTAGACTTCTTTACCTCTGCTTTACAATTCCCAAAGATAAGTTCACGTTCGTACTTATCTAGATTAAGTGGATGTTCCATATAAATCTCTTTTAGACTATCACAATCATCGAACATAGCGTATGATCGTATGACATCATCCAAAATAACGTCAGGGAGATTAAGTCTTTCTAGAGCTTTACAATCATCAAACATACTTAAAGTGAATTTAGCCTTTAGCCAAACTCCTTGGCTAAATCTTATGTCTTTAAGTCCTTCACATTTAAAGAACGTATATCCAAAATCAAAGACATAACTGAGATCAGAATGTGATAAATCTACTTTACTTAATTTTGTACAGTAACAAAACATAAAAGCCATTTCTTTGATCATTTTAAAGTTAAAGTTAGCAATAATCTTTTCTAGTTTTTCACAGTATGCAAACATTTCGTTTGCATCGCTTACTTGGCTAAAGTCCCAGCTTTCAAGATCTATTACTTTTAATCTAAGGCATCTTGAGAATAGGCATGACATATGAAGTACATTGTCTACATTGAAATGCTTTACATTTAATTGTGTTAATTTAATACAACCCTGAAACATTCCATGGAAGTCTTTCGCCTTACTTGTATCAAAACCATCGACATTTAAATCAATTAAATCATTGCAGCTTCAGAAAAATCTGTAACGTTATTAGTCCTCAAACTACTCAGATCTAAATGTTTTACTTTACAGTCTTTGAACATACCGCTCATTGATGTTACACCTTCGGTGTTAAGTGTAAGGATATTTCGGCCTGGCGTGTTAGCTTGTGCGTTAGTAGGGCTACCTAGGCTAAAGCAATCTCCAAGATCAGCCTCTAAAAACATATAATCCATATCGACAATATTGGTTGTGTCGAACTCTGTTAGGTCTATTTCGGATACATTGATATCAACGAACATAAAACTACAGGTGCTGGCATTGATTGGTAAATGTAGCTTACCTTTGAAGTCTCTTCTCACACAAAGAAAAGTCTTGACATCCATTAGTTTATTATTTAAGACAAGGTATTTTATGTCATCGAAATTTCTGACTTCGTACTGCTCAGTGTCGTAAAGAATCAAATTTTTATTTCCAGTGTTTTCTTTATACCAGCTGTAATGTCTACAGGTTACTTCTAAAATCTCTTTAACGCACTTCTCTCTTTCCTCTATGATTTCTTCTCTGTGCATCTCCCTTTCTTCTTCTGTGTTAAAATCAGTATTAGGGTCTTGGCTAAAGCCAGAATTAAAGTCTGTGCTAAAGCTATGACCATCAATTGTGAATGTAAGTTTTTTCATAAAATTCTCCTTAATTAAAAAGAGATAGCAGCTTTGATACTACTATCTCCTGATGTTCTTATTGTATTATTAACTTTATTTAGCATGCTTTATTACTTTATTATGCTTTTGTTACTAAAGTGAAACAAGCGCCCCCGCAATTTTCAAACATACTGTTCTTTTGTTCATCATTTAGCTTATTTGGAAAATCTGTTACCAAAATCTCTTTCAAATTGTAACAATTCTTAAACATACACCATCCGGCCACTAAATTTTCCATCTTTAATCCGGTCAAGTTAAGCTCGGCTAAATTGGAACATCCCTCAAATATACAATCAGAATATTTAATCGCTTTAGCATTGACTTTACTCAAATCTAATTCTTCAAGTACTGTACAACATTCAAACATATTACTTACACTGCTTACTTTACTCAAATCTAACCATGCAAGATTTATTGTCGCTAAACTTTCACACCCATTAAACATTTCAGAAGTATATTCAAGTCTCTTGGTACTATTAGGTTCTGCAGTAATTGTTATTTCAATAAGATTTCCACACTGGCAGACAAGTTCTGACATATCAACCACTTGGCTAAAATCCCAGCCAGCGAGATTAATCCATTCTAGGCTTGAGCAATTTGAGAACATATAACCCATGTATTTAAGGTTATCTGTACTAAAGTGGGACAAGTCAAGTTCCTTAATCGTATAACAATTACTGAACATTCCGCATAAATCTTCTGCACTTTCTGTGTTCCATCCGGCAAGATTGATTTTTTCCAAATCAAGGCAGCCACTTAGCATCTGGCTAAAATCTGCCACCTTGCTAACATCAAAATGGCTTAAATCCATTTCTTCTGTTTTCTCACAATCCATGAACATCATTCTCATTGTTTTGACGTTAGAAGTATTAAAAATAGGTGTGAAAGTTTCTCCCAATTTACAGGAATCAAACATTTCACTCATGTCAACAATGTTAGATGTATCTATCTCTGAAAAATCTAACTGCGCTAGATCTAATCCATTAAACATACCACAGCAAGAACTAGCATTAATAGGTAAGCGAACTTTACCTTTAAAACTACGTGATAAATGTAAATGTTCACATCTGTATTCACTGTCTTTTCTTACGTAATACTCATTTGGGTTATATAGTACCCAATTTTTATTACCTGTTTCTTCTCGCATCCAGAAGTAAGTTTTACCTGTTTTGTCTGATATTTCACTGCAGCACTGCTCTCTGCAACATGAATTGTTTGGTACTGTGCTAAAGCTGTAACTATCGATAGTGAATGTAATTTCTTTCATTCAAAATCCTCCCTAGTAAAAAGCTGACAGCTTTGATACTATCAGCTTCTGTTTATTATTTAATCTTCAACTAATTATAGTGTTTTCTTGGCTAAAGCACTATAGACTTCTCCAACAACTCTAAATCTAGATTTGTTTTTACCCAGTCTCGCAATTGTATGATGTGTTCGTCATTAAATAAATCTAATGCTGAGTAGTATCGCTCATCTCTGTCACTCTTGCCAATGAGTATCTTATAGTTATTGAATAGTGAATAGTTCTTCCAGTAGTTAATCAGTTCTTTGTGGATTTTCTCTCTGTCTGGACTTCCTGGGCTAAAGCACTGCTCCACACCGTCCAAACTCATTAGAACATTTTGAGCATCTCTAACTGCACCATTGTAGAAGTTAGGGTTATCATTGAAAAGTTCAGGACTGTGTTTGTAATCTAATAAATCATAGCATAGATATGCTAAATCGTGCAGGCACGAGAAGTAATAATTCCACAGTTGTTTCTGCGTTATCTTAGGCATTGGAATCTCTTTTAAATATTGTGGAGGGATTTCTTCAAACAATGTTCCTTCTTCTTCTTCGTTTGCGTTACAGCGCCATACTACAGTTCTATGTTCTAGGAACTCATCATTAATTTTTAGGATTGCAATGTCATTTAGTAATCTTCTCTTTGTAAATATTAAAATCCATTGAGGTAAGTCAATTCCATCGGTAAGGTAAATTAATGGTTTACTTTCATGCGCTTTCTCACTGCGTTTGCTAATCTGTTGTTTTAATCCTTCGGAAAGGATCTTGGCTAAAGCACTTCTCTCTGTAATGTGGTAAGCACCGTTTGGATGGATTGTGCTGCTGTCTTTAAAGAACATCATTCGCTCCATTGTAAAACCTCCTTTTGAATTCTTCTTTTGAATAAAATAAAAAGAGATTTAGCTATGACACTAAATCTCTTTGCTAATGTGCTTACTGTGATAATATTGGTACTTGGCTAATGCACTATAGACTTCTCTAACATTAAAATTCCTCGTAGCCTTGTGCAAATGTTATTCCTCTAACTACATCGACTTTAACATCGCATACAACATGACCCTTGTACATTTTATATCCTTTTTCTAAAACATACTTAACTGGTATCGGAATTTCAAAATCATCTAATGCATTACAATGTATTGCGTTCTTCAGCAAACATTTTGGAATAGCCATAATAGAATGTCCGCATTCCTGGAAATAGTAATTAAATTCTTTGAGATTTTCTGGAAGACCATCGTAATTATCCTTTCTAACTCCAGGAAGGCCTGCAACACTCTTACGAAAAGTGTTGTCTTGGCTAAAGTAGGTTAATTCTGTTTCATTTGATTTATCTTGAATTTTATTTCTCTCCCCGATTATCGTTAAAGCCAATGTTTTACTGAAATTTTCAGCCCAACTCATTATTTCAGCTGTTTCTGGTATAATTTCTTGTGTAAATACTGGTATGTCTACAACAAATGGTAATACTGGTTTAAATGCAAAATTCAAATTTATATTTTCTGATTCCATATAAGATTGTATCATATCGTTAATTTTAGGTATTGGCTTTTCATTAAAACAACCAATTGTCATTAGAAGAATTCTATCTTTATTATTAATGTTTTTAGTTAAAGCTACGCAATAGGAATCATACTCAATTACTATTGATAAATTAGTGTCATCTAAAAATGGTACTTTGTATTTATTTGGAAAAGATCCATCCCATTTTATATTTTCCTTTAATGTTTCACGCAATTCCTTGCTGGCTTCGTTTAAATACAGTGTCCCCTTTTCATTTTGTTGCAAAATGTAATAATTAATATAATCCATTTTTTTCTCCTTTGCTAAAGCTTACTATTTATCAATCTTAATTCGACGTATCTCCCTAACTTCTTTCTTGTACTGTTCGACCGCAGCTAAAGCTCTTCTAGTATAACAGAAATTATATTTCTTAGCAAAGTTACCTACAGCACGATAATGACAGATTGGTACTTCGAAACAACTTTCTTTATAGTTATACTCACTATTTATTACTTTTTTAGCAGCATAATAACTTTCGTTGTCTTTCTCTTTCCAATAAATAGTTAACTTCTTTTCTTTGTACTTCCAACCAATTAAACGTGTACTCTCCTTTTCGTAATCCCCTTTAACTGCTTTTTCTAAAATAATTTTATTATGAATACTAATAGCAAAACCATTCAGAAGTAATTCATGTCCTACCTCTGCTGCTCTGTCTTCAAAAGTCCCTGTGTCCTCGACTAAAGTTCTTTCCCAGCATTTATCCTCGTTATTCCACTCATAACGTAAACTTTTAACTACTTGTCTAAAGTTCTCGTCTTTTTGATAGAATAAACATATTTTATCTAAATGTTTAACTATTTCAACAATTCCTTCTCTCTTCCAGTTTTCTGGTGCAACAGAATTTTCACTAATGATTCTTTCAGAGCGTTCTTCTGTTCGTCTCTTTTCACAGTATTCGCTTAAAAATTCTTTTTTATCTCTCCATCGTCTTGCGCTAATCCAAAAACTACTTTCTGTTTCGGCTTTTATCATTTCATCAATAACTCTATCATAGTATTTAAACTTTTGTCCTATTTGATAGAATTCAAGTCTAATCGTATTTGCCCAGGCAACTTGCTTCTTTGTTCCAGACAACTTTGGAAAATTTAACTCCTCTGATATTCTTTTAGAATTTTCATTCTCTTCTTCTAAAGTCATTATAATTTTATTGTCTTCCACTACCTATTACCTATCTCCTATTACCTATCTCATGTAATATATTTTCAAAAATTATAAATATATAATAACATTTTTAATGCTAACGCACAAGGATTATAATAAAAAGAGATTTAGCTATGACACTAAATCTCTTTGCTAATGTGTTTTCTATGCTGATGTTGGTACTTGGCTAAAGCAATTGCACCACTACTCATTCTTCAATTAGGTAGTTTATCACTCATCTACTAATTTTATGCTACCGTTTTCGTCAGTTTCATCTACTAATTTTACGTTACCGTTTTCGTCAGTTTCAATAGTTAATGATAAGTGACGAGTCTTTTCAATATCCTTCCACATATTAGGGTAAAGCTCTTTCTTTTGTTGTTTCGCATCTCTTTTAGCAGCCCTTTTAGCGGCTTCTTCTAATTCATCTTTTGGTAATTCTAATACCATATGCTCAAACATATTCATTCTTTCCATTCTTATATCCTCCTAATTATTTATTCTTTATTATCTTGGCTAAATGCCTTTGCTAAAGTCTGTTACTATTTTTACCACATTTTATATCCAAATAATCTTCTGCTTCTTTTAAAGCTTTCTGAACTAAAGGATTTTCTCTAAAATGTTTAATTTCATTGGTGCTATCTTTAAGTACTCTTTGTTCTGTCATTATTGGCCATTCTGCTCCATCGTAATCACTGTTATCGTGTAGAATAAAACCGACACACTTCCTAGCGTGCAATCTCTCACTTGGACACTTCTCAAAAAGTGAGATTGCCTGGGCTAAAGTTGAAGTCTCTCGAAATTCACCGTATGAAATGAACTCCATGCACTCTGCGAAATAAAAAGTGATTTGTGGTTGTGGATTGGTTTGTTTGTTATGCGGTACTTCACTACTGAAGGAATCCATCTTTTTCATTGTAATTACCTCCTTTCTAATAAAATAAAAAGAACCTTTAGCTATTGTACTAAAGGTTCTAGCTATTTGTTATCAGAATTAAATCTCTTTGCTGAAGGGATTGTAGTCCTTTGAAAAAGATCTTGGCTAAAGCGCTACAGATTTCTTTGCTAAAGCAATTACTGAGCTGAAGTGATTACCGAGCTAAATCTCTTTAATCTCTTTAAGACCTACACATTGAATTATTCTTATGTCTTCGATGTTCTTCTTCAACCTTCTTTTAAGCTCTGAGCTAAAGCGGTTACCAACTCTCACAGTGGTTAAAGCATTACATCCTTTGAAGACATTTGAATTGTATTCCACATTTCCTGTACTAAAGTTATTGAGATTTAGTACAGTGAGTTTGGAACAGCCAGAGAACATTTCACTCATTTCCTCTAATCGGTCTGTTTTGAAGTTACTAATATTAAGCATAATAAGTGATTTACAGTCTTTGAACATGGCTTCCATAGTCTTTACTTTAGTCGTGACAAAGCTACTGAGATTAATGCTTTCTAGTGATATACAGCCTTTAAACATCGAAGACATATAAGCAACATCACCGGTGTTAAAACTACTTAAGTCTAAGTACTTTAATTTACTACACCATCTAAACATATTATCCATTAACTCAACATTGATTGTATCAAAGCTACTGAGATCAAGTTGTTCAAGATTGTTGCATCCGGAGAACATAGTACTCATATTTATAACATTTCCTGTGCTAAAGCTACTGAGATCTAACTTCTTAAGGCATACGCAGTCTTCGAACATATTACACATACCAACAACCATTCCTGTACTAAAGTTACTGAGATCAAGTTGTTCAAGTAATTTACATTCTGTGAACATATAAACCATAGTTGTTACTTTTTCTGTATTGAAGTTACTTACATCCAGTGACAACAATTTTGAACATTTGTAGAACATATTACCCATATCGAGCACGTTAGCTGTGTTAAAGCTACTGATATTTAATTCTTCAAGACTACAGCAGTCTGCAAACATATATTGCATATCGTCCACATTTTCTGTGTTAAAGTTACTGAGATCCAGTACTTTGAGCGATTCACATCCTGCAAATAAATAACCCATACTAGTCACTCTTCCTGTGCTAAAGCTACTAAGATTTAATTCTTCGAGACTGTAGCAGTCTGAGAGCATACCATACATGTCAGTCACGTTTTCTGTATTAAAACTACTTAGGTCTAGTGTTTTGAGTGATTCGCAGTTTTTGAACATACCATGTAGGTTTTTCACATTTTCTGTGCTAAAGTTACTGAGATCTAATACTTCGAGAGATTCACATCCTGCAAACATATAACCCATGTCAGCCACATTTGCTGTGCTAAAGCTGTTAAGACCTAACTCTTCGAGATTACGACACTTAGAGAACATTTTAAACATGTTAGTCACTTTTGTTGTGTTAAACAATCTCAGGTCTAGCTTACTGATTTTGTTGCATTTGGAGAACATGCCCTCCATAGTGATGATGTTTTCTGTGTTAAAGTGTTTGAAGTCTAACTCTTTCGTATCACAGCAGTTATCGAACATATGATGGCACGAGGTCGCATTGATTGGCACCATTGGAAGTAATTCACTCAATTCTATATAATGAAGATGTCTATTTATACCACAATTACTGATTTCGTACATGTCAGTATTGTAAAGCACCCAATGGTGGTCTCCTGTTTCCTCCTTGAACCAATCGTAGGTGTACCTAGAATTCTTGTTTACTTCTTCCTTAACTCTTTGCATTTCCTCTTTAGAAACGATCTTTAAGGAATACTCTTTGCCTTCTACTCTGAAGCAAATGAATCTGTTTTCGTCTTGGATAGGTGCTGGAGGCATTGGACCTTCCATTATCTCAAAGTTTACAGATTTATCGTTTTTAAACATTTCACCTACGCCACTTAAATAACGAATCTCTTCATCTGTGAATTTAAAGTTTTCTCTCATTTCAGCAGGCAGTAGATCACAGTTATCAAACATACCAGTTGTGACCTTTGATTTAGAATTCTCTTTGCTTCTTAGATAGCATTCGGCCTCTTTGATTGCTTCTTGAACAAGTGTTGTGTTTGCGTAATGACTTATGTAATTAATGTCATCTTTTAGAACATGTTTGGACGTCATCAATGGTTGCTTGACATCGTTGTAGATACTGTCATCATGTAGAATAAAGCCTACGCATTTGACTGCATTTAGAAGAGTACCAGGACATTTTTCAAAGTGGGAAATTGCCTGGGCTAAAGTGGGAAATTCTTTGTACTCACCATAGTTTGGGAATTCCATGCACTCTGCAAAGTAAAAGGTTATTTGTGGTTTGTTGTTATCTTGAAATAAATTCATTCTTTCCATTTTTGATTCTCCTTTGATTTAGTTTTCCTGATAACTAAGTGTTAAGTATACAAAGTTTTCTGGATGTTCTTTTATCTTGGCTAAAGTGCTATCTGCAATCACTACTTCCCAACCGTTTGATTTGTCATAGATAAGTCCTGTTGTGTTGTAATTGTAAGCATTATCTAAATCCATTAGAGTGTACTTTAGCCAATAGTTTATGCTTGCAAAGTCATCCGAATTCCAATTCTCTTTTACGTATTAGGGAACTGTGCTAAAGCTGGATTCCTTGGCTAAAGCTTCGAGTTCTTCTAGGTGTCTGACAGCATTGTCTCTTAGTTCTGAGTTCCATTCCTCTGCTATTTCAATAATATCGTTAGGTCTTTCAAAACCAAGAATGTAAGTGTCGGAAGTGTTGCTGACATTAGACATGTTAGGTTGTACATTGTTGGCATTGTTGTCGTATTGTATGTACATGGCTGCAAGGTCTTCTCCTAGTGCTTTTAAAACTACTTCTCTGTCAAAGTATTTTAATTTGTCTTTGTAGTAATTTATATCGTCATGTTCTACTAAAATTGTTATTGTGTTTGCCATTTTAATTCTCCTTTGCTAAATCTGAATTCGTAATGCTCGCTTCGCTTTCGTGATCTAAAGATATCTATCGTGACTTCCATTTTAGTTCTCATTTCATGAAGTACATTTCAGAATATCCTGAATTAAAGCAGTCACTTGGCTAAATCACAAGATCCTCATCTCTTGTCGTGATTTCGGACTTGTTCCAATCAAAACAGAAATGCAAAAATCCGGAGACCTTAATTCCCTTGATCTAAAGTGCTGGGCTAAAGTCTCCGGATTTCTTGTGGCCTAATGTACTTCTATCAGTAGCTTAATGTACTTCTGGACTCTGTGTTTATTTTACGTGGCTAAAGCTTGCTTCGCTTCTACCATTAGCTTGCTGCTCTTCCACAACAGTTTTTGTATTTCTTACCACTACCGCAAGGGCACTTGTCATTACGACCAATCTTAGGTGTAGCTCTCTTGTAAGGGCCATGCTGAATCAGTCGTTTACTTGTTGGTGCCTGTGTCACCATCTGTGGCTTTGTTTCTTCTTTTCTTTCAATCTGTACATGCATCATGGCATTGATAGTTTCATGTCGAACATTCTTTGCCATCTCTTTGAACATATTGTATCCAATGAACTTGTACTGAACTACTGGGTCTTTCTGTGCGTATGCCTGAAGTCCAATGCTTTCTCTAAGCTGTTCCATGTTGTCGATGTGATTCATCCATTTGCTGTCGATTACTTTAAGAAGAATAACTCTTTCAACTTCTCTGATTCCATCGTTGTAAAGAGCTGCGTCTTCTTCCCCAAGTTCTACATCGTCTGGACGATTTACCTTTGTGAATTCATTGAACTCTTTCTCTTTCTTGTGGTAGACTTCTAAGGCTTTTTTCTGAAGTCTCTCAATGAATGCTCTCTTGTCGTTCTTTTTCTCCTCCTCGTCGGAGAGAGTAATCTTGGCTAAAGGAATCTCATTACGAAGTGTAAGATTAAGCTGGTTTAAGTCAAGCTGGGCTAAAGGTTTAATGCCTGCAACCATTTCCACGTCATCCTTAACAACATCATTAATCATTTTGTAGATAACGTC
>ERZ827496.4209-NODE-4209-length-11485-cov-3.869991_pt1 | contig 11485 bp, 7 predicted proteins | sample MGYA00519769_ERZ827496 | MGnify/ENA primary metagenome ERZ827496 (study PRJEB31778, sample SAMEA3449327) | human gut metagenome | biome: human gut; feature: human-associated habitat; material: faeces | place: United Kingdom | collected 2010/2012 ...
CAGCGGCAGGCAGTAGAATACGTTGTGTCCTTTGTTGTTTTTGAGGTCCTGCGGAAGCAATTCCTGGTTGCCCACCAGCAGATTGTCGATAAATGGGATTCCGGTGATCCAGTTACCGTGTTCTATTTCTCCGCTGCTCTGAATGTCGTTCTGCCGTCCGGCAAAGTTCCACATAAAGTAGCGCCAGTACATGAAGTTGAGCTGGTAGGAGAAGAAGAACTTGATGTTTTCCCATTGGTTCGGTACGTTCACCATCACCATTTCGCCGCATTGGTCGTATGGGACGTCATGCCCCTTGATGTCTACCCACTGCTTGTAGAGTGAGGAGTGCGCGGAGCTGTACATACGGGGGAAAAGCATATTTTGCGCGTATTCGTATTCGATACGTCCCGGCAGTTCGATGTATGAGTCTTTTTCGTCCGGTGAGGTTTTTTCTTTGCGGACGTATTTACTTCCCGTCTGTGACTGGCGGGGGACGCAGTATCCGTCTTTCACGTCGAGTGCCACTTTCGAGGAGAAAGCAGGACCGTAGAAGAGAGGACGGGTTCCGTATTGTTCACGGCCGAGGTATTCGCCCAGCGTGAAGATATCTTCCGGAGAGTTCTGGTCCATCGGTGTGTTGGCGGTAGAACGGATCACGATCAGTGCATAAGAGGAATAACCGATCACGATCATCATGGTGCACAGCAATGCCGTATTCATGGTACGGGCGGAGATGCGCCATTTCTCTTTGATCTTTTCCTGTACTTGCGGAGCAAGGTAGATGCCAAGAATTGCGATCACTACGACACCGATAAGGATGCTGCTTACGCCGTGTCCGTAGAATGGAATACCCAGCAGGGCGATGGTCAGAATGAATGAGATGGCCATGCGGAGTCTGCTCTTTTCGGTGTAGCTTTCGTACACACCCCAGATAAGGGCGGCGGCGAGCAGAATGATATAGACAACGACGCCGGAGTTGAACGACATGCCGAGTCCGTTGACAAACAGCAGTTCGAACCAGCCGCCGACTTTAACGATACCGGGCACGATGCCATAAAGCACGGCTGCTACGAGTACGCCCGATCCGAGCAGGGCGAGCAATGAGCCTTTGGCAGTGGCGTTCGGAGTTTTCTTGTAGTAGTACACCAATACGATTGCCGGCAGACAGAGGAGGTTCAGCAAGTGAACACCGATACTCAGTCCGGTCAGATAAGCGATCAGGATTAGCCAGCGGTCGCTGTGAGGCTGGTTGGCCACATCTTCCCATTTCAGAATCAGCCAGAATACAACGGCTGTAAAGAGGGAGGAGAAAGCATATACTTCGCCTTCTACGGCAGAGAACCAGAAGGTGTCGCTGAAGGTGTAGACCAGTGCGCCGACCAGTCCGCTACCCATGACAGTGATAAGTTGTCCTTTCGTGATGTTGTTCTCGTCGGTGATTACCAGTTTGCGTACCAGATGGGTGATGCTCCAGAAAAGGAACAGGATACAGGCACCGCTCATCAGTGCGCTCATGTAGTTTACCATCTTCGCTACGGTGGTTACATCGGAGGCGAATTGAGAGAACAGGTTCGCTACCAGCATGAAGAAAGGTGCGCCGGGCGGGTGTCCTACTTCCAGTTTATAACCGGTAGTTATAAACTCGGGACAGTCCCAAAAACTTGCGGTCGGTTCTATTGTCAGGCAGTAGACCGTTGCCGCAATGATGAATGTAATCCAACCCACGAGGTTGTTTATAGTTCTGTACTGTTTCATTAGCACTATCTAGATTTTTCGTTAAAAAACAGATTACGTGGGCGCAAAGATAGTGATTTGTAAGGATAATGAGGCAGAAAGTAAGAAATATTAAGTAACAGAAAGGTGATTTACTTTATCTTATGCCCTTTTAGTGAAACGGGGGAATCACTAAACAGTATAAACAACAGTAGGTATAAAGATACTAATTTTGTATCTTTTATATTAAGCATTGAATCATTTATTGGTTAATAATACTTGCGTTGTCAGACATTAATAGCTGACTTCTCAACTGTTAATACCTGAGATGTCAACTATTAACATCTGACATCTCAATCATTAACAGTTGAGAAGTCAGTTGTTGCTGCTTGATGTGACCGTTGTAAATGACTGATATGCAGTGCGGCCGTTCTTTGATGTAGCACCGGCAAATGAATGTTTAGTGATGATGATGATGTTCACCGAGAACGCGGTGTGGCAACGTGCCGTGTCCCAGCAGTTCGATAGGGCAGTTGAAATTTCTTTCCAGCCATTCTGTGGAAACGCCCGTGTCAGGGTGGTAATCCAGTGTCTCGTTGACGCAGGCGATGGATTTCACTTGTTGCAGTACAGTGCCAATGTCGTGACTGACAAGGATGATGGCGCATTCTTTGTTAATCTCCGCCAGCAGTTCGTAGAGTCGGGCTTCAAAACGTTTGTCGATATACGTGCTGGGTTCGTCAAGAATCAGTACCGAAGGGTCGGAGATGATGGCACGTCCCAGCAGTGCGCGTTGTAGTTGCCCGCCGCTAAGCTGCCCGATGGAACGGTGTTCGAGTCCTTCGAGTCCCATACGGGCGATGATATGCTTGCCTTTTTCTCTTTGCTCGGGAGTGAAGCGGGAGGTGAGGGATTTCTGGATACTTAGTCCGGAAAGTATCACTTCCTCTACCGAAATCGGGAATTTCCGGTCGATGGTGCTATACTGCGGCAGATAGCCGAGGGAAAGTGGAAGGTTGGAAGTGGAAAGTTGAGAGTGGGAGGATGCTTCTGTAGGGGCATGGAAGTTGATTTCTCCGGCTGTCGGTTTCAGCAGACCGAGGATACACTTGATGAGTGTTGTCTTACCGCCTCCGTTCGGACCGATGATGCCCAGAAAGTCCCGTTCGTAAACGTTCAGGTTGACGTCGTGGAGTACGGTACGGCCGTCGTATCCGGCAGCAAGGTTCTTTATTTCGATAATCGGTTTCATGTTTGGAGAATTACTTCGTTTATGTATCATTCGGTCATTAACGCTATGGAAGCCCGTTTTTATTCGGGGTCCATAGGGGTGAGAGCTTTGGCTACGTTCAGCATTTCCGTTTCCCAGTCGTAGCTTAACGGGTTGATGGGGACTACCTTTGTGCCGGTTTGCTGTGCGATGGTTTCCGCGTTGCGCTTGTCGAACTCCGGTTGGACGAAGATGACGCTTACTTTCTCCGATTTGCACAGGTCTATCAGTTCTTTCAGATGGGCGGGCGAAGGTTCTTTGCCTCCTTCTTCGATTGAAATCTGATGCAGGCCGTAGTCACGGGCAAAGTAGGAGAGAGCCGGATGGTAAATCATAAAGGCTTTGGCCGATTCCGGAGCGGAAAGTTGCCGGCGGATGAGGCTGTCGGTGTGCTGGATACGTTGGCAGAGGGAGTCGTAACGTGCCAGATAATATGCTTCGTTGGGTTTGTCGAGCATACAAAGTGCCTTGAAGGTGTTTCCGGCAAGGATGAGGGCGTTGGCGGTAGAGTTCCAGATATGCGGTTCTACGGCGTGGTTGTGCCCGTCGTGGTCATGATGTCCTGCTGCGTGGTTGTGCTCACCGTTGTTCAGAATCAGGTCTATGCCTTTCGAAGTGTCGAATACTTGGATATGAGGGGTGTTATTCATCAGTCGGTCCATCCAGGTCTGCTCGAAGCCGATGTAGCCGATGCGGAGATAGGCTTTGCTGTCTCCCAGAGAGACTAGTTGCTGAGGAATAGGGTCGTATGTCTCCGGACTGGAACCTTTGGGCACCATGCTGACTACCGTAAATTTATCACCGGCAATCGCTTCCGTGAAGTAGCGCTGCGGTTCGATAGTGACGGTAATGACCGGTTTCGCTTCTTCGCTGCCGCTTGCTTTGGACGTGCGACCCGTGCAGGCTGCCAACAGGAGGCAGGAGCCGAGAAGAAGGAGTGTTTTCAAATCTTTTAGTTGTTGTTTCATGACTATTGTATTAATATCGGGGGTTGATTCTGTTTCAGTTTTCGGGCACGTAGTATTTCCCGCTTTCCTCCCGGAGGACCGGGAAGGCGCTCTACGGTAAAGCCTGCGGCCTGTAACATACGTCGGATGACTCCTTTGGCACAATAAGTGGTGAGGATACCTCCTTCATTTAATAAAACATATAAACGGTTAAATAGTTCCTGCGACCACATTTCCGGCTGCTTTTCCGGAGCGAAGGCGTCGAAATAGATAACGTCGAATGATAATGGAGAATGGATAATGGATAATGGAGAATGGCTGCGCTGGGTAATCCATTCATTGACGTCGGCTTGTACTTTGCAGAGAGTGAAGTGTGGGGTAAAGGATATTTCTTCTTCCCACGGCGATGTATGGATTGCTTTGAACAGGCCGATAGCTGCTGGTTGTTCTATATATCCCAGTTGCTCCACCATCTGCCATTCCAACGGGTAGGGTTCAAGTCCTGTATAATGTACGTTACGTCCGCTTCTTTCTGCTTCTTCAAGTGTAAGCCAAGCATTCAGCCCCGTTCCGAAACCGATCTCCAGAATATGCGGAGAGGGGGTAGCGGAGGCTTTCAGTCCCATATTGATGAAAATATGCTGGGACTCCGTACGTGCTCCTTTGGTCGAATGATAATGTTCATTCAATTCCGGAACAAATAGGGTGGCGCTCCCGTCATCAGTCTTTTCAATCACTCTTTTCATCTCAAAAAACTTATTACCTATTACCTGTTACTTATTACCTATTATTTCATCCCGCAACGACGTTCCATGCGCTTTCCAGTACGTACAGAAGCAGAATGTAACGTATCAGTTTGCCGACAAACATGGAGGCGGTGGTAAGCCATATATTACTTCGCATAAATCCCAGTGCGATGGAGATCACCTCTCCGATGGCCGGCAGGAAAGCGAAGAATGCCATCAATGCTCCTTTTCCTTGCAGGAATCTTACCATCTTGTCTACTTTCTCCTTCTTTACTTTGAAGTATTTCTCAATCCAGCTTATTTTGCCCAGACGCCCCATATAGTAGCAGGTCATTCCGCCTGCCGTATTGCCGAGGGTGGCAGCCAATATACAGGCAGTGGGTGGCAGTCCGAGTTTTACCAGTGCTACCAACACCAGTTCAGAACTGAATGGTACAATACTCCCTGCGAGTAAGGCCGAGATAAACAATCCCGGAAGTCCCCATTCGATGAGGAGTTGTATCGTTGAATCTATAAAAGCGTCCATACGTTAAAACCAAATAAAAGGATGAGGCAGACCGTGGCAACAATGAAGAATATATTCGATGTTTTATTGTTGGTCAGCACAAAAAGGTGGCCGATCAGTATGCTGTTGCTTATCATGAGCAATGGCAAGAGATTGCTGCATTGTGACGGCTGTAGCACAATCAGTACGAAGAGAAAGAGTGTCACGTCTATGAGAAACTGTAAATAGGCGCGCGTGCGTATCTTATCTTCGAATCCGGCAACGACGCAATGAGCGGCGCTGACGATGAACAATACAAACAGATAGCCGAGAGTCGCCAGCTCCCACGGCTGGAGTATCTGTAGGTTGAATATATCTCCAAAAGTAGCCAGTTCTTTGAAAGGATGATAGAACAGCCCTATCTGATCGTAGAAGAAAGCGTGTCCGAACAGCATCCAGTAGGGCATTGTCCATCCTATCAGTGCGCCGCAGAAACTGCGGAACGTAAGTGACTGAAAGCGGTGCGCCTCAAACAGCCAGAGCACCGAGAAGAAGGTGAGCTGGGGAAAGAGAATGCTCCCTGCACCGATAAACAGGAACGAGTAGAACAGATATCCTGACGCCTGCGCCTGCTGGTAACTCTTGAACAGGAAATAGATGGAGAATAAAAAGGTTATGGCGGCAACGTTTCCGGCATATAACAGGTGCATCTCCGGACAGACGGTGACCAGCAGAAAATAGATAGCTGTCTGCACGGAAGCCCGCATACGGATAATACTGAACCGGTTGTTCAGCTCGATCAGGAAATAGCCGATAGCCGCGTAAATCAAGAAACTGACAAGATGCTCCGCCCATGCGGGGAGCAGCAACGTGCGGGCAGACTGCCAAAGCACGGAACCGCCTTCTTCGCCCGCTGTCATGGTGAGTTCGGGCAATAGGACAGAGGTCAGCACCCAACAAAGGGTGCAGATGAAAATCGCAGCAGGGAGTGTCCACCGCCCTGCTGTGACCAGACCTTGTAGTCTCTTGTTTCTCATTATAAGTCGAATCCGATATCGCGACGGAAATATTTCTTGTCGAAGTCGATCATATCTGCCACTTTATAGCTCTGTGCCAGCGCTTCTTCCTTCGTTGCGCCATAAGAGCAGACGGCGATCACACGTCCTCCGTTCGTTACGATTTGTCCGTCTTTCATGGCTGTTCCGGCATGGAAAATGATGCTTTCGGTAGCGGCAGCCTGTTCCAGACCGCTGATAGGGAAGCCTTTTTCGTATGCTTCGGGATAACCGCCGCTCACAAGGATCACACAACCTGCCGAGCGCGGGTCCATGACCAGCGTCTTTTCGTCAAGGTTGCCTGCGGCTGTACCTTCCAGCAACTCCACGAGGTCGCTCTGGATGCGGAGCATCACGCTTTCCGTCTCCGGGTCGCCCATGCGGACGTTATATTCGATCACCATCGGTTCGCCTTTTACCCGGATCAGTCCAAGGAAGATGAAGCCTTTGTAGACGATATTTTCTTCTTTCAGTCCGTTGATGGTAGGTTCGATGATGCGGGTACGTACTTTTTCCATGTATTCTTCATCGGCAAACGGAACCGGAGTCACGCTGCCCATACCGCCTGTGTTGAGTCCTTTGTCGCCTTCACCGATACGCTTGTAGTCTTTCGCTACGGGGAGGACTTTGTAGTGTTCGCCGTCGGTAAGCACGAATACGGAACATTCGATACCACTCAGGAACTCTTCAATAACGACTGTGGCCGATGCGGAGCCGAACATACCGGCAAGCATTTCCTTGAGTTCTTTCTTTGCCTCGTCCAGTGTGGGGAGGATCAGAACGCCTTTTCCGGCACAGAGCCCGTCAGCTTTCAGCACGTATGGGGCTTCCAGCGTTTCGAGGAAAGCCAGACCTTCTTCGAGATTTTCGGCTGTGATACTTTTATATCGGGCCGTCGGGATTTGATGACGCATCATGAAGCCTTTGGCAAACTCCTTGCTGCCCTCCAGCTGTGCTCCGTTGGCGGACGGACCGATAACGGCGATATGTTTCAGTTCGGGACGGTTCTGGAAGTAATCGTAGATGCCTTTTACCAACGGGTCTTCGGGACCTACTACTACCATTTCGATGTTTTCTTTCAGGGCGAAAGCGCTGATCGCTTCAAAGTCGGTAGCTTTGATGTTGACATTCTCGCCTACGGCGTTTGTTCCGGCGTTTCCCGGAGCGATGTACAGCTTTTCAACTTTCGGACTTTGGGCAATTTTCCATGCCAGTGCATGTTCGCGGCCGCCCGAGCCTAGTAATAATATCTTCATAATGAGTATTAAGTTATAAGTTTTCAGTTATGAGTTTTTCGGTGTGATGCTGTGAGCTGTCAATTATAGGTTGCTATAGGTTCTGCTCAAAGTATCGGGTGATTTTCTCGTGCAGATGTACACGGTCGCGGCCTGATACGTTGTGCTTGTGGCACGGATAGATAAACAGGTCGGGATAGGTGCGGGCATCTACACAGGCTTTCATGAACGACAGTGTGTGCTGTGGTACGCAAGTGTCATCGTGGTCGTCATGGATAATGAGCAGATGACCTTTCAGTTGTCCGGCAAGGTTCTTCAGATTACACTCTTTGTAGCCTTCCGGATTGCTTTCCGGAGTGTCCATATAACGTTCGCCGTACATCACTTCGTAATATCCCCAGTCGATGACAGGTCCGCCGGCTACGCCTACCTTGAATATTTCGGGGTAGCGGAGCAGCAAGGCAGTGGTCATGTGGCCTCCGAAGCTCCATCCGTGTACACCGATGCGGTTTCCGTCTATGTAGGGGAGGGACTTCAGAAATTCAATGCCTTTCACCTGGTCTTTGCCTTCTTCGATGCCGAGGCGGCGGAAGGTGGCGTTTTCGAATTCCAGTCCACGGTTGGCACTGCCGCGGTTGTCGAGGGTGAACATGATATAGCCTTTGTTAGCCATATAGATATCCCATCCGCGGGAGCCGTTCAGCCAACCACCGGTGACGAGTTGTGCGTGCGGGCCGCCGTATACGTAGACGATGACCGGATACTTTTTGTTCGGGTCGAAATCTGCGGGTTTGGTGAGGCGGTAGTATAAGTCGGTCGTTCCATCGTCGGCTTTAATAGTACCAGTTTCGATGGTCGGCATCTCGTAGCCTTCGTATGGGTCCTTGGCTGTCAGCAGGTTGACTGTTTTCAGGCTTTTGGTATCCACGATGTCAATGCGGCGCGGAAGGGTAGGAGTCGAATAACGGTCGATGAGGTAACTTCCCGATGCGCTGAGCATTCCGTTATGTTCTCCTTCTGTGGTAGAACGGAAGCTGAACGGGAGGCTGCGCTTTCCTGTGTTGACATTTACTGCAAAGTTATTGGAGCCTGTGCCATCTACTCCTTGGAAGATGACTTCTTTCCTCTTGGCGTTGAAGCCCAGAATGTCGCCTACCAGCCATTTGCCTTCGGTCAGTTGCTTCGTCGGGATGTATTCGATATGCTTGCCGCCTGCGGCATCGCTTTTCCATTCGCCTTTGAGGCTGGAGGTGAGGTCGCATAAATATAGATGGTTATATCCGTCGCGCTGGCTTTGGTAGATGAATTTATTGCTGTCCCACGGTAAGAATACGATGGGGTGCTGAGGCTCTACATACTTGGGGTGCGTTTCTTCCAGCAGTTTGCCCAGTAACTTGCCTGTCGTTGCATCGTATTGGCAAAGTACGGCGTGGTTCTGGTCGCGGTTCAGTTCGATCAGATAAATGCTCTTTTCGTCCGGTGACCAGCTGATATTGGTGAAGTAACGGTCGGTCGGATCACCTGCATTCAGATAGATGGTCTTGCCGGTGGAGGGGTTGTAGACGCCTACTTTTACTTGGTGGCTGGTCATTCCTGCCATCGGGTAACGGACGTTATTCACTTCTCCTACACGTGCCGTGATGTCTACAAGCGGGTATTGCGTCACCATGCTTTCGTCCATGCGGTAGAAAGCGAGCAGGTTGCCTTTCGGGCTCCAGAAGGTGCCTTTGTTGATGCCGAACTCATTGCGGTGGACGGATTGCCCGCAGACGATGCCTTCGGGTTCGTCGGTGATTGCCTGTTCGTTCACATACAGGTTGTTGTTGACTGTGTAGGCTACGTTTCCGTTGGCGACGCAATAATCTTCGTTGGCTGCTTTATCTTTCAACTTCAGTGTGCTGACAATCCGGTTGTTCTCGAAATCGTATACGATGTACTTACCGGATACTTTCAGTAACATTTGCGGTTTGTCCGCCCACGGGTAGCGGATTGAGTACGGGGTCGGCAGCTTCCCTGCTTTATTGTCTGCCAGTACTTTGTTGATTTGTCCGAGGGTAGTCAGCACTGTCTCTTTCCCTGTTCTGGGTTGAACAGTGTAGATGGTGTCGGTACTTGGTTTGATACACACGTCTCCCCACCATTGCAGACCGTAGAGGTTTTCTGCATAACGGTAGGTCTCGCCGCCCGGAATCAAGTCTTCCAGTGTCAGCTTTTTGATTTCCTGTGCCATAACATTGAATCCGATTGGTAGCGCCAGCAATATCAGAATGGCTCTTTTTCCAATTTTACTCATTGCTTTTATTTATCTTTATTGGTTTTAAATCCTTCTATTTTACCCTGTTCAGGAGAGTTGTCTTTCTCTGTCGGATGATACGTCTTTTTCGAGATATTCAATTCGCTTTCTTACTCATCAAATGATAAGATCGCAAGATGCGACCTTATATTGTCTATCAATAAGTTAATGGCATTTTTTTAGTGAGATGCCGTTAACTATCTATGAAATTACTCTTCTTCCTTCTTTGGTATCCTAGGCTCACGGTTTCCTCTGAATTCTCTCGGAGCTCTTGAATCTCTTTCCCCACGAAACTCGCCTCTAGGCTTTCTGTCCCTGTCATCCCGGGTAAAGCTTCCTTCTTCCCGTCTCGGCTTGAAGTCTCCTTCTTTACGAGGTTTGAACTCCCCTTCGCGACGAGGTTTGAATTCGCCTTCCCGTCTGGGTTTAAATTCTCCTTCCCCGCGCGGTTTGAATTCCTTTCTTTCTCTGGGTCTGGAAGTATCATAGTTTCCTTCAGTCTCTTTCTTCTCTTCTCCTTCTCCCTCCTGACTCTTGAACTCCTTATATTTCCCGTCGAAAATCTCGTATTTGCGGAACTCGCATTCCAGTGCACCATTGAACAACGGCACTTTCTTGCTTGGTTTCAGCCCGATCTGATCGAAACATTCTTCTCTATAAGAGAGTACCCAAGCCTCGTTTCCTACAAATGCGTGCTTCAGACGTTCGCCAATCATCTGGTACAGTCCGAGCAGGTCATTGGTGGAGATACGCTCGCCATAAGGAGGATTCATCACAATGATGGACTTCTCCTGCGGCTGTTCGAATTGTTGGAACGGTTGCAGTTTCAGCGTCACATCTTTGGATACACCCGCCGCTTTTATATTATGCGTCGCTATTTCATTCGCTTTCGGACTGTTATCATATCCGTAAATCTTATGGGTGAATTCGCGCTCCTGACTGTCATCATTGTAAATCTCATCGAACATCTCCGAATCGAAGTCCACCCATTTCTCGAATGCGAATCCTTTGCGGAATACTCCCGGAGCGATGTTTCTTGCGATCAGCGCAGCTTCTATAGGAATCGTGCCCGAACCGCACATCGGGTCAATCAGGTCACATTCACCGCGCCATCCTGTCATCAGAAGCATACCGGCAGTCAATACTTCGTTCAACGGAGCATCTACCTGTTCCTGGCGGTATCCGCGACGATGAAGCGACTCTCCGGAAGAGTCCAGAGACAACGTACAAGTCGTTTGTGCAATGTGAATATTGAGCAGCACATCCGGATTATTGATGCGTACCGACGGGCGTTTGCCTGTCTTTTCACGGAAATAGTCCACGATGGCGTCTTTCACTTTGTACGAAACGAACTTTGAATGGCGAAATTCTTCGCTGAAAACAACCGCGTCTATCGCAAACGTCTTGTTCACATCAAGATACTCTTCCCATGGAATGGCCTGTATCTGGTTGTAAACTTCATCAGCATCCTTTGCCGTAAAATTCTTGATCGGCTTCAGAATGCGGATAGCAGTACGGAGGCAGAAATTTGCCTTGTACATCATACGCTTGTCTCCTGTAAATGAAACCATGCGACGTCCTATCTGGATATCGTTGGCTCCTAGTGTTGTAAGTTCTTCAGCAAGTATCTCTTCCAGTCCTTGGAAGGTCTTGGCTATCATCTCGAATTGTTCGCTCATATATAGTTTATTGATTTTATTTCTTTGCTTTTGTCTGTACAATCTTTGCTCCGGCAGGAATGTTTTCCGTTACCCAGATAT
>ERZ827496.4211-NODE-4211-length-11482-cov-8.608296_pt1 | contig 11482 bp, 9 predicted proteins | sample MGYA00519769_ERZ827496 | MGnify/ENA primary metagenome ERZ827496 (study PRJEB31778, sample SAMEA3449327) | human gut metagenome | biome: human gut; feature: human-associated habitat; material: faeces | place: United Kingdom | collected 2010/2012 ...
ATGGACACACGTTCTTTTTTCTTTATTGCAGGTGGTTCCGGGCGGCGGTCAGGATGTTCCGCATCAGCATGGCCCGGGTCATGGGACCTACGCCGCCGGGCACCGGCGTAAGGTAGCCGGCGACCGCCTCGGCGCTTTCGTAATCGACATCGCCGCACAGCTTGCCATTTTCATCGCGGTTCATGCCGACATCAATTACCACGGCACCGGGCTTTACCATATCGCCGGTGACAAATTTCGCCTTGCCGACCGCGACAACGAGAATATCCGCCGTTTTGCAGATCTCTTTCAAATTTTTCGTGTGACTGTGGCAGATCGTCACCGTGCCGTTTTCATGCAGAAGCAGCATAGCCATCGGCTTGCCGACGATGTTGCTCCGCCCGACGACGACCGCTTCTTTGCCGTCAAGGTCAATCCCCGTGCGGCGAATCATCTCCATTGCGCCCCTGGGTGTGCACGCAACCACGCCCGGCTGTCCGCTCATCATCCGCCCCGCGTTGAGCAGGTGGAAGCCGTCCACATCCTTCTCCGGCGCGATAACCGCCAGCGCTGCCGCCTCATCGAGGTGTTTCGGCAGGGGAAGCTGCACCAGAATACCGTGGATGGTGTCGTCCGCGTTCAGACGGGCTATCAGCTTCTCCAGTTCGTCCTGCGTTGTCGTTTCGGGCAAGTTGATGGTCACAGAGTGGATGCCGACCTGATCACACCCGACGCTCTTGTTGCGCACATAAATCTGGCTGGCGGGGTCTGCGCCGACGAGAATCACCGCCAATCCCGGTGTGACGCCCTTTTCGCGCAGGCGCGCCACCCGCTGTGCAATTGCCCCGCGAAGCTCCGCTGAAATCGCCTTACCGTCCAGTATCTGTGCTGCCATATTCTATCTCCTTCAGCGTTTGCTGTTCGCGCCATTTTCTTGCGCCAATGAGCGCCACGCCGACCGCGTTGTCCCCGGAATACTCCGGGCGGCCGAAATGCACGCGCAAATCCGGCTGACGCTTGGCAGTCCGCTGCGTCACCAGCTCCCGAAAGAGCCGCGAGGACGCAACACCGCCCGCAATCAGCACCTGATGAATGCCCGTCTGCTGGGATGCCGCCGTCACCATGCGCGAAACGGTTCGCGCCAGCAGGTCGTATACCTCGCGGGCAATGTTCTCCTTGGGCATCGTCCCCTGCACAATCCAGCGCTGCACCTGCGTTTCCGCGCCGGACAAGTGGCAGTGCAGCCCGCCATCCGCCATAGCGACCGGCAGCAGCGCCCTCGCCGTGCCACGCACCGCCAGCTCTTCCAAATGCGGTCCCGCCGGGAACGGCAGCCCCAGCGCCACACCTGTGCGGTCAACCACCTGCCCCGCATGGAGGTCAAGCGTCCCGCCAAGCAGCGTCAGGCGGTCATCCACCAGCGACAGCACTTCGGTCGTGCCGCCGGAAAGATGCACTGCCAGCAAATCGCCCGCCGCCACGCCGCTATCCACCTTCGCGGCTTCCACATGCCCGCGCTGGTGCGTCGTAGCAAAACAGGGAACGCGAAGCAGAGCCGCCAGACTGCGGCCCTGTGCGTCCCCTGCTTGAAACACGGGCATATACGACGCTTCCTCATCCCGTGGACGGCGGGAAGCGCACACCGCGACGATTTCGCAATCCGTCAAATACGCCGACAATTCCTCAATCAGCCCCGGCAGCTGACGGACATGCGTGAACACCGCCTCCGACTGCCGCAGCCCGCGCTGTCCCTGCGGAACAGGCAGCAGCTTGCGGCAGCTCGCAATCACATTGCCCTCCGCGGTTACAGCAGCAGCGGACGTGGTGTAGCAGCTTGTGTCAAGCCCGACAACGACGCGCTTCACGGGTTTTCCGCCTGCTTTCTGCGCAGAATCGTACCCAGTACGCCGTTGACGAAGCGGCCGCTCGTCGGCTCGGAGAAGCGGTTGGCGAGGTTGACTGCCTCGTTGATGGCGACCGGGCCGGGGATTCCCTCCTCGTAGAGGATTTCCCACGCCGCCATGCGCAGGATGGTCAAATCCACATGCGGCATCCGGCTGATTTCCCAGCGCGGACTGGCAGCCTGAATCGCTTCATCCAGCTCGTCGAGGTGCGCCAAGACGCCGTCGAGCACCTCGGTGATGTACGCTCGGTCGGATTCGCTCGGCTCGTTCTCTGAAATGCTGTCCACGCCGGGAAGTCCTTCCTTCCGCAGCGCCTCATACACCATTTGCAGCGTTTCTTCGCCGCCTTCCCCGCCCGCCATATGTTCAAAAATCATCTGCATGACCGCCGCACGCGCAGTCGTCCGTGCCATATTGTTTTTCTCTCCTATTCCACACTAAAAATGCGTATTGTTGTTATTCTGCTGATTTTTCGCCGTCGTCTGCCGCGTCCACCGTTTCCTCGGCGGATTCTTCTGCCGCAGCTGCTTCTTCCGCCGATGCTTCCGTTTCCTCCGGGGCATCCTCGGCAGCCTCGACTTCGTCCGCTTCGGGCGCTTCCGTCACTTCCGGCGGTGCGGGCACAAACGCGGGCTGCTCCGGCGTGCCGAACAGGCGCTGATGCAGCGGACGTTCGTCGTCTTCGTCATCCTCCGGGGAAATGAACGTATCCGGCACTTTGGGCTTCTGCTCCGGCTCGGTCGCAGGAATCGCGACGGGCTGTGCCGGGAGCGTGGCCATCGGCTGTTCCGCCGTTTCCTCCGCCGACGGCAGAGGCGTCACGTCCTGCACCTCGTAGGTGGACGCAACCGGAATGCTTGCGTCGTTCTCCACCATCACGCGGATTTTGTACACGTCCACGCCCGTGCACGCCGTCACATACTGCTTAATCTGCTTTTGCAGCGCGCCGACGGACAGTGGGATATTCACACCCGCCGCCTGAATAATGTGCAAGCCAATCGCAATGCCGTCGCGGCACTCCTCGACCGTGATGTCCGCCTTGGCAATCGCCTCATGCTTGTCGATGCAGGTGCGAATCAGCCCCTCGATAGCGCGAATTGACACCCCGATGGAGCCATTTTCATTTTTCTGCATCACATAGCCGCGCTGGCTCGCCGTGCGGTGCGGGAACACGCGCCACAGGCACATAAGCGCCAGCGCCAATGCCAGCACTGCCACGGCGATACACGCTATGCCGCCCCATACGCCGCTGCCTTGCAGCCACGCCGTCAGTCGAATCAGCTGCCACTGTTCACCCCGCACGGCTTCCACGCCGACCAGCGCTGCTCCAGCAGAGAGCGCCAGCAGCACCAAAAAGGACAAAATCATCACCGCAATATCGCTCACACGACGCTTCATTCCCGGTTTGCTCCTTTCGTTTCCTTCGCTTGCCGTTTTCACTTTTACATTGGATAGCAACTTCAAAACCGGCAAGGCAAACACCCTGCCGGCAGTATGAAGGCATCAGTTCTCCTTGCCCTCTTCTTCAGGCACTTCCGCGGAATCTTCCGCCGCTTTTTCCTCGCTCTCAGGGGCTTCCACCAGCGGCGTTTCCTTCTTGTCCTCTGCCAGCGCCTTCTTTGCACCGGCGTTCAGCGCGTTGTTCTCTTTTTCAAAGCTAACGCCCTGCACATGCACATCCACGCGCACCACATGCAGGTTCGTCATCGTTTCGATGGCCTTGCGGACGCTTTCCTGCGCGTCATACGCTGCCTTCTGGATGGGCGTACCGTACTCCATGACGACATACAAATCCACGCTGGCTTCCTCGGTGCCGATTTCCACCTTCACGCCCTTGGTCACGGCGCGGTTCTTGCCCAGCAGATTGCCGGAGACATTGCACATACCCGCAATGCCCTCCACCTCGCTGGCGGCGACGCCCGCAATAATCGCGACCACTTCATTGGCGTAGGTGATGCTGCTCCCCTGCTCGGTATCCACATCGACATTCACGGGCAGATTATCCTTCTTCAGCGCCATAACGAAATGCACCTCCTAATTTCAATCCAAACTCCTGCGCACAAAAGCACATGATTTCGCGCAGGAAATGGCAAAACGCAGTCTACCGACTTTGTTTCATCCCATTATACCATAGTTTTGCCGGATTGACAAGCGTTCAATCCGGGTTTCTTCCCGTTCGGCAGAAAAAGGCGGACGAGGATTGTTTCCTCATCCGCGTGCGGATTATTCTTCGACTTTCGTGCAGGCGATATGCAGTTCATCCAGCTGCTTCTGATCCACCTTGCCGGGTGCGCCCATCATCACGTCCTGCGCGTTCTTGTTCATCGGGAACGGGATGACTTCGCGAATCGTCTCCGCGCCCGCCAGCAGCATCACCATGCGGTCAACACCGGGAGCAATGCCCGCGTGCGGCGGCGCGCCGTAGCAGAAGGCGTTGTACATCGCCGGGAACTTCGCCTTCACGTCCTCTTCGCCCAGGCGGACGAGTTTGAACGCTTCGATCATGATTTCCGGGTCATGGTTGCGGACAGCGCCGGAGGACAGCTCCACGCCGTTGCAGACCAAATCGTACTGGTACGCCGTGATGGTCAGCGGGTCAACCTCGCCCGCCGCCGCCTTTTGCAGAATCTCCAGACCGCCGTTGGGCATGGAGAAGGGGTTATGGCAGAATTCGAGTTCGCCGGATTCCTCGCCGATTTCGTACATCGGGAAATCGACAATCCAGCAGAATTCGTACTTTTCGCGGTCAATGTGCGCCGGGCAGAGGTCAGCAACCAGACGGCGCAGCACGCCCGCGGTCTTTTGCGCTGCCAGCTTCTTACCGCAGGTCAGGCCAACGAACGTGTTCGGCTTCAGACCCAGCTTTCCGACCAGTTCGTCCTTTTGCTCCTTGACGAACTTCGCGATGCCGCCGGCGATTTCGCCCTTCTCGTCGAGTTTGAACCAGTAGACCTTATTCGCCGTCACGACCTCGACATCCGCGCAGAGCTTGTCAATCTGCTTGCGAGTCGCGGTCATGTCGCTGACGACAACCGCCTTGACGGTGTTGCCCTCAAAGGGCTGGAAGCCACAGCTACCGATGAGGTCGGTCACGTCCTGCACTTCCAGATCAATGCGCAGGTCGGGCTTGTCCGAGCCGTAGCGCTCCATCGCGTCGTTGTAGGCAATGCGCTTGAAGGGCGCGCTGGACGCGGTGTTGTATGTGCCGTACTTGGCGAAAATGGGCGGCAGCACGTCTTCAAGGACGCTGAACACGTCCTCCTGCGTCGCGAACGCCATTTCCATATCCAGCTGATAGAACTCGCCCGGGCTGCGGTCGCCGCGCGCATCTTCGTCGCGGAAGCAGGGGGCAATCTGGAAGTAGCGGTCGAAGCCGGAGGTCATCAGCAGCTGCTTGAACTGCTGGGGCGCCTGCGGCAGGGCGTAGAACATGCCCGGATGCTTACGCGCCGGAACGAGGTAATCGCGCGCGCCCTCAGGGGACGAAGCCGTCAGGATAGGCGTGGTGATTTCGAGGAAGCCGTGCTCGTTCATCGCCTGGCGCAGGGCTGTGACGACGTTGCAGCGCATGACGATGTTCTTCTTCACATCGGGGTTGCGCAGGTCGAGATAGCGGTACTTCAGGCGGATGCTCTCGTCCGCCTCGCGGGAGCGGTTAATCTGGAACGGCAGCTCATTGTAGCGGCAGCGCCCCAGCACGTCGATTTTCTCCGGCTCCACCTCAATATCGCCCGTGGGAATTTTCGGATTCTTGTTGTCGCGCTCGCGCACGATGCCGGTCACGGAGATGACGCTCTCCTTGTTGAGGCTGCGGATGATTTTCATCTGCTCCTCGTCGTCAATAACGACCTGTGTCGTGCCATAGAAATCGCGCAGGATGACGAACGCGAGGTTCGCGCTGACGATGCGCACGCTATCCATCCAGCCGGACAGCTGCACGCGCTTACCCGCGTCCGACAGCCGCAGTTCGTCGCATGTATGGGTACGGTTCTGCATATTTGCAGCTCCTTTCTTAGTGGCGAAAGGGAGACGCGAGGGGCGCTGCCCCTCGACCCTGCCAAAGGGTCTTCGACCCTCTGGACTCCCTTTTTCGCGATTGAGTGGGTGACTTTTTCTTACTTCTTCCGCGTGTTGATTGGGGGAGACGCGAGGGGCGCTGCCCTTGACCTGCCAAAGGGTCTTCGACCCTCTGGACTCCCGTTCGCGCGATTGAATTGGTGACTTTTTCTTGCTTCTTCCGCGTGTTGATTGGGGGAACGGCGAAGCTGCGCTTCGCGGGTTAACCCAGCATGTTGCGGATGCCGTCGGCGATATTATCCAGCGCGATGGTCTGCTCTTCCTTCGTCGCCATGTTCTTGACCTTCACCACGCCGCTGGCGATTTCCTCGTCACCCAGCGTCGCCGTCAGCGTTGCGCCCATCTTATTGGCATACTTGAACTGTGCCTTCAGGCTACGTCCGGTATGATCCATATCTGCCTTGAAGCCCGCGTCGCGCAGTTTCTGCACCAGCGAGAACGCTTCCACCTGATGCGCGCCCATGTAGGTGACGAACACATCGTAGAGCGTTGGCTTCGGGATGACCACGCCTTCGCTGTCCAGCAGCATCAGCACGCGCTCGATGCCCATGCCGAAGCCCACCGCGTGCAGCGACGGACCGCCGAGCTGCTCCACCAGATTGTCATAGCGCCCGCCGCCGCAGACGGTCAGGTTGCCATTTTCAGTCTTGGTAATCAGCTCAAAGACGGTCTTGGTGTAGTAATCCAGACCGCGGACGATGCGCGGGTCAATCTGATACGGGATGTGCGCCGCGTCAAGGTAGGACTGCAGCTGGGCAAAGTGCGCCTTGCAGTCGTCGCAGAGCAAATCCAGCATGGACGGCGCATCCGCCACAAGTTCCTGACAGTGCTTTTCCTTGCAGTCCAGCACGCGCAGGGGGTTGCGGTCAAAGCGTGTCTGGCAGGTGCTGCACATTTCGCCAATGCGCCCGGACAGGAACGATTTGAGCGTTGCATGGTACTTCGGGCGGCAGTTCGGGCAGCCGATGGAGTTGATGTTGACGGACAGGTTCTTCACGCCCAGTCCGCTCAGCAGACGGTACGCCAGCAAAATCAGCTCCGCGTCCGCCGAAGCATCCCGTGCGCCGAAGCATTCCAGGCCGAACTGGTGATGCTCGCGCAGGCGGCCGCTTTGAGGCGCCTCATAGCGGAAAATCGGGGCGTTCAGGTAGTACATTTTGCAGGGCAGCGTGTCGGCATAGAGATTATTCTCCAGCAGGCAGCGCGCCGCGCCCGCCGTGCCTTCGGGTTTGAGCGTAATGGAGCGGTCGCCCTTGTCCTTGAAGGTGTACATTTCCTTCTGCACAATGTCCGTGGTATCGCCCACGCCGCGCAGAAACAGCTCCGTATGCTCAAACACGGGCGTGCGGACTTCGCGGAAACCCGCTTCCGCCGCCGCTTGGCGCATCTTGCTCTCAACGTACTGCCAACGGTAGGAATCAGCCGGCAGCATATCCTTTGTGCCGCGGGGTGCTTGCGTCAGCATTGATGGTATTCCTCCTTTTGTTTGGGTGATACAGGACACAAAAAGCCCCATACCAGCCGTCAAATGCTGCATGGGGCGAAAAGATTCGCGGTGCCACCCATTTTCGCGCGGAAAAACCCGCGCCTCATTCTCCCCTGTCACGCGAGGAACGCGCCCGGCTCTCGCCGGGAAGCTCCGGATTGTCCGGCGAACGGTTTTCGGCGGGAGCTTTCAGCCGATGACTCCCTCTCTGACAGCCTCTGTCCTGTTCGCCCTGTCCTTCATCGCCCAATGACAACGCAATTATACCAGTCTGCCGCCAAAATGTCAATTGCATTCGGCAGGATTTTGCCCCTTTCGCGTCGTATTCTATGAATCGAACCCGAACACATACGAACAGGAGCTGTTTATGGCAACTTTCCATTCCGGCAGCGAAGGGCAGACGCAAAAACTGCAAGCCCTCCGCCGCCGACAGAAGCGCTTGGCATTCCGCGCAGTGATTGTGCCGCCTGTCTGCTGGGGGATTTGCGCTGCCAGTGCGCCGTGGTGGTTTCCGCCGCTGAAGGAGACGCTGGGGGTGCGCTTCGACGCGCAGACGCAGGGCTGGATTCTGCTGGTGCTGATGCTGCTGATGATTTCCCTGCCCGTGCTGATTTCCCTGCACCTCAAACGGCGGGCGCGCGGCGCGAAGTACGCGGCGACGCTCGTTTCCTCCGGCATCCGCGGAGAAGAGGACGCCCGCGCGCTGCTCAGCCGGCTGCCGGGGCGCGTCCACCTGTATCCGAACCGCATCGTCCACGCGGGGAATCGCAGCGAATGCGATTTGGTGGCGCTGTGCCGCCGCGGGGCAACGGTCATCGAGGTGAAAAATCACGCTGGGACGGTCACGGGCGATTTGTCCGACCATGATTTGCTGCTCACCCGCAAAAACGGCACAGAGCTGACGTTCTACAACCCCGCCATGCAGGTGACGACCCACGCGCAGACGCTTGCCCGCGCTTTGGCGGAGGCGGGTGTCCCTTGCCCGGTCAAGGGGTGCGTGCTGTTCATCCGCGAGGGCACAATTGTCCGCCTGTCCGACCGTTTCCACCGTCGCCGCGTCACCCCCGTGTTCACCCGGCGAAACCGCTTCCGTCTGCGCTGGTACATCCTGCACCGCGGAAAACGCCTGCGCCGCCGGGAAGTCCGCGCGCTCCGCCGCATTTTGGAGGATATGAAATGAAGCAATTCGGTTTGATCGCCTCTGACCCGTCGCAGGATTCTGCCCTGCGTCAGTCGATTTCGTCCCTGCTGTCCGCGCAGGAAATTCCCTTTTTCGGCTTCACGGATGCCCCCGCGCCGCTGTTTGCGGACTGTCCGGACACTCGCGCCGCATTCCTTTTCCGCGCGGCGTATGCGCTGATGCAGCCCGGTCAGCCGCTTCCGGCGGATTTGCTCCTGCGTCACCTTTCCGGCGACGCGCAGCCGGGCAACGTCATCCGCAAATACACCTGCCTGCAATTATCGTTCCTGCCGTACCTGCGCCCCGGCCGCACGATTGTGCCGCTGGACGGCGGTGTTCGCATCGGGGATGACCTGCTTGTGCTGCGTCTGTCCGACGAAGGCACGATTGATGCCTCGCTCCCCGACGGGCTGTGGGCGGAGCTGTCCGGTCTGTGCTGGACAGGGCGCTGCCGCCAGATTCGCGGCTACAATGCCCTGCCCGTGCTGATTCGCGAGAACGCGCTGTTCCCCGTCGGCGTAAACGACCGCACAACCGACGCAGACGATGCCGACCGGGTCGTCCTGCACTGGTTTCAGCCAGATTTCACGACTGAATGCACGCTTGCCGACGGCACATTCTACCGCGTGACGCAAATTGGCGCTGGTTTCCGCTGGGAAACAAACGCGACGAAGGAGTGGCACCTCATCATCCACCGCGGCAGCGAAGAGCAGTTTGTAAGGTAAAGAAAGCACCTTGATTGCAGCTGAATGCATCAAGGTGCTTATTTTGATTGTCTTATACTATTTCCAAATGAGAATGCGCCAAGATGCGCCGCGAATTTTTCATTCTGGCTAACGTGAATGAAACGCAGCGTAGCAGCGCTACGCTAAGTGGAATGAACGGACGCCAGAATGGAAAAGGCGCAAGCAGATGGTGCAGTTGAATCTGGAAATAGTATTACCCTTTCTGTGCCTGAATCTGCTCCCACTTTTCCTGCAAAAACAGCCAGCGCTCCGTGGCTTCGTCGAGTTCCTGCTGGGTTTTCGCCTGCGTGTCCATCAATTCCGTCACTTTTGTGTAATCGCTGGCGTTCGCGGCAATTTCCTTCTCCAGCTGCACTAATTTCTCCTCCAGTTCCGCCACGCGGTTCTCAATCGTGTCGAAATCGCGCTGTTCCTTGTAGGAGAATTTCAGCTGCGTCTGCACGCGCACACGGGTGTCTTTCGGCTTTGCCGCGGCGGGCTGCTTCATATCCGCCATAGCTTCCGCTTTCGCTTCCTGCGCGTCGAGGTAGCTCTGGTAGCCGCCGATGTAGGGCACCATGTGCGCATCCTCCACGGCAAACAAGTGCGTCGTAATGCGGTCGAGGAAGTAGCGGTCGTGGCTGACGGCGATAATCGCACCTTGGAAGGAATCAAGGTAGTCCTCCAAGATATTCAGCGTCGCGAGGTCGAGGTCGTTCGTCGGCTCGTCGAGAATCAGCACGTTCGGGGCAGCCATCAGGATACGCAGGAGGTACAGCCGCCGCTGTTCGCCGCCGGACAGGCTGGACACCTTCTGATACTGCATCTGCGATGGGAACAGGAACGTTTCCGCCATCTGCGACGCGGACAAATCCCCGTCGGGCGTGTAGACGTGGACGGCAACGTCCTTCACGGCGTCAATGATGCGTGTGTCGGGATCAAGCGCGGGGCAGTGCTGCGCGAAATACCCAATGCGGACAGTATCCCCCTTCTCAATCACACCGGAGAGGGGCGGAAGTTCGCCGCAGAGCGTGCGCAGGAGCGTCGTCTTGCCTGCGCCATTGCCGCCAATAATACCCAGCCGATCATCACGCAGGAGCGTATAGGAGAAGTCGCGCACGAGCGTGTTTTCGCCGTAGCCGATGGACAAGTTCTCCCACGAGAGAATCTTCTTGCCCAGTCGGCTGGCGACGGATTTCATAGTAAGTTCGGCTTCCGGCGGCGCTTCTTTGATGGCTTCCGCCACCGCGTCAAAGCGCTGGATGCGCCCCTTCGCCTTTGTGGAGCGGGCAGGCGCACCGCGGCGAATCCATGCCAATTCCTTGCGGTAGAGGGATTTATTCTTGCGCAGGGTGGCAGCTTCCATTTCCTCGCGCTGAGCGCGTTCCTCCAAATAGCCGGAGTACGTCGTGTTGTAGATTTCCACCTTGCCGTCGCCGACCTCAAAGATGCGGCTGAACGCGCGTTCAAGCAGGTAACGGTCATGGGTGACGACAATCAGCGTCCCGCGATATTTGAGCAGCCGGTCTTCCAGCCACTGCGCCATGTCAAGGTCAATGTGGTTGGTCGGCTCGTCGAAGAGCAGCACGTCGCTCTTGCGGCAGAGTGCGCCCGCGAGCGCCACGCGCATCTTCTGCCCGCCGGAAAGTTCCCGCACGGGCTGATTCAAATCAGCAAAGCCCAGCTGCGTGAGGATGGTCTGCGCTTCATAAGCGGCGGAGGATGGGTCTTCCCCCTGCCGCGCGGGCAGATAATCCAGTGCCGCCCGCGTGATGGTATCGTCCTCGCGGAGCACCGGCGTTTGCGGCAGATACGCCACGGACATGCCGCGCTTGACGCTGATTTCGCCGTGGTCGGGCTCTTCCTTCCCGCTGAGCAGGCGAAGAAAGGTGGATTTTCCCGCGCCGTTGCGCCCGACGACACCGATTCGGTCGCCCTCGGAGATGGTCAGGAAAACGTTGTTCATCAGCTCTTTTTCGCTGTAAAAGATGGTTACGTCGCTAAAAGAATAGGCGCTTGCCACTGTTCAGTCCCCCTTGTCAGGGGGTATTCTATCATATTTGGGGGATTTGTGCAAGGGTAACACCGCACAAATGAGGTGGTCGGCTGACGAATGGATTTTTCGTCAGAT